>Ga0075163_10003368_pt1 | contig 21480 bp, 13 predicted proteins | sample JI1023141ADNA_FD_71478 | JGI IMG/M metagenome (GOLD analysis project Ga0075163, IMG submission 71478) | Wastewater effluent complex algal communities from Wisconsin, to seasonally profile nutrient transformation and Carbon sequestration -... | ecosystem: Engineered > WWTP > Effluent > Algae... | reverse complement strand
TCGTGCCTTCAAGGCGAGAGGAGGAGCCGTACTTCTGCTACGTCGACGACGAACAACGCAGAAGGCGCGAAAAAGGCGGCGTTTCGCCGACGTGGAGCCGAAACTAGGGACACCCCCTAGAGCTGTATCTTCTTCCAGCTGCCGCCGGCGAACTTGGTGCTCATGGTGATGGCCGCGCCCACCGCGTAGGTGGCGGCGGCGATCCACATGCCGGGAAGGCCCAGGCCGACCTGGAGCGAGAGCACGTAGGCCACCGGAATGAGCACGCCGAAGACCAAGAGGCCCTGGGCGCCGGCCACGAACTTGGTGCTCCCGGCGCCGAACAGCGCCTCGCTGAGGATCATGGCGATGGCGATGATGGGGGTGACGACGCCCATGATCTGGAGCGGGCGATACATGGCCTCCTGCACCGCCGGGGCCTCGGTGATGAACGCGATGATGCTCTTGGTGGAGAGCACGCCCTCCACGAACCCGATGAAGCCGAAGATGACGAGCCCCACGCGCACGCTGGCCCAGCCGAAGCGGGTGGCGAGCTCCGGGCGCTTCTTGCCCATCGACTGCCCCACCAACGTGGCGGTGGCGGTGCCGAAGCCGATGCAGGCGGTGAAGGTGAGCTTCATCAGGGCGATGATGTTGGTGGTGGCTGCGCCGTTCACCGCGGCCCCGCCGCAGGCGTCGCGCGGGAGGCCCGAGTCGAGCTTGCCGGCGAAGCTCACGAACACGCCGAAGCCGGCCATCATGAGGATGGTGGCGGCGGCGGCAGGCGCGCTGAGCTTCACCAGGTCCCAGATGAGCTTGCGCGACAGGTTGGAGCGCCGGAAGACCTTGTAGGTCTTGCGCTCGCCCCAGGCGAAGTAGAGGACGATGGCCAGGCCAATCCAGGTGGCGGTGAGGGCGCCCACGCCGGCGCCGGGCGCACCCATGTGCGGGGCTCCCAGCTTGCCGAAGATGAACATGTAGCAAAACAGGACGTTGAAGATGTTCATCACCAGCGACGCCCAGAAGTGGATGGTCGTCTTGCCGATGCCGTCGAAGAACGACTTCACGCCGATGGTCATCGACATGGAGATGATGCCCAGGAGCCGAAAGCGCGAGTAGGACTCGGCGATGGCCAGCGTCTCCGGGACCTTGATCATCCGCGAGAGCAGGAAGTGGATCGACACCGACCCGATGGCCATGGTGCAGAGCCCCGCGATGAGGCAGAACCACATGGTGTTGGCGAGAACGGCGCCCGCACCTTCGAAGTTCTTCTCTGCGTAGCGTCGGGCCGTGTGCGCCTGGGTGCCCACGCCGATGGCCGAGAGAGACCCGCCGAAGAGCCACACCATGATGAGCGACGGCGAGAGCGCGGCCTGGGCGTACGAGCCCTCGCAGCCGGGGAGCTCCTTGAAGAAGATGACGTCGATCTCGTTCACCAGGCTCTGCAGCACCATGGCGACCACGGTGGGGGCAGCCAGCCGCAACACCGCCCAGTGGGGGCGGTCGGCAAGGGCGAGGACGTCGATGTTCTTGGAGGGAGCTGCGCTCGCCACGATGCGGTGGATCTAGGCGGAAGGGGTGCGGATCACAAGGAACACGTTGAGAACCCCGGCGAAGGGGGATGTGGGATGCTCACCGGATCGGCTTCTTCACGCTGGCGTTCTCCAGCCGCGGGAGGGTCTCCATGCGGCCCAGGCTGCGCTTGGCGTCTTCCGAGTGCGGGTTCTTGCGCAGGTAGGCCTCGAGGAGGTTCTTGGCGTCGACCCGGCGGCCCATGGCGTCGAGAATCTGCGCCTGGACGATGCGAGGCTCGCTCGAGGGATCGTAGCTCGCCCAGGCCTCCGCCGCCCGCTTGGCTTCCATGAGGTCCTTCGCCCGGAGCGCCGCCCGGGTCCAGCTCCGGAGCGCCTTGGCGTCGCGGGGGTGTGCCTTGGCCTGCTCGCGCGCTTGGGCGAGGGCGGGGGTATCGCTCTTCGGGGCTTCGTTCTTGGGCTCCACCGGCGGAAGAACCTTCGCGGCCTCGTGAACGGCGCTGCTCGCCGCGGCGGGCGTGCTGTCGTCCTCGGTGCCTCCGGGCGCGCCGACCGACGGTGCGACCGCGGCGGCCACCGCGCTCGGTGAGGGGGCAGCGGGCTCCGCTGCGGGCGTCGCCGGTGCCGAGGGAGCTTGCGGGAGATCGCTCACGTCGACGGTGTCGGGGACGATCGCCGCGGTGGCTTGCGCTTCGTGGTGGAAGACTTGCCGAACCGTGTCGCGGTAGGCGACGCCGGCGGCGACCACGCTCACCAGGGCGGCGGTGAACGCCAGCGTGAGGTTTCGCTTGGTCTTGGCCCGCTTCTTCTTCGGTGCATTCTGCACGTCCATGAGGGCGGCCCGGAGCTCGGCGGCGCTGCCGAAGCGGTCCTCGGCCTTCTTGGCCATGGCCTTGAGGATCACCGCTTCGAGATCTTCGGGAATGCTCTGGCCGGGCGCGCGCCGTCGCGGGGCCTCCACCGGCTCTCGCAGCTGCTTGCCCATGATCTCGACGGCGGAGCTGCCCTCGTAGGGACGCTTGCCGGTGGAGAGCTCGTAGAGCACGCAGCCGAGGGCGTAGATGTCGCAGCGAGCGTCCACCGATTCGCCGGCCACCTGCTCCGGCGCCATGTATTCGGGGGTGCCGAAGATGGCGAAGCCGCGCTGCTTCTTCTCCTCGTGCTTGGCGTCACTCTTGGCGATGGCCACACCGAAATCCAGGAGCTTGAGGGTGCCCGTCTCGGTGAGGAAGAGATTCTCGGGCTTCAGATCCCGATGCACCAGCCCGGCGTCGTGGGCCGCCTCGAGGGCGCGCGTCGCGTCGATGGCGATCTCGACGCCTTCCTTCCAGGAGACCGGATCGAGGGCCAGTGCGCGGCGCTCGATGCGGCGGGCCACCGTCTCGCCTTCCAGGTACTCCATGGCGAGGAAGACGCGGCCGTCGAAGGATTTACCGAAGTCGTGGAGGAAGGCCAGGTTCGGGTGGCGCAGGTTGGCGACCGCGCGGGCCTCCTTGCGGAAGCGATCGATGGACTCGAGGGCCGAGGAGTGCGCAGCGTCGAGCACCTTGAGCGCCACCCGGCGATCGAGCTCGACATGCTCCGCTTCCCACACCGTTCCGGTGGCGCCCTCGCCGATCTTGCGCACCAAGCGGTACGGCGTGCCGGGGAGCATCGAAGGGTCTTCCATCTGCCGCGCAGCGTTCTCCACCACGCCGCTGGCGGGCGGCGTGTGGGCGTCGGGCATGGTGGCTTTGGCGTCTTGCAGCAGGCGGGCGAACTCGGCGCGGGAGCGCGAGGGCTCCTGGGGAAAGAGCGCGACCATGAGCGCGGCGATGCGCGCGCGGACGCTGCGCTCACCGCTCTTGAGGGGCGTGGCCTTGGCGAGGAGCTTGGCCAGGTCGTTGGCGGCCTCGGCGGCGTTGGCGTAGCGATCGTCGGGGGCGTTGGCGATCAGGTTCTGGATCACCACGTCGAGCTCCTTCGGCGCGCCGATGGATGCCGCGATGTCGGGCACCGTGAAGCGCCCGCGGGCCACGTCTTCCAGGTGCTTCTGCGCGTCGCCGGCCAGGAGACGCTGGTTCTTGCAGAGCTCCCACAGCATCACGCCCAGGGCGTACACGTCGATGCGGCCATCGCCCACCTCGTGCCGGGCGATCTCCGGGGCCACGTAGCCGGGCTTGGCGAACACCACACCGGCCACCGTGTGGCAGCGGCGGTTTTGCCCGCGGGCGGTGCCGAAATCGATGAGCTTCACCTCGCCGGCGTAGCCCATCATCACGTTCTGGGGCGACAGATCCCGGTGCACGATGCCGAGCGGCGCGCCGTCGGCACCTGCGCGGGTGTGAATGTGGCCCAGCGCCATGGCCATCTCCACCGAGATGGCCACCGCGTCGGCCCAGCCGATCTTGTGGCCGAGCTGGGTGGCGCGTTGCCGTACCTCCGCCAGGGAGCGACCTTCGATGTACTCTACAACCGTGAAGGGCTCACCGTTCTCGTCGGTGGCCGCCTCCAGCACCTGCGCCACGCCGGGGTGGTTCAGCTGGGCCTGCACCCGAGCTTCGTCGAGGAAGCGGGCCAGGAAAGAGCCGTCGTGAATGTGATCCCGGCGCACGGTCTTGACCACGCAGGGGCGCTCGGCGCCCTCGAGGCCGGTGGTGGCTGCCAGGTACACGTCGCCCATGCCGCCGCGGGCAAGGAGACGGAGCAGGATCTTCCGTCCGAGAATTCGCGGAAGCTCCAGGGAGCTACCGAAGCCGGACTTGGACTCGGGGGGAACTGCGGAAGCCTCGCTCATGCCCACTGGGATAAGGAGGAGTGGAAGGTCGGGCCAAGTTTGCGGCGCGGTTTGTGCTCCGTCAGGGGACGGTCACGGCGACGGCTGCGTCGGCCACCGAGACGCCGCCGTCGCGCACCACCGGACCTCCCCCGTCGGGTTGCATACAATAGAGAGCGGCCGGTATCGTGCCGTTGCCACGGGCCGAGAGAGGGGGCGCGCCGAGGAGGGGGCTGCAGACCTCTCCGCTTCGGCAGTCGGCCCCGGTCGTGCAGAGGCGCGGCGCCGTGCACGCCTTGCCGGGGACGCAGGTGGTCTGACCCACCTCTGCGCAGCACTCGGAGCCGGCGGGGCAGGGGACATCCGAGGCGCAGCAGCCCTTGATCGCGCACGAGCCTGCCACGCTGCCGGCGCCGCTGCAGCTGGTGCCGGGGTCGCTCAAGAGGCAGCAGAGCTCCGTGCTCGCACAGCCGGTGCCGTTCCGACAGGTCTTGCGTGCGGGGCACAGGTCCGGCGTGGAACCGTCGAGCGGTAGGCCGCCGTCGGGCAGGGGAATCGGACCGGCCTCCGGGAGGCTCGGCGCGTCGGGCAAGAGCCCGCCGTCGAGGGAGTGACCGGGCTCGCTGCAGGTACCGTTGGCCTCGCACTCGACCCGGGCGTCCACGCAGCTGCCTCGGCTGCAGGTGGTGAACGCGTCGCAGGCCTTGCCTTCGCAGTCGAGGTCCAGCGAGATCTCGATGGCGAGCGGGGTGTGGTCCAGGAAGGCGAAGCGGCGCCGCGAGGTGATGCACCCGGCGACCGAGGGGTCCCGAAGGCAGTCTTCCGGTCGCTTGCCCCGAAGCGCGAGCACCGCCACCACCGTACCGCCGCTCTCGCCGCCGGGTGTCAGCGTGAGCGTGCCCAGCATGGACGGCGCGACGCACGCCGTCTGCGTGGTGGTGAGCTCTCCGCCGGCCACGCGACGCTGGGCTTCTTGCAGCGAAGGCGCGGTCACGATACCGAGGTCGGGCGCGTCGCCGCAGGCGTTGGTCTTGAACGAAACGACCATCTGCGTGGGCTCGCGGCAGCTGGCTACGCCCACGAACGCGGCGCCGAACAGGAGCAGCGTCGCAACCAAGGTCCTTCGAGGGCGCATGTCTTCAACCTAGCATTCCAACGGGCGCACGTCTCGCAGGCGTCAGCGGCGCGCCGCGTCGCGAACCTCACCAGGGCTCCGCGCCACCGTCCAGATGCGCAGGCGGTCCACGCGCCCGTCGAAATTTTCGTCCAGTGTCGGAAGGTTGCCGCCGATGATGAGCTGCGAATCTGCGCCATCGCTGGGACCGGTTCCGGCATAGGTGGAGGCCGCAACGCCGTCCACGTACATGGTGCCGCCGGCGGGAGTCCAAACGCACGCGAAGTGCGTCCAGGCGTCGACGGCGACCTTGGGAGAGACGAGCTCTTGCTGGCCGCCGCGGCAGTGAATCGTCGCGTCGTCGTAGTAGAACGCGCTCACCCGTGAGTCGGTGTCCATGATGCCCGCGCGCTTGGTGGGCGCCGGCAGCTTGGTCGGCATGACGAACGCTTCCAAGGTGTAGCTCGTGGATTCCAGGCTCTTGGCGGCGGGATAGAGCAGGTAGCTCACGGGCGTCGACGTGAGCTGCACCGCCCGACCGAATACGCCCTGCGCGAAGCCGACGTTCTGGACGGTCAGGGGCGTGAACGCATTGGGCGACTGGTCCTTGGCGTCGTCCTCGAAATCGAAACAGGCGCCGAGGCCCGGTGCGGGCGCGCAGAACGCCGGCGGCGGGAGCGCGTCGACGACGCCCGTCTCCTTGGCCAGGTCGCCGTCGGCTCCGTCGGCTCCGTCGGCACCTGCGTCGCGCACCTTGCCCGAGAGCCCATCCAGCGACACCAGCGCGGTGCAGGCCGCGGAGGCGATCATGACGCCGCCGGCCGCCATGGTCCTGAGCTCGACGTGCCGCTTGGTCACGCCTCGGAGGGTATCAGAGCCGCGCGTGGGGTTGGTGCAAACGGCGTCGCACGCTTCACAGCTTGCGGGTGGCATCTCGGCCCACAGCGGCCCGCGCCGCCTCGACCGCGTCTTCGAGCATCGCTTCGTCGGGGCTGGGCCATTGCGCCACCCGCAAGAGGTGCTCCTCCTTGGGGTCACGAACCGTCTCCACGACGGCTGCGATGCGTGTCCGCACGGCGCCGCCCTTGGCGCGGAGGAGCATGCGTGCCGACGCGGCGCGGACGTCCGGGGGGGCGTCCGGATCCTCGAGGCTCGACCACAGGTCGCCCTCGGAGATCGCGCTCCCACGATAGCCGGTGCCGCCCGAAAGCACCTGCGCCTGGGCGTCGAGCTTCTGCAGCCATTCGGCGGGGCGACCCCGGAGCCGAAGCCATTCGTACGCGGGCGGAGCGTCGAAGGTCTGCGTGCCCTTTCGTGCCTTCGCTGCCGCGGCCTCGATCTGCGCGGCGAGGTGCCGGCGCTCGAGCGGTGACGTGCCGCGCCGGAGGTGCCGAACGATGCGCGTGGGGATGACGAAGGCGGCTCGCTCGCCGCCCTCCGCAGCTTCGTAGCGGTCGCAGAGGATGGCGGTCTTGCCCACCCGCACCTTGGCGATCTCCCCGTAGCCCACGAACTTCGTGGTTCGCCCGGCGTCCACGTACACGCCGCTCTGGCTCAGGTACACGCGCCCGCGGTCGCGCTGGGCGAGGCGGGAAATGACCACCGTGACGGCCACGATCATGCAGGTGAGCAGCACCATGCCGATGGCAATCATGGGCTCACGTGGTGGCGTGAGGTCGCCCGCCCGTACGATGAGACCGGCGCCCACCAGGGCCGCCACGGCACCGACGCAGCGGGCCCAGGTGTCGAGCCCGCCGAAGGGCAGGGCCAGCGTGGGCCAGGAAAGCGTACCCACGCCCTGGCTCGAGAGGCCGAGCGCGGTGCGAACGGCCTCCGCCGCGCGCTCGTCCGGTAGGTCGAGGACGATCGGATGGCGTCCCCGGTCACGTCGCTCGAGGGCCATGGTGACGCCGTCCTCGGTGACGCAGATGGATGAGGCCTGCACGTTTCGCGGCGTGAGGGTTTGAGCGAGGGGAAAGGCTCCGCGGATGGCCACCCGGCCCGGCTCCACCACGATGCGTGCGGCGTGCGGGGCGTGCCTTCCCAGGATGAGAGGGGAAAGAAACAGCAGCGCCAGGCCGGCGAACGCCGCCGGAGCCGAGAGAATGCCGTCGGCGAACAGGATTCCCAGAGAGATGCAGAGTACAGATAGTGCCGGCAGCACGAGGCGCGTCCAGGTGGGACCGAACGGGTCGGAGATGCCGCCGCGGATCTCCTTCATGTGCGGGAAGCGGCGCGTGGGGGCGCGGCCGCCGGAAGCTGGTCCAAGGCCTCTCCCGCGCGCTCCAGATCGCTCTCCGTGGCCAGGCGAATGCGCGCCTCTTCGGTGGGATCGCGGCTGGTGGCGAGGGCGTGGTCCACCCGGATCCGTGCGGCGCTCGGGTCTACCCGCAAGAGGATGCGTGCGGCGGCGGCTCGGATCTCGGTGTCGGCGTCGGGATCGCCCAGCACCCGATAGAGGTCGTCCTTGTCCATGACACTACCCCGGTAGCCGCCGGCCTGGAGGCGCTGCGCCTCGACGTCGAGTCGCGCGAGCCAGTCGCGCGACGCTGCGCCCCCACGCTGGAGCACCTCGATGCGGGCGGCCACCTCCTCCTTGCGTGGCCCCTCACCGCGGGCGCGGCGGGCCCCGGACTGCACGACCGCGAGGAATGCTTCCTGGTCGGCGGCGGCCATGCCTCGGCGCGACCAGCGCGTGAGGGCCGTGGGAACCACCAGCGGCGGATGCCCGTGGGCGTAGCTCAGGGCCACGTGGTCCTTGGCGTGGTTCACGGTCGCGATGTCGCCCCAGCGAATGAAGCGACCGACGCCACCGGCGTCGAAGGACACACCATCGGAGCTCACCTGGACGCGGGGCGACGACCAGGCGAGCATCGAGAGCAGCGCAGCCAGGCCCAACGTGATCACCCCGAACGTGGTGCATACGGCGTAGAGCGCCCACCACGACGACTCCACCGCGGCGCCGGCCGCAGAGCCCGCGCAGACGAAGAAGAGCACCGCCGAGATGATACGGAAGACGTTGCGCCCGCCCGAGGCGTCGCCCGGCGATGGCTCCCAGGAAAGCTTGCCGAAGCCGTGGTGCCCGATGCCCAAGGCTTCGCGCGCCTGGGCTGCCTCCTCGTCGCTGTCGAATTCGAGGGCCAGCGGGGTGCCGCCCTCGGCCACCCCCCCGAGGTGGAGCATCACGCCGCCATCGGAGCGGGCGGTGGTGGCCCCCTGCACCTGTTTGGCCGTCACCTCGCGGTCGCGCAGCCCAGCGTTGCGGATGCGAAGCGCACCGGGGTGCAGCTCGACGTTCGCGACCACGGGCGCCCAGCGGAGCGGAAAGAACGGCCCCAGGTTGAGTGCGACCCCGCACAGCGCGAACAGCATGCCGGCGAGGGCCGGAAGACCGGTCGCCAGGAACCCGCCGACGAAGAGCGTCAGCGCGAACGCGATCCACACGAAGCCCAGCCAGCGGGGGCCGCGGGGGTCGTGCAGGCGGGCGGAGAGGATCTTCATGAGCGGGAAGCTCCCATCATAGCTCCATGCATCGCTCCGCGGAGAGCTGCCCGGTGCCCGCAGGCATTGCCGCCCTCCCCAGCCCGGCCTGGCGCCCGGTACTGGCGCGACCGGCGCGCTCCGGGGTAGAACACTGGGGTGGCGCGCACCAAATACCCGCTCGAGCCCCTGGAGCAGCTGCGCGAGCAGAAGAGCGATGCGGCGAAAGAAGCGCTGGCCGCCGCTGTGACCGCGCGCGAGGCGCAAGAACGAGCGGTGGCCGCCGCGGCGGAAAGCGCCCGGAGCCACGAGGCGGCGCGCGACGCGCGGATCGCAACGGAGCACGGGCGCCTGGCCCAAGGCGCGCTGCGGGCGTCCGACATGGCCATGCTGGAGGCGTACCGGATGCGTGCCGACGCCGAGGTGGAGGCGCTCCACGCGCGCACCCGCGAAGAGGAAGAAGCGCTGGAAGCGAGGGCCCGCGCGCAGACCGAGGCGCAGGCGGCGCTGGCCGCGCGAAAAGCGGAGCTCTCGGTGGTGGAGAAGGACCACGCCAAGTGGGACCTCGAGCAGCGCAAACGTCGGGAGGCCGCCGAAGAAGAAGCGGCCCAAGAAGCTTTCGTGCCCAAGAAGGGATGATCCGTGACCGCGCCGTCGTTCTGTCGAATCATGACGCATCGTGCTCCGCGCATCGTGTGGGTGCCTTTGCTCGCCATTCTCGCGTGCAAGCCAACGCCGAGCCCGAGCCCCACCCAGGTTGCGATGGCCGAGGCTTCCGCCGCGGGTGATGCCGCAGCTCCCCTCGCGAGCCCAGCGCAGACGCCGGCGTTGCCCGGACGCTTGGTCGACGAACCGCGTCTGGAAGCAGCGCGCGCCCGGCTCGACGTGAACGATGCCGCGGGGGCGGCGCGGCTCGTGGAAGCCGTCCCCGTGAAGGGACCTGCCGATGCGTGCGCGCTGCGCTATCTCGCGGGTCGGCTGTATGCCCAGGGAAACGATCCCGCGTCGGCGTCGCGGCTGCTCTCGCTCGCCGCGGAGCCGGCGTGCTCCCTCGCGCCCTACGCGCACTTTCGCGCGGCGGAAAGCTGGATGGCGCAGGCCAAGTACGACGAAGCCGTGGCCGAGGCCCGCCTGGTGCCCGACGGCGCCACGGCCCAGCCGGAAGCGCAGCTCCTCCTGGGCCGCGCGCTGGACGCGAAGGGCGACGCGCGCAGCGCCGATCCGGTGTTCGGCAAGTGGCTCAAGGACAATCCGAAGCGCGCGCACTGGGAAGAGGTCGCGCTCCGGGTGGCCACCGCCCGCGCCGCGGCGGGCGCGCCTCCTGCCGATCTGGAGGAGGCGAGGAATCTGGCGCTGCGCATCTGGATCGAGGCGCCGGCCTCGCCCTCGGCAACGGTCGCCGAGCGAATGGTCCGAGAGCTCGGCAAGCGCATGCACCCGAGCCCTACGGACCAGCTCTCCCCCGACGACCGCGCACGGCGCGCTCAGGGATTCGCCGACGGCGGCGACAATCGCCGGGCCATCGCCGAGGCCCAGAGCCTGCTCTCCGAGACCAAGCTCGGCCCTTCCGCGCGCGGCGCGCTGTGTCGCGCGGCCACCGTGCGCGCGCAGGCGACGCCCAGCCGGCCCAAAGGCGCGTCGGCCGACGCCTGGGGCGACGCCATCGGCGCCTGCGAAGGCGACGAGGCGCAGGTGGTTGCACTCTACAACGGTGCCAAGGCCAGCGGCTCGGCCGCCCGCAACGACGAGGCCCTCGACCGCTACACGCGGCTGGAGCAGAAGTTCCCCACCCACCGGTTCGCCGACGACGCACGCTTCCGGGCCGCCTTCGTGTACCGAGAGAAGGGCGACGAGCCCAAGGCCCGGGAGACGCTGCTCTCGGTGGCCCGCGACTACCCGGACGGCGACATGAAGGCCGAGGCGCTCTTCCGGGTGGCCCTGGCCCAGTGGGTGTCGGGCGATCTCGAGGGGCCGCGCGCGCTGCTCGACCGCATCATGGTGCTCACGCCCACCGACCACCACTGGGCCACCGCGGGCCGCGCCGCCTACTTCCGTGCGCGGCTCGCCGACCTCGCGGGGGATCACGAGGGGGCGACCCAGCGGTACCAGAAGATCATCGAGACGGTGCCCCTCTCGTTCTACATGCTCCAGGCGGCCGCGGAGCTGCGCCTCAAGGACGCGCCGCTGGCCGATGCAGCCCTGCGGGCCGCCGAGAAGCAGGCCACGTCGGCTGCGCGGGAGACCCTCGACGCACCCTCCGACGGTTTCCGTCGCGGCACCCAGCTCCTTTCGGTGGACGAGGTCGACTTCGCCAAGCGCGAGTTCTTCGCGGCGGGCCTCACCGGCGACTCCGCCACCCCGGCTTCGCTCACCGCCGTCGCCCAGGTCTACAACGCAGCGGGTCGCTGGTCGCTCGGCCACTCGTTCTTCCGCGCGAGGGTGCAAGACTACCTCGACCACTATCCGTCGGGCGCCTTCCGCGCGCCGTGGGAGGCTGCGTATCCGCGCGCCTTCGGCGCCGAAGTGGAGCGCGAAGCTTCGCGCTACGCCGTCCCGCGCGCGCTGGTGTGGGCCATCATGCGCGAGGAGTCGAGCTTCGTTCCCGAGGCGAAGAGCCCCACCAATGCCCTGGGCTTGATGCAGCTCATGGGTGAAACGGCCAAGAACACCGCGGCCGGGACCGATATCTCCTTCGACGAAGCCTCGCTCAAGAAGCCGGCGGTATCGGTGGCGCTGGGCACGAAGCTGCTGTCGAAGCTGCGTGCTACCTACACGCATCCTGCGCTCCCCATCGCCGCCTACAATGCCGGTCCCGGCGCGGTGGGGCGCTGGTTGGGAACGCTTCCGCAGGACTTCGACCTTTGGGTGGAGTCGATTCCCTACGAAGAGACGCGCGGCTACGTGAAGCGCGTCCTCGCCAGCTGCCTGGCCTACGCGGTGCTCTACGATCCCGCCTCGCTCGGCGAGCTCCTGGCGATTCCCCGCAAGGTTCGTCCGTGACCGGCGAGGACCCGGAGCTGGTCCTCGTACCGACCCGTGACCAGGCGGAGTGGCTCACCGGCACCGGCGTGCGATCGGAGCCGCTGCGCGCGTTCTTTTCCCGGCTCGCAACCGCGTGGACGCCCGAGCTTCGGGAGGCGACGCCGGAGGAGACGCGGATGGCGCTCGTCGCGGTGCTCCGCGAGGAGGGCGGGTTCACCGGTCTGCGCACCCTCGAGGCGGAGATGGATCACGCCCTCTCGCTGGGGGCAGACCTGACCCTGCCGCATGGCGCCGAGACGCCGCGCCGCCGCCTGCTCCTTCGCCTCCTCGGGGCTCGCGAAGCCAAGCTGCGCGCGGCGGGACTGATCTCTCGCGCCGCGCAGCTCCAGCGGCTTGCTCGCGAGGTCGGCGCCAGGCCGTGGGCCGAGCTCTCCCAGGTGATCGGCGCCGAGTCGCTGGTGCTTCGTCACGTCTTTTCCTGCGGCGGCGCCGAGGCCGAGGTCTTCGTGGCGCTGGAGCGTCGCTTCTCGCAAGGGCCCGGGGGCTTTCGCGTGGAGGTGCCGATCGCCGCGTACGACACCTTCGAAGATCGCGACCGTGACGTCTTCGAGACGGTGGCCGACGGTTGGGCGCGGGCACTCGACGTGGCACCTGCACTGATCGATCTCGGTCCTGCGGAGGACGTCTTCGAGGCGGAGCGGTGGAGCGGCGTACAAAGGGTGCGGGTGGAGCACGCGGCCGATCAGGCGGCGGTGGTGGCGGAGCTGGTGTCGAAGCTGGTGGCGGAGGGCACTCCTCTCGACGCCATCGCGGTGGCGCTCCCCACGCTGCGCGACGAGACGCTCGACGAGATCGTGCGCGCGCTCGTCGCGGTCCGCATACCCACCGCCGACCCGCGCGGGAGCCCCGTTCTCGAGGCCCGTTCGGTGCGCCTGGCGCTCGAGCTCGCCTCGCAGCTGACCCACTCCTTCGAGGCCCGCGCCTTTGCCGAGCTGCTCGACTCTCCCTTCCTCGATGCGTCGATGGAGGGGCGGCGGGAGCTGCGCAAGCACCTCCTCACCGCCAGCCGCCTGGTGGATGCTCCGACGTTCTTCGGGAGTCTCCCCGCGAGCATGAAGCCCGACGCGGCGGCGTTGGGCGCGCTCTTCGCCGCCCACGCGGTCGCGCTTCGCAACGCCGAGCGTCGCGGCGATGCACTCCGGGCGCTGGCGCGCCTGTGGGATGCGGTGGGCGTTCATCGCGCGTCGGAGCGCGGCGCCCTGCCGGCATTCCGCAGCGACGGCCCCTTCAGCGTGCTCGGGGAGGCCGACCTCGCCGCCGTGCATCGCGAGTCGCGAGCCCTTCGGTGCCTGGCGGAGACGCGGCTTTCGTTCGAAGCCATGGCCCGGGCCATGGGCGTGGCCGATGCGCCCGCGACCGCCGGCGAGGTGCTGCACGAGATCGCCGCGCTTCTCCCGCGCACGCTGCGGCTCCCACGGCGCGCGCAGGCCGGTGCGCTGCGCATCGGCACCTTCGCCGAGCTCGTGGGGCTACCTTTGGACGCGCTGGTGGCGGTGGACGTCTCCGAGGCCGGCTTTCCGCCCTCGAGCGAGCTCCCGAGCGCCCTCGGCCTCGAGCGTGAGCGCGCCGCGGTGCACGGCGCCGCAGACATGGTGGCGTTCTACCTGGTGGCGCTCGCCGCGCCCAAGCGCTTCTTCCTCGCGCCGCGCAAGCTGGGCGAAGACACCTCGCCACCGTCGCTCCTCCTGGGCAGTGGCTTCGCGCCGCGGGTCGTGCCGCGGGTCACCGGCGCGCAGGCGAGCACGCGCACCCGGGCCTTCCGCACCGAGCGCGAGGGGCGCCGCGAGGCGTTCTTCCTCGACCGCACCCGTCCGTACGATCCCCTGGTGGGCAGCGTCGAGGCCAAGCACATCGACGAGGCGTTCCGCGATCCCATGGCGGTGACCGCCCTCGAGCGCTATGGCACCTGCGCCTTTCGCGGCTTCGCCGCCCATGCGCTCAAGGCCCGAGCTTCGGACGAGGACGAGGCGATCCTCGATGCACGCGGCGAGGGCAACCTGCTTCACGGGATGCTCGCCCGCGTCTTCGTGGCGCTCCGCGATGCGCTCCGGGAACGACCGCGCCGCCGCGATGCGCTCCGCCAGCGGGCCGCGCTCCTCCTGGACGACGAGCTCGCGAAAGCGGAGAACCCGCTCAAGGCCATCCAGATCGAGCAGATCACCCTCCAGGTGATGGGCATCGTCGAGCGCGCGGTGGACGACGACACCTGGGATTTCGTCCTGGCCGAGCACGGATTCGGTCGCGAGGAAGCCTGGCCCGGCTGGCCAGTGATGGTCGACCGGCGGCGCGTGCAGCTGGAGGGGCGCATCGACCGCGTGGACGTCTCGCACGATGGCACGTTCGCGCGGGCGGTGGACTACAAGCGGACGCCGGTGGACCTCTCGCGGCTGGAGGACACCAGCCTGCAGGTGCCGCTCTACACCAAGGTCGCCGCTGCGGCGCTCGGCAAGCAGGTGGGGCTCGGCGTGTACGTGGCTCCCCAGCGCGACACCGCGCAGAAGCCCGAGGCCTTCGCCGAGAGCGTGCGTACGCTCGAGGCGCGCATCGGGCAGATTCTGCTGCCCATCCTGGCGGGTGACGTGACCCCCCGGCCCAAGCGCGAGCAGACCTGCCTGCACTGCGACTTCGCCGGCGGCTGTCGTCGCCCTTCGTTCGCCGTCCCCGCGGACGAGAACGAGTAGCCTCAGGGCTTGTGGGCGAGCCGCTTCTTCGAGGCGTCGGGAAGCTCGACCTCGATCCACGTCTCGCCGACGCTGGTGACCACCACGTCGCCGAACTTCTTGTGGATCAGCTTCTGCCCCAGCTCGAAGTGGCCCTCGGCGGAGTAGGGGACCGGAGGGCGATCGCCGAGCGACTCCGGCGACGCTTCGACCACCGGCGCCGGGGCCAGCTGATCGCGCAGGATGTCCACCAGCGCACGGCGCATTTCCGGGGCGCGCTCGTATTCGGAGGTGAGCGCGATGCGCGCGAGTAGCTCTTCTTCCACCGAAGCGAGTGCCTCGTAGATGTGCGCGCGGTCCTTGGCGCCCACCGCCCACGCCACCGCGCGCGCCGCCTGCGGAACCCGGTGCTCGTAACCGAAGCGCTCGTTGCGCGCGGCGGTGCAGGCCTTGGCCGCAGCCTTGGCGGTGGCGAGGTTGTCGGGCGTACGCGCCGATAGCCAGGCTTCGGCCGACTCCAACGCCTTTTGCGGGCGCTCGTCGTCGCGTCGCGCCACCGCCCAGTCGGCGATGAGGAGATCGCGCACGGCCTTGATGGCAGCCCGGAGGAGGGCCTCTTCCTCCACCTCTTCCAAGGCTTCCGCCCATGCGGTCTCCGGGAGACCCTTGACGGGATCACCCCGCATGGCTGCCAACCGATCGAGACGCGCTAGGAGGGTCGCTCGTTCCACGGCCAAGACCATACCACGAGTCGGAGTCGCGGAAGCGCTAGCCCGGATTATTCATGGTTCCGGGGCTGCATGTCACGATGCAGCGGGAAATCTCGGGCGTACGGCGGTTCTCGACCCTGCGGAGGAACAACAGTCCGCCTCGGGTCTGCGATCCGGCGTGCGCCCGCCTTTCCCGTGCCTCGTGCCATTCGCCAGCCGGCCCATGAATAATCCGGGCTAGATGCCATGGCCCCGGCGGGGCCCAGGCGGAAGGACTCTTTCGAACGTGCTCGGGCGGCAGCGCTCAGGGTTGCGTGCATCATGCATATTCATCGGCCGTTGCCGCGGCGCTCCACCTTCCGCGTCGGCTGCAGTATGCTGCGCCCCCCATGGCGGCCCCCGACGAATTCTCCCTGTACGCGTTCGCGCGCAATCAGGTGGTGGCTGCCAGCGCCGGCACGGGAAAGACCCACGTGCTCGTGGGCGTGCTCGTCCACGCGCTCCTGGGGGCGAGCGAGCTCGACGAGCAGAAGCCGGTGGACCCGACGCGCATCGTCGCCACCACGTTCTCGCGCAAGGCGCGGGGCGAGATCCTGGAGCGTCTGCGGCGAGAGCTCGACCGCATCGCGGAAGACCCGCTGGCATCGCCCTACGGCCCCTCGCTCCTGCGTTACGCCGAAGCCCGGGCGCTGGCGTCGCGTGCCCGGCGCGCCTTGCCGCGGGTGGGGCAGGTGGGCGTGACCACCCTTCACGCCTTTGCCGGAACCCTGCTCCGCCGCTACGCGAAGGATCTCGGCCCCGACTTCGAGATGCTCGACGAGCACCGGACCCGCGCCGAGCTCTCGGCAGCGGTCGACACGGCGCTGGAACGCGTCGCTGCCGAACGGCCGGAAGTGGCCGCCACCTTGGTGCGGTGCACCGGGGGCCTCTTGCGCCTGCGCGGGTACGTCCAAGCGTTCCTCGCGGGCGCCGAGGAGAAGGACCCGGCCACCATGGTCATCGCCGACGACGCCTCGGCGATCCTGGAGGAGATGGAGCGCTTCCATCGGATCGCCGAGAAGCTCGACGGCAAGGGGTGGCTCCCGCTGGTGGCAGCGCTGGGCGACGCGCGCCGCAGCGGCGCCGCTCAGGCGTGGGAGGCGGCCGTCATCGCCATCATCGAGCGAAAGAACACGCCGAAGACCGATGAAGAGGAAGCGCTCAAGGTGTTCGTGGACGCCCTGGGGACCGAGAAGAAGGCCGATCGCGCGCGCGCCTTCCTGGAGCTCGCCCGGCGTCGCGACGAGCTTTTGCCGGTGGCCGAGCACTTTCGCACGCTGGCGGTGGCGGCGCGATCCATCTACCGGCAGCGGCTCACCGACCTGGGCGCGCTCGACTTCGGGGAGGTTCAGCGGCGGGTTCGCGATCTGCTCCGCGACGCGCCGGAGGTGGCGCGCGAGGTGGGCGCGCGGTTCGACCTCCTGCTGGTGGACGAGTTCCAGGATACGTCGCCGGTCCAGGGCGAGATGGTGCGGCTCCTCTGGCAGCGCGCGGATCTGCCGCATCGCCCCGGCTACGTGCCCGAGCTCTCGGAGCTGCGCCCGCGGGGCCTCTTCATCGTGGGCGATCGCAAGCAGTCGATCTACGGCTTCCGCGGCGCCGACGCGTCCATCTTCGCGGCCTTCTGCGTGGGCCTGGCGGGTGAGCCGGCCAGGCTCGCCCTGGGCATCGCGAAGCAGATCGTGTGGGAGCCCGAGGTGCCTTCCGCCGACTTCCTGTCGCTCACCGCCAATCGGCGCTCCACCGAACCGCTGCTCCGGATCATCAATCCCTTCTCGGCGCGGGTGTTCCGGCCGGAGGTCCCCATCGCCGCGTACGAGGTGGCCTACAACCCGGAGACCGAGGACCTTCGGGTGCCGGTCACCGCGGCACCGCTCGCGCCGACGGACGCTCAGCGCAAGGTGGCCAGCTGGCTGAGGCCGCCGGTCGAGCGCGTGACCTCCACCAAGGCAGCGGAGGCAGAGATCATCGCGGGTGAGGTGGAGCGCCGCGCCGGGGACGGGCGCGCTTACCGCGATTTTGCGGTGCTCGCGCAGTCGAACGCCATGCTCGAAGCGGCCGCTTTTGCCCTGGCGTGCCGGCAGATTCCCTACGTGGTGTTCGGCAGCCGATATTTTGCGGCGCGCGAGGTGCGCGACGTTCGCTCGTTGCTCGCCCTCGTTCACGACGCGCGCGACACCGCGGCCATGTTGGAGGTCCTGCGCGGGCCCTGGGTGGGGCTCTCCGACGATGCGCTCCTCGATCTCGTACGCACCCACGGCCGCCTCCGCCTGCTGGCTCCCACCGATCGCTTCGACGTCCGGGAGGCGGAGGCTTACGAGAAGCTCACCGAGCTCGCGGGCAACCTCTCTCGTATCGGCAATCGCCTGGGGCCTGCCGAGACCGCCCGCGTCGCCATCGAGACCCTGGATTACTTCGGCGTGCTGGGCGCGTTGCCGCGCGGCGCGCAGCGCATCGCCAACGTCGAGAAGCTCCTGCGTCTCCTTTCGCCGCTCGCCACCCTGCGAGAAGCGGTGGCGTACCTCGATGCGGCCATGGACGAAGGCGCACGCGAGGGCGAGGCCGCGCTCTTCTCCGAAGAGGACGACGCGGTGCGACTGCTCACGGTGCACGCCAGCAAGGGCCTGGCCTTCCCCGTGGTGTTCTTGCCGGAGGTGGGCAAAGGGGCTTCCCGCGTGAGCAGCGATTTCGCCACCGCCTTCGCGGCACACGGCCCGCCTGCGATTTCCGTCCGCCTTCGCGGAGCCACCGGGCGCGCGCTGGTTCCACCGCTCGCGCGGGCCGCCGATCGCACCGCGCGTCGGCGCGACCGTGCCGAGCGGCAGCGCGTGTGGTACGTGGCCGCTACCCGCGCCGCCGAAGAGCTGGTGTTCGTCGGCGATCGCGCCCCGCCCAAGGAGCCCAGCGACGCCTACGCGAATTCCCTCGTGGCCACGCTCCTCGATCTGCCCGAGCTCGAACCGCGCGACGTGGTCCCGGAGACGGATCCGGGGCGGGTGGCCCAGAGTCGACCGCTGGCGCCGGTCCTCGCGCCGGTATCGCCGCCTTCGGCGCGTCGCCTGGTCCTGGCTCCCACCGCGCTTTCCGACTTTCACCACTGCCCGCGCCGCTTCGCCATGATCCATCTCTGGGACATCGCGGAGGTGCGTCCGCACTTCGCAGACCTCGAGCCCTCGGACTCCCCCGCCGAGGACCTCGACGTGCGCCGGGAGGGCACCATGATGCACAAGGTGCTCGAGCGCATCGCACCGGAGGCCTGGGGCGACGCGGGCGCCGAAGCGGAGGTGCGACGGTTGCTCGCCCTGGAGGGAGCGCCTCCATCGCGGGTCGACGATCTGACCGGGCGCTTGATCGGCTTTCTCGGTGGCGAATACGCGCGGGAGGTGCGCCGCACTTCCGCCGTCCTGCGCCGCGAAGAGCCGTTCCTACTCGACGTACCGCTCGCCTCCGCCGAGGGCACCCCGACCGGGGGGACCCTGGCGCTGCGCGGCACCATCGACCTTCTGGTGGCGTTCCCCGACGGGCGCGTGCACGTCATCGACTACAAGCGCGCGCGCGGCCCCTCACCGCTGCCCTACGCGTTCCAGCTCCAAGTGTACCAGCTGGCGGCGCGGCGGGTTTTTCCCGTCGCGCCGACCATCGAGGCGGGCGTGGTGTTCCTCGGGGCATCGCCCGAGCCCCGGTTCATCGAGGCGATGGGGCCGGAGGTGGCGCTCCTGGCACGACTCTCCGAGCTGGGGTCGCGCTTCGTACGGGCTCGCGGTGAGGCTTCGTTTCCCCGGGTTCCCATCGACGCGTGCCGGGCGATTCACTGCGGCTACGTGCCTCGCTGCCATCCGCGATGATCCCGCGCTCCAGCATCGAGGCGTAACCTTCCCTTGCCACCACCACGTGGTCGAGCAGCGGTACGCCCACGATGCGTCCCGCCGCCTCGACGGTCCGCGTGAAGAAGATGTCTTGCTCGCTGGGTTCCGGATCGCCGCTCGGGTGATTGTGCAGGAGCAAAATCGCGTGCGCACCCTCGCGCAGCGCCACCCGGAAGATGTCGCGTCGCTCCACCGAGAGGCCGGCGCCGCCGCCTTGCCCCAGCCTCCGCGCCGCGACCAGCTGGTGGGTGCGCGACAAGGAGAGAAGCCACAGCTCTTCGTGCTCCACGTCGCGGAGCCGCGGCAATGCCCACGCGTGCACCGCGGCGGCCGAGACGAAGCGCGTGGCCGTTCGTTCTCGGGGTCGGGTGGCCCGCCGTGCGAGCTCCAGTGCGGCGCTCATGCGAAGCCCGCCGCCGCGGCCGAGAAAGCTCTCGCAGAGGCCCAGGCCCGCCGACGACAGATCGTCGAGCGGTGGGGGTGACTGCACCTCCAGGATGTCCCACAAATCCTCGGTCGAACAGAACTCCGGACCCCATGTGCGCAAGCGCGTTCGAGATTCTTTCACGTCGTCGCTCCCTCTCCGACGCTGCGCTTGCACGGACCGCGCCGCCGACGATCTCGCGCACTTGTGCGCCCTGCCGCCCGTCCGCGCCGCCCGCCGCCCGTCCTGGGACGGTCGTTCAGCGGCAGCCCTGGGTTTCCCGGCGCTGCGTGGCGACGCCGCAGAAGAGGCCGAGGCCGTTGGAGAGCTTGCCGCAGGTGACGAGCATGCCCTCGCCTCCACACGGAGGGTCGTTCGTGAAGCCCGAGCCACCGCAGCTCAAGATGCTCAACCCGGCGCACGAGATGTTCACGTCGTAGGTCTTCTGGACGCGCCCGTTGCAGTCCCAGTCGCCGTCGAGGGGAGGGCCGGCGCCGAAGGTGAGGGCGGCGTCGACGCCCGGATTCGCCCGCTCGTCCGTGTCGTCGCAGTCGAGCCCCCCGCACGCGTCGCCCTTCGACCGATACCCGTCCTCGTCGAGATCGCACGCGTTGGCATCGGCGCCGGCTTCGAAGCGCCGCACGTCGATGCCCGCGTCGGCGATGGGCGAGCCGTCGCCGACCTGCAGCGCGTCTGCGAGCGCATCGCGACCGGCGCCGCCGTCCGGCGACGCGTCGAAGAACCCCACCGAGGGAAACGTGCAAGCTGCAGCCATTGCCAGGCCGACCGCTGCGAGGGCACGCCTTTGCACTAGTGCACCTCCGCCCCGTTGACATCGACAATCGCTGCGCGATTCGTTCGCTTCGCGAACGGGCGGTGCAGCCCAAACCCCGAGTTCGCTCCCGCGAATTCGCGAGGGCAGCGCGGCGTCCGATCAATCACAATTCGACGGCGCTGCACTAGAACCTCCATGCGACGGGCGAGAGCGTTCCCACGCGCGGGGCGGACTTCCCGCGCACGGCCGAGATCACCAGCAGGGTCGTACCCACCACCGCGGTGGCGATGCCGCCGACCAGAAAGGCCGTCACCAACGTGCTCGCGGTATCGCCGCGGTTCGCCGTGCTCTCGACGCTACGGTCGCAGGGGCCCGTCGCATAGTTGGGGCACGCCGACTCGAGGTCCGAGAGCGCGGCGCCACGCACCAGGCCGGACACGCCGGCGCCGACGAAGGCTGCCGCCGAGACGCCCACGGTGATGAAACCCAGCGTCGCGAGGGTGTTGCCGCCGCTGCTCTCGGTGGCCGGCGGTGGCGCTCCGGGCGGCGGACTGCGCCTGGGCAGCGTGAGCTCGAGTCGGACGGTCTTGCTCTCGCCGGCCGCCAGGGTCGCCCGCTGCTCCACCGGCGCCGCGCCCGGCGCGACGATGCGCGCGGTGTACGTGCCCGGATCGCGCTCGAGCGGGGTGGCCAGGAGCGCGGGAGCGAGCACCTCGTCCGCCAAGGTCACGGTGGGGGCCGGGCCGCTTCCTTCTTGTCCGTGCACCACCACCTCGATGGTGATGCGGCCCACTCGACCGGCGAGCCGCTCGGCGGCGACCTCTGCATCATGCAACCATCCGTCGTAGCGATCGCGCTGCGGGTTCGCGGTGAGCGCACGCTTGATGTCGAGCCAGGCGCGCCGGGCGCCGGCCGGGTGGCCCAGCTGCTCCTCGCATTCGGCCAGGTTGCGAACGCTCCCCAAGCCTTGCGGATACACCGCGACGGCTTTGCGAAACGAGACCACCGCGCCCTTGCAGTCGCCCGCCGCCCGCAGCTCTCGCCCCTTGGTGAACAGATCCTTGGCGTCTCCCTCGGCGTCGGCCCTCGCGAGCGTCGAAGCCA
>Ga0075163_10003367_pt1 | contig 21485 bp, 21 predicted proteins | sample JI1023141ADNA_FD_71478 | JGI IMG/M metagenome (GOLD analysis project Ga0075163, IMG submission 71478) | Wastewater effluent complex algal communities from Wisconsin, to seasonally profile nutrient transformation and Carbon sequestration -... | ecosystem: Engineered > WWTP > Effluent > Algae... | reverse complement strand
GTTACTGGATTGAAGTGAACAGTGTGGCACAGCAGTAATTTGAAAATATGCATATCAGGTATGAAACCAGATTGAAAATCTTTCTCCATTCTTGTGGACCTGTTTTGTTTTCTGCCATCGGTTTGGCTTTGTGCTTTTTGCTGAATGCGACTGACGGCCTGGTTCTCCTGTTTGGGTCTTTTATTACCATTGCTTTATTACATTTACTTTTCAGCCGGAGAAAATACCTGACGGGTATCCGCTTGTCAAAAGATCAGTACACCATCTGGTATGCGGACCGGATACTGACCGCTCACCAGAAAGATTTCGAAAAAGAAGAAACCGGATTACTTCTGGTAAAAAGCAATAGTATTTGGTTGTTCGAAATGAGTACAATTAACTTTTTTGTACAAGGCAAAAAAATAAGCTTTGCTGTCCCGGAAAAAAGACTCTTCAATTACCTTGCTGATATCAAATAATTAACACTGGGCACAAAAAACCATAGCTGGACTTTTATTCCTCTTACCGGCATCCCGGTATTTATTCTTCTTTATTTAATGGCGGCCGTTTATTATCCGGGCGGACACCCGGATGATGCCCATTCCCCCGGTTTCAGCTGGCTGCATAATTACTGGTGCCACCTCCTGAATGAGCAAGCCCTTAATGGGGAATGGAACCGTGGACGCCCATTTGCCATTTCCGGTATGATGGTATTGTGCATCAGCCTGGCCTGTTTCTGGTTTTATTTCCCGGTCATTTCCACCATCAGTCGTCCGCTGCAATGGCTGGTCCGAATATGTGGCCCGCTGGCCATGCTGACCGCGCTCTTTATCGGGGTATTTGATCACGACCTGGTCACCAATATCGCTTCGGGCCTGGGACTGATCGCTGTAAGCGGCACCCTGCTTATTTTATACAGATCCGGTCAGGCCTCTTTGTTCAGACTCGGACTGCTCAACCTGGTATTGGTGGGATTGAACAACCTGCTTTATTATTCTCCCACCCTGATCCATTTGCTCCCGGTAGTGCAGAAAATCAGTTTTTTCACCATATTACTCTGGATCTGGCTGATGGCCTTTCGTTCCGGACGCATCAGCCGGAATTAATCCGTCAGCTGCGGGTTGCTCCACCCGAATCCATTACTTTTAAGCTGCAAAACGGTCATCATGAAAAAACTTTTCTGGTTAGCAGCCCTGTTCCTTTTTACACAGGCACAGGCGCAGGTATATACCCGTATAGAACTGAACAATGCGCTTTTTAAAAAAGGAGATAATCCTGAATGGGCCAGAACCGGGCTGGATGACCATGACTGGACACCCATCAAACCACAATATAACTGGGATAAACAGGGATATGCGGATTATGATGGCTTTGGCTGGTACCGTTTTCATTTCGAACTGAGTTCACTGATAAAAAGCAACAGCTGGTGGCCGGACAGCATCCGTCTCTTCCTCGCAAAAATTGATGACGCGGACGAAATCTACCTCAATGGAAAACGGATCAGCAAGACCGGCCGATTCCCGGATGACCCTGGTGGCTACCAAACGCAATGGGACCGCCAGCGGGATATCCGTCTGGCCGTAAATGACCCCTTACTTCAATGGGATAAAGACAACCTGCTGGCTGTCCGCGTTTATGATGGCGGTGGGCTTGGTGGTATGTTTGGCGCCATTCCCGGTATCAGTGCCCTGCAGTTTAAGGATCTGGCAAAACTGAGCTACCAGGATCAGCAATTGCGGCTGAGTCACCGGTTACCCGGTACCATTAACGGAAAACTGACCGTGAAAATTACCAACCCGGCCAGTAAAGAAGTATTGCAGCAAAGTACGCAGGCTATCAGTATTGGCGAAAACAGCACATATACATTACCGTTATCATTCAGTATACAGACACGGGTTGAAATTTCCGCTTCCTTTACAGAAGACCGGAGTGAGCAATCGGTTTACCTGCAGGTAACCCCTCCCTATATACTTACCCCGTCTCCGGGTGCCTCTCCGCGGATCAATACCGCTTCCGTATACGGGGTAAGACCGGGTTCTCCTTTCCTGTTTAAAATCGCCGCCACCGGGGAAAAACCATTAAAGTACAGCGTGAACAGATTACCGGCCGGATTAAAACTGGATCCTGTTACAGGTATTATCACCGGTACGATTGCAAAAGCAGGAACCTATAGTCTGCAACTGCAGGTTAAAAATAAAAAAGGAACGGCCCGGAAACCGCTTACGGTTAAATGCGGTGACTTACTTGCCCTCACGCCACCCATGGGCTGGAACAGCTGGAACTGCTGGGGTCTCAGTGTAAGCCAGGAAAGGGTAAAAGCCTCTGCACAGGCATTGATTGATAAAGGTCTGATAGATCATGGCTGGTCTTTTATGAATATAGATGACGGTTGGGAAGCACCGGCCCGGGCCGCCAATGGTGATATGGTCACTAATCAGAAATTTCCGGATATGAAGGGGCTGGGCGACTGGCTACATAGCAAGGGTCTGAAATTCGGTATTTACTCGTCTCCCGGCCCGCTTACCTGCGGAGGTTATCTTGGATCTTACCAGCATGAATTACGGGATGCGCAATTATATAATGAATGGGGTATTGATTATTTGAAATATGACTGGTGCAGTTATGGACAAATACACGGAGGTAAGGATACCAGTTTAGCCTCTTACATAAAACCCTATGAGGTGATGAAGAAGGCCCTGCGCAGTCAGCCCCGCGATATCGTTTACAGCCTCTGCCAGTATGGGATGAAAGATGTATGGAAATGGGGCGCTGATGTGGATGGCAACTGCTGGCGTACCACCGGTGATATAGAAGATACCTGGGAAAGCATGTATGCCATTGCCTTCAACCAGGTGGCCATGCAGCCCTATGCGAAACCCGGCCGCTGGAATGATCCCGATATGCTGATTGTAGGTAATGTAGGCTGGGGAGACCAGTTGCACCCCACCCGGCTCAATGCGGATGAACAATACACGCATATCAGTCTCTGGTCCCTGCTGGCATCACCCTTGCTGATTGGTTGTGATATTGCCAGTATGGATGCGTTCACGGTCAGCCTGCTGAGCAATGATGAAGTGATTGCCGTAAACCAGGATGCAGCGGGTAAACAGGCCATACGGGTGATAAAAAATGATACCTACCAGGTTTGGGTAAAAGAACTGGAAGACGGCAGTAAAGCGGTTGGGGTGTTTAATGTGAGCGATGACTATGCTACTATAAAAGTAAACTGGACCGACCTGGCACTGGAAGGAGATTACAGGATAAGGGATCTCTGGCGTCAGCAGGATCTTGGTGCCGGCAGCAGTTACAACAGCCGCATACCTCCGCATGGAGTGGTGCTGCTTAAAATCAGGCCCTGATTGGAGGGTGATAAATCTTTACCTTTGGCGCCTTCTATGAATCAGGAAAGCAATAAGATTATCATCATAGCCGCGCCCTCCGGATCGGGCAAGACCTCTGTGGTGCGACACCTGCTGGATGTGATGCCGGACAAACTGGCATTTTCCATTTCAGCAGCCACCCGCAAACCCCGGAACAATGAAGAAGACGGGGTGGATTATTATTTTATCAGTGTGGCGGAGTTTGAGGAAAAAATCGCACAGGATGCCTTTGTGGAATGGGAGATGGTATATGAAGGAAAATACTACGGCACCCTGAAAGCCGAAACGGAAAGGATCTGGGCTTCGGGCCGTTTCCCCCTGCTGGATGTGGATGTGCAGGGCGGTTTACATGTACAGAAAAAATTTCCCGGACAAACACTGTCCCTGTTTATAGAGCCCCCCTCTATTGAAGAACTCGAACGCCGGTTGCGCAAAAGAGGAACGGAGACTGAAGAATCCCTGCAGGCCCGTGTCAGTAAAGCGTCCTTTGAACTTACGTTTAAAGATCAGTTCGATCATGTGATACTGAATGATCAGCTGACAAGAGCCTGCATTGAAGCGGAGTCGGTTATCCGGAATTTTCTCCGGAATGCATGATTCGACCAGCTGTTTTGTCAGGATTACGAAGCCGTCCAGAAACTGGGCCTTTATTAATTGATTATTAATTATTTAGGAATATAAATATAGGCGGTTCCCAACCGGACCCGGTATACGGAGAACAGACCATTCACTATATTTGTACAATGATAGACTGGTACTCGATTGTATTCTTTCTCCTCACCCTTTTGCTGATGGGTTTATTTGCCGGCATCGAAATGGCCTTTTACAGTGCCAACCGGCTGAGCTTTGAAATCAGAAAAAAACAGGGAGACAGTCATACCGAAATCCTCTCCGTATTTTTTGATTCGCCGGCCAAGTTTCTGGGCACCACATTGCTCGGGTATAATATTTTTCTGGTCTTTCTTGGCCTGCAGATCAGTACCGTAATGCAACCGATCTGGAAATATTTCAGGATCGGGTCAGACACCGTACACATCCTGGTGGAAATTATCCTGGCTACTTTTATCGTGCTCATTTTTGCCGAATTTATTCCCCGTGCCATCTTCAGAGCCAGGGGCAGTCAGTGGCTGCAGCGACTGGCACAGGTCACCAATTTCTTTTATCAGTTATTTGTACCGGTGGTAACCGCCTTTCTTGATCTTTCGGAATGGTTGTTGAAAATTGTGTTTAATATCCGGATGGATAAAAACAATAAGCAATCATTAAAACGCAGTGACCTCAAGCATTTGTTTCAGCCCAATGCCGGAGATGAAAGACAGGAGCGCAATACCCAGCTGATGGAAAACGCGCAGGAACTGCCCAAAGTAAAAATCAGGCAATGCCTGGTACCCCGGAAAGAGATTGTGGGTATTGAAAGCAAATCCACCATTGCCGAACTGACCCATAAGTTTGTAGAAACCAAGCTGAGCAAACTGGTGGTTTATGAAAATAACATCGATCATATCATCGGCTATGTGCACCAGCTGGATATGTTTAAAAAGCCGGTGGATATCCAATCCGTACTCCTGCCCATTCCCGCGGTTCCGGAAAGCATGAGTGCCACTGACCTGATTGGCAAATTCAGTAAGGAACGCAAAAGTATTGCCTGGGTGGTGGATGAGTTTGGCGGTACCGCCGGTATCATTACCATGGAAGATGTACTGGAAGAGTTGTTTGGCGAAATCCAGGATGAATACGATACTGAAGAGTTCGTGGAAAAGCAATTGGCGGAAAACGAATATATCTTTTCCGGTCGTTTAGAACTGGACTATCTCGAGGAGAAATATGGTTTTGGATTTGGCCTGGAAGAAGCCGAAACCCTGTCCGGCTATATCATCAATTATCACGAGACCATCCCCCGGCAGAAAGAACGGATCATCATCGATGACTACGAATTCGACATACTGCATGTTACGGATACGCGGATTGAGACGGTCAAAATGAAGAAACTGAAATGATGTGCCGGTTTACCGATGAGCCGATGAGCCGATGTGCCAATGAGCCAATGTGACGATGAGCAGATGAGCCGGTCTACAGAATAGCCAATCAATGTGATAAGAAAATTATTTCTAAAATTAAATTTTGGGTGAATTAACAAGGGTTTCAATATGATCCGGAAAATAAAGAATTCCGGAATGTCATAGCTTTTATTTCACCGCTTGTGAGCCACAATCAAACTTATGTGATCTTCCCCAGTTGGCTTATCGGCTAATCGGCACATTGGCTAATCGTCAAATTAACTATCTTCGCCCCTCTTAATTACCATGGCTTTACTCGATTTTTTCAATAAACGGAAAACGGAGACCCAGGGGGAAATGACATTCATTGACCATCTGGAGGAATTGCGCTGGCACCTGGTGCGGTCGGTGATTGCGGTAGTGATCGGCGCGGTAGTAGTCATGATTTTTTCACGGGAAGTCGTGGATGATATCCTGATGGCCCCCACCCGCGAGGATTTTATTTCCTCGCTCTGGATGTGTAAATTCAGCCAGTGGGCCGGATTAGGTAATACCCTTTGTTTCCCGGCCGTGGATGCCAAATTTCTGGAGAATACCATGACGGGACAGTTTATCTCCTACTTTACCGTCGGTTTTATCGGGGGCTTTGTAATCGCCTTTCCCTATATCTTCTGGGAGTTCTGGAAATTTGTAAAGCCTGCTCTTTCAGAAAAAGAACTGAAAAAGACCCGGGGGGTTATTTTCTGGGTTACTTTTCTTTTCTTTCTGGGTGTGGCATTCGGCTATTTTATCCTGACCCCCTTCATGGTCAATTTCTATTTTAATTTCAAGCTCAGTGCCCAGATTGTGATCATGCCCAGTTTCTCCGATTACCTGGAAAACCTGATCTATACCACGGTGGGCATTGGTGTGCTCTTTCAAATGCCCCTGCTGGTGATGGTGCTGGCGCGGATCGGCATTGTCACTGCCAGATTCCTGCGTAAATACCGCCGTCATGCCGTTGTTTTAATTGTGATTGCGGCGGCCATTATCACTCCGTCCACAGATCCATTCAGCCTCACTATCGTTACCATTCCTCTTTATCTGCTGTTCGAGGCCAGCATCATTGTAGCTGCAAAAGTGAATAAGCAACAGGAAGAGAAGGAGAAAGAGTGGAGCTAGGTATGATTCGGGAATCGGGAGTCAGTAATTGTTAGTTATCAGCACAGCTTTATGTTTGCCGGACTTCATAACGACTTTTCCCGCTTTTAATACTTCGTACTTCGTACCCCGTACTTCGTACTTGCCATCCTTTTCCGTAACTTTACTTCATCGTAGTGAATTTCTTTTCATTTATACTAATCGTTTATGCATTCCCCTTTCGATCTTCATAAACCCATCGCTATCGGCAGCGACCATGCCGGTTTTAAATACAAGGAACAACTGATTTCTTTCCTCGAAGGAAAAGGGCTGCCCTTTACAGATTATGGCACGCATAGCAGTGAATCAGTGGATTATCCTGATTTTGCCCATCCGGTAGCCAGTGCGGTGGAAAAAGGCGAAGCGGCTTTTGGCATCCTGATCTGTGGCAGTGCCAACGGGGTGGCCATTACGGCCAATAAACATCAGGGCATCCGGGCAGCGATCTGCTGGGGTGAAGAACTGGCCCAGTTATCAAGAGCACACAATAATGCGAATATCATTTGCATTCCGGCCCGCTTTGTACGGGAAGGAGATGCCGAAAAAATGGTCGCCCATTTTATGACTACTGAATTTGAAGGCGGACGACATGCCACCCGCGTTGGCAAGATCGCCTGTGGCTGATATCCTGCCGGTCATCCATATTTTTATCCCTTCCTTTGCAGGAAGGGATTATTTTTACCCCTACACAAACCAAAACACAAAGCATGTTTAAAAAATTAATGCTTGGATTGCTGGCCCTGCTGCCCCTGCTGGCCCCGGCACAGAAAAAAGACAAGCAGGCGATAAAGGCCGCGGCCACTATTACGGTGGATGATCTGAAAAAACACCTCTACATTATTGCCAGTAAGGAAATGGAAGGAAGAGGTACCCCCTCTGCCGGACTGGACCGGGCCGCCGATTATATTGAAGCCCATTTTAAATCCCTCGGACTGCTGCCGGGTAATAACGGCAGTTACCGCCAGTACTACCCGTTGTATATGGATTCCATGACCAGCACTGCCATGAAACTGAATGGCGCTGCGCTGGAACTGAACAAGGATTTTCAGCCGCAAACCAGTAACTATACCGCTTCCATGCGTTTTTCAGAAGTAGTGTTTGCCGGCTATGGTATCAGTGACGGGGATAAAAGAGATGATTATAAAGACCTGAAAGTGGCCGGTAAACTGGTGATGATTATGGATGGAAGTCCGGCCGATTATAAACCTTCCCAGACCGGTTTTAATTCCCCGGCGGGTAATATGGGAAAAATGAATGCAGCACTGAGTAAAGGTGCCGCGGCAGTCCTGGTCATCAATACCGGTTTTCCACGTGCAAGAATGATGAATACCACCAGCAACTGGAGCATGAATGGCTATAAAGCAAGCCAGGCCCTTTTCAGTTTCTCTATTTCGGCTGATGTGGCCGGTAAAATACTGGGCGAAGAAGGAAAGACGCTGGCCGATAAAATAAAAGCCGGATCAATAGCCGCCAAAGCCTATCCGGCTGAAGTGGATCTCGAATACATGAAAACATCCCGTACTGCGAAAGCTTCGAACGTTATCGGGGTGCTGGAAGGTACCGACCTCAAAGATGAATATGTATTCATCACAGCCCACTACGATCACCTGGGAAAACGCGATACCGTTATTTACTATGGTGCTGATGATGACGGATCCGGTACCACCGGTGTGCTGGAAATTGCGGAAGCCTTTGTTAAAGCCAAAGCCGCGGGCAAGGGTCCCCGCCGGAGTATTGTATTTATGACCGTGAGCGGAGAGGAAAAAGGTCTCTGGGGCTCTGGCTACTATGGCAATCATCCCATCTTCCCGCTTGACAAAACCACGGTGGATCTGAATATAGATATGATTGGCCGGAATGATGCCAGCCGCAAGACCGGCGATTCCACCAATTACGTATATGTAGTGGGAGATGACAAAATCAGCAGCGACCTGAAAGTCATCAGTGAAGGAATGAATAAACTGTATGTAAAAATGGAACTGGATTATAAATTCAATGATCCGAAAGATCCGAACCGGATCTATTTCCGCAGCGACCACTATAATTTTGCTGCCAAAGGCGTGCCCATCATTTTCTATTATGATGGTATGCTCGGTGCCGATTATCACCGGCCAACCGATACCCCTGACAAAATCCAGTATGAACTTTTTGCCAAAAGAGCCAAACTCGTATTCCATACGGCCTGGGAAATGGCCAACCGGAATGACATGCTGAAAAGGGATCTCAAGCTGGAAATTCCTTCAAGAAACTGAGGATAATGAGTAATCAATACTGATTACTCACTATTCGCTTTCAGGTTCTTTCCGCCGTTTTAAAAAAAATTAAACCATTTGCAACTTCACGGGTCAAAAAACTGTCTGTAGAATAGAACGACAATAGTTGATTTTGATCCCTACCTTTTTTAATAAAAAACCCCGGACTTTCAGGTCCCGGGGTTTTTGCATTTTCAGTCTTTTATCGCTTACCAGCCCAGTACCCAGGCAAAGATCAGCGGGGCCACAATGGTGGCGTCGCTTTCCACGATAAACTTAGGCGTGTTCACGTCCAGTTTACCCCAGGTGATTTTTTCATTGGGCACCGCCCCGGAATAAGAACCATAAGAAGTAGTGGAATCGCTGATCTGGCAGAAATAACTCCAGAACGGAACATCATGCCATTCCAGATCCTGATACATCATGGGTACCACGCAGATCGGGAAATCACCGGCAATACCGCCACCCACCTGGAAGAAACCAACCCCCTTGCCACCGGAGTTATTCCGGTACCAGTCGGCCAGCCATACCATGTATTCAATACCATTCTTCACGGTACTGGCTTTCAGTTCACCCTTGATGACATAACTGGCGAAGATATTACCCGTGGTACTGTCTTCCCAGCCTGGTACCACGATCGGAATATTCTTTTCAGCGGCTGCAATAATCCAACTGTCCTTCGGATCTATTTCATAATACTGCTGCAGTTCACCGCTCAGCACGGTTTTGTATAAAAACTCATGCGGAAAATAACGCTCACCGGCGGCTTCCGCGTCTTTCCACTGCTTTACCAGGTGCTTTTGCAGGCGACGGAAGGCTTCTTCTTCGGGAATACAGGTGTCCGTAACCCGGTTGTAATGATTCTCCAGCAGATCCCACTCTTCCTGGGGAGTAAGATCCCGGTAATTGGGAATGCGCTTGTAATGCGAGTGTGCCACGAGGTTCATTACATCCTCTTCCAGGTTGGCACCTGTACAACTGATAATATCCACTTTTCCCTGACGGATCATTTCGGCAAGGGAAATACCCAGCTCGCCTGTGCTCATGGCACCAGCCAGGGTGATCATCATTTTACCACCTTCCAGCAGGTGTTGCTCGTAGCCTTTGGCGGCATCCACTAATGCGGCAGCGTTGAAGTGACGGTAATGATGCTGAATGAATTGAGAAACCGGACCTTTGTTCATTTTTTTTAAGTTTTAAGATCCGCCTTCAGATCATCCTGTTTAGTACGGGATGAGACATTGCGGGGCACAAAAATACTGTTTTGCCGAAAATAACATAAAACAAAACCCTGGCTGCCTTCGCAGACCAGGGTCATTTACCACACACCAAAACTATCGTTGATCAGCCTTTCTTTGTCTTCTCATACACCGTCCAGGTATTATCCGATCCGGCTTTCAGTACCAGCCGGGTTTCCGCATCTTCCAGCGTGATATAATACGAAGTGCCTTCTTCCCGGGCGGCTTCAAACAGGTCACTGACCCAGTATTGATTAAAGTTTTTCTTCAGGGAAGCCTGAAGTTTGATGGGCAGGTCGGCTGTGAGTATATACCGGGTCAGTCCCAGTAATCTTCCTTCCTGCGTATAAAAGGCATATACCTGATGGTCGTTTAATACAAAAGCGGCTTTAAAATATCCGGGGCCCGCATACCATTCTACTTCACTGACAGATACAAAGTCTGACTTAAAAGCCGACAGCACTTTTTCATTTACATTGGCCTCTTCCGCGAAGACTGCCAGCGAACTGATGGAGAGCAGAAGGGCGATGATTAATTTTTTCATGGTTATATGTTTAAGAGTTGAGTCGTTGAGTCGTTTAGTCGTTTAGGCGTTTAGTCGTTTAGTTACTTTCTGTCTCTATGACGATATAAAGGTAGCTGGTGTTACAGGGGGTGACAAGCCAATTGTGATTAGCGGAACGCGTTGTTAACGGGTGTTAACAGGCATTCATATTCATTAACCGTTCTCCATTCTTTACTGCCGTTTATCAGCGGCCTGTCCGGTTACTCCTGATTGACATAAGAAAATTTGTATATGAAAAATATTATTTAGACATTTGTCTAAATATATAAATAACGAAGATGAACGCGGTGTTTAAAGCCCTTAATGACCCTACCCGGCGGGAAATACTGGAGCTGTTGCAGCGCCGGGATATGACGGCCGGGGAGATTGTGGATCAGTTCAATATATCTGGACCCAGCATATCTCATCACCTCGATCTGCTGAAACAGGCCGGACTGGTCACGGCAGAAAAGCAGGGGCAGTATATCTATTATTCACTGAACACCACCGTGGTGGATGAAATCATGAAATGGTTTGTTCAATTCAGATCTAAAAAGAAATAATATGAATAAGTTAATGAACCGGCTGATCTGGCTGGTTGCCGCTGTACCGGCTATCTATCTCGCAATCATCTGGAACACGATTCCGGCTACCGTTGCCATGCACTTTGATATCAATGGGAAACCCGATCGTTTTGGAGACAAATCGGAACTTATAATCCTGGTACTGATCCTGCTGGCCGTCAGCATTGGTGTATATTTTCTGATGGCCAATATCAACCGGATTGACCCTAAACGGTATGCGGCTGAAAATACCCTCCGGTTTAAGAAAATCGGATTCGCGGTATCCATATTTCTTTCCGGGCTGACCTGTTTTATTATTTACAGTTCAACACATGGTGGTTCAAAAATGGATGTCAACCTGATCCTCGCTGCGGTGAGTTTATTACTGGCCGTAATCGGAAACTATATGCCCAACCTGAAACCCAACTATTTCGCCGGTATGCGCTTGCCCTGGACGCTTGAAAGTCCGGCCAACTGGCGGGCCACCCACATACTGGCCGGCCGGATCTGGTTTTATGGTGGCCTCGCCCTGACCCTGTTATGCTTTCTGTTACCCCCCAAACCGGCTACCATCGTTTTTATAGGAGGAATCCTGTTGATGGTACTGATTCCCACAGTCTATTCCTGGCAGTATTACCAAAAAAATAAAAACAGCAGCGGTCTTTCGTAATTTCGGTGTCCAAACTGTAAACCATCAATTACCTCGCACATGCCCGCCTTTCCTTTCATGAACCTGCCATCCTGGTAGGTAATATGATCAGTGATTACGTGAAAGGCAAAAAACAGCTGGATTATCCAACCGGTATTCAGCAGGGCATCCGCCTTCACCGCTATATTGATGAATTTACCGACAATCATGCCGCCACCCGTGAGGCAAAAGAAATTTTCCGTCCTGCCTACCGTTTATACAGCGGGGCCATAGTGGATGTGGTGTATGATCACTTCCTCGCGGCGGATGAAACAGAATTTACAGAAAACACCCTGCATTCATTTTCCCAACAGGTTTACCAGACCCTTCACCACCACGAGGCCCATTTCCCGGAAAGGTTCAACCGTATGTTTCCTTATATGAAAGAACAGAACTGGCTCTTTCATTACCGCAGCCGTTGGGGCACCGGAAAGAGCCTCGGCGGACTGGTTCGGCGGGCCCGCTATATGCCTGACAGTGAAATGGCCTTCCATCTTTTTGAAGAAAACTACCAACTATTGGCCGGTTATTATCGTCATTTCTGGGCAGATGTAAAGCCCTTTGCAGAACAACGGCTGGCTGAATTGAAAAACACAGAAAATTCTTCACCCGGTTTGTAACAGTTTACCCGGTGAATTCGTTTTATTTTCGCGGCGTGCTGTTCGGGCACACCGGTTGTTATATAAAAAAGTAATCCATGAAAAAAATCATTGCACTCCTGTTAGTCTTCTCCTTATTTTTCAGCAGCCTGATGGCGCAAAGCTTACCCCCTGTAGATAAATCCCCGATGGATATGAGCTATTACCCGGTCAATTATCCGGTACTCAAAATCCAGGACAAGGCAACAGAACCACTGGCGGTGCGGGTTGTATACAGCAGACCGCAAAAAGCCGGCCGTACCATCTTTGGCGGTTTGGTGAAATACGGGGAAGTCTGGCGTATGGGTGCCAATGAAGCCACTGAAATTGAATTTTTCAAAGCCGTGAAAATAGATGGCAAAAAAGTGGCGAAAGGCCGTTACTCACTATTTGCCATCGTAAATGAAAACAGCTGGACCATCATCCTGAATAAGGATACAGATACCTGGGGTTCCTTTAAATACGATGCAAAAAAAGACCTGCTCCGCGCTACAGTACCGGTGCAAAAGACCGAAACACCGCTGGAATCCCTGGCCATCGGTTTTGAAAAATCAGCAACGGGGTGTAATTTGTTGGTTTCCTGGGATACGGTAAAGGTCGCTTTGCCGATAAGTTTATAAATTGCCTTACTTATGAGATTAACCAGCTGCTTTCTGGCTTTCAGTTTTTTCCTTTTTTCCTGTACAGACGGAAAAGATGAAAAGACGCCTGTGTCCGACAGCCTGAAAACAAAGGATACTCCAGTAATCAGCCTTGCTGAAAGACCCTCGGTGAATCCATACGCTGCAGTGGATGTATCGCCCATGGATATGATTTATTACCCCATTGACTACCCGAAACTTAAAATGAGTCATACTGCCAGTCAGTCGCCTCTGGCCAGGGTGATTTACAGCCGCCCGCATCTCCAGGGCCGGCATATTTTTCACGAAGTACTGAAATACGATGAACCCTGGCGCCTCGGGGCCAATGAAGCTACTGAACTCATGCTGTACAAAGATGCCCAGGTGCTGGATAAGAAAATCAAAGCCGGTCGCTATACAATGTACTGTATTCCTCATAAGGAAAACTGGACGGTAGCCATCAATGCCACGATTGATACCTGGGGACTGGAGCCCGATACGGCTAAAGATGTGGCCCGGTTTGTGGTGCCCGTATTGAAAACACAGAATAATCTTGAATACTTTACCATGGTGTTCGAACAGGATAAACAAACCGCCAGCCTCCTCATGGCCTGGGATGATGTGGAAGTACGTCTCCCCTTCCGTTTCTGATCCTTTTCACTGACTGCGGGAATTAATACGGATATTTACAGTATGTGCGGAATCGCCGGTATCATACAATTACCTGTTGCAGGCTATAGCAGAGAACAGCTGCAGAAAATGACGTTGTCACTCGCCCATCGCGGGCCCGATGGCGAAGGCGACTGGCAAAATCCGGATGGCACTGTTTTACTTGGCCATCGCCGGCTCTCCATCATTGATCTCAGTGCGGCAGGTCAGCAACCCATGCATTACCTCGGCCGGTACAGTATTGTCCACAACGGGGAAATATACAATTATGTGGAACTGAAAGAAACCCTGCAGCAAAAAGGATATGTATTTCATACAAAAACGGATACAGAAGTAATCGTGGCCGCCTTTGATTGCTGGCAGGAAGAATGCCTGCAACAGTTTGACGGCATGTTTGCCTTTGCTATCTGGGATGAAAAGAAACGGGAACTCTTTGCCGCCCGTGACCGCTTTGGTGAAAAACCATTTTACTATTATTACGATCAGCAGCGTTTCCTCTTCGCATCCGAAATGAAAGCTCTCTGGGCCGCCGGAATTGAAAAGATCCCCAACCAGAAAATGCTGTTTAATTTTATCAGCATCGGCTATACCGATAATCCGTCCCGGCCGGAAGAAAGTTTTTACGAACATATTTTCAAACTCCCCGCCGCATCTTATCTGAAGTTCTCCTTTATCTATTTTCAGCATACCGTTAAAAACTACTGGGACATTGATCCGGAAGCTGAAGACACCGATATCACGGAAGAGGAAGCCCTGGAAGAGTTCACTTCTCTTTTCCGTACATCCGTACAACGCCGGCTTCGCAGTGATGTGCCGGTTGGCAGTTCCCTGAGCGGGGGACTGGACAGTTCATCCATCGTGGCGATGCTGCATACGCTCAAAGGTGAACAGCAACCGCAACATTGTTTTACCGCTGTATTTGATGGCTTTGAAAAAAACGAAGCCGCATATGCAACAGAAGTGGCCCGGACATTCAACCTGCAACAACACCTGGCCGGTTTTACAGAAAAAGATCTGCTCAATGACTGGGACAAACTTTGTTATCAGCAGGAAGAACCAATCGGTTCGGCCAGCGTTTATGCCCAGTATAAAGTATATGAAAAAGCCCGGGAGAAAGGCATTACGGTATTGCTGGACGGACAGGGTGCCGATGAAACACTGGCCGGATATAGCAGTTATTATAAATGGTACTGGCAGGAACTGTTCCGCAAACGGAAACTGTACCGCAGCAAGGAATTGGTTTTTGCCAGGGAAAGAGGCATACAGGAGTCATTCGATTACCGCAATATGATCGCGGCCTATTTTCCTTCCTTTGCCAGTGTGGTACTGGAACGGCAATACCTGGTAAAAGCCATCGGCCTGGAAGATTTGACAAGAGACTTTGTCCGCCTGCAGAGCAAGGAAGCCTATTACACCCCGCCGGAATACTTCAATCTCAATGGAGTGTTGTATTTCAACACCTGTATTCACGGACTGGAAGAACTGCTTCGTTATGCCGACCGCAACAGCATGGCCCATGGCCGCGAAGTACGGTTACCTTTTCTCAGTCATGAACTCGTGGAATTTATTTTCTCCCTGCCGGCCCGTTTTAAAATCAGGCAGGGATGGAGCAAATGGCTGCTCCGGAAAAGTGTTGACCCTTTGCTTCCGGCCGGTATCACCTGGCGGACCGGTAAGGTAGGCTTTGAACCACCGCAACAGCAGTGGATGACTGATCCCCGGTTGCAGGAAGCCATTCATGAAGCCAAAAGAACGCTGGTCGGGGAAAATATATTACAGGAAAATGTGCTCAGTAAACCGGTACGCCCGCTGTCCGCCCATGCGGCTGATAATTATGACTGGCGTTATTTTTCCGCAGCCAGCCTTTTCAAGTGAGGGCTTTTCGTGATCTTTGTTCTTTAATAAGCAATAAATAAATTTATATATGAAATCTGCCACAAAATACATCCATGCAGGATCACATCCTGATCCTTCCACCGGAGCCATTATGACCCCGGTATATATGACCTCCACCTATGTGCAGGAAGCACCGGGTGTGAACAAAGGATATGAATATGCCCGCAGTCAGAATCCGACCCGCACAGCCCTCGAAGAAGCACTGGCGGTAATTGAAAACGGGAAATTCGGCCTCGCGTTCAGCAGCGGGGTAGCGGCCACGGATGCCGTGATCAAATTACTGAATCCTGGTGATGAAGTGATTTGTGCCAATGATATGTATGGAGGTACGTATCGTTTGTTCACTAAAGTATTTGAGCGTTTCGGAATTGTATTCCGCTATGTGGATACCACGGTTGCCGCTAATGTGGAAGCGGCCATTACGGCCAACACCAAACTGGTATGGCTGGAAACCCCCACCAATCCGCTGATGAATATTACCGATATCGCGGCGGTGGCGGCGATCACGAAAGCAAAGAAACTGATCCTTGTAGTGGATAATACATTTGCTTCTCCGGCTTTACAGAATCCGCTGGATCTCGGGGCGGATATTGTGATGCACTCTGCTACTAAATATTTAGGCGGACACAGTGACGTGATCCAGGGAGCCCTGGTGATCAATGATGCGGAATTGCGGGATAAACTTTACTTTATTCAGAAAAGCTGTGGTGCGGTTCCCGGTCCGATGGATTGCTTCCTCGTATTACGCGGTATCAAAACACTTGGTATCCGGATGAAGGCCCATTGTGAAAACGGGAAGATCATCGCGCATTGGTTACGTGCCAACCCTAAAGTATCGAAAGTATACTGGCCCGGATTTGAAGACCATGCGGGTTATGCTGTTGCCCGTGAGCAGATGAAGGATTTCGGGGGCATGATTTCTTTTGAATTAAAGAATGACAGTGTGGATGAAGCCAAACGTGTTTTGTCCTCCACCCATTTGTTTTCCCTGGCGGAAAGCCTTGGTGGCGTGGAATCCCTGATCAATCACCCGGCCAGTATGACCCATGCCTCTATTCCAAGGGAAGAGCGGATAAAAAACGGCTTATCGGATTCCCTGATCCGGCTGAGTGTGGGCATTGAAGATGCGGATGACCTGGTGGCCGACCTGGCGAAAGCGATCGGGTAGTATGAAGAAAAATAATCTGATTGAATTTCTGAATGAAAAAGTAAGGCTGTACAATCAGCCTTCTTTTATTCCGGATGATCCCATTTCGGTCCCGCACCGTTTTTCCAAAAAGCCGGACATCGAAATAGCCGGATTCTTTGCGGCCATCTTTGCCTGGGGCAACCGGACCACGATAATCAATAAGTCGAATGAGCTGATGAAGCTGATGGATGACGCTCCCTACGCCTTCTGCACTGGTCACACGGATAATGATCTGAAAAAACTGCTGTCCTTTAAACACCGGACCTTCAATACCACCGACCTTCTCTATTTCATTGAATTCTTCAAATGGCATTATAGTAAACACAAAAGTCTGGAGTCAGCCTTTACCATGCACGGGGAAACGATTGAAGAAATGCTGACCGGATTTCACCATTATTTCTTTTCCCTGGAAGACGCGCCGCCCCGTACCCGGAAACATATTGCCAGTCCGGAAAAAGGCTCTACCTGCAAGCGGCTGAACATGTTTCTCCGCTGGATGGTACGCCGGGACGACAAAGGCGTTGACTTCGGCATCTGGAAGCAGATTTCCCCGGCCAGCCTGATCTGTCCCATCGACCTGCATGTGGCCCGGGTAGCCAAACGGTTTAACCTGATCCGGTTTAAAAATGCGGGAAATTTAACGGTAAACTGGAAAACAGCCACCGACCTAACGGAATACTTACGAACTTTAGACCCGGAAGATCCTGTGAAATATGATTTTGCCCTCTTTACACTGGGCGCCATTGAAAAATATTAAAAATGATCACAATCCCGCAAGAACTCGTACCCGACATCAACCAGGCACTTGAATTGTCATTGCCCGAAACAACCAGTGCCACCGAACTCAAAGAAAAACTGACGGTCATGATCAATGACCTGATCAATCACGATTTTGAAAAGCTTGTTTTCTATCTCTACCGCATTGATGTGGACGAAGCCCGTATGCGTGCACTACTCGCACACAAAGATGGGGAAGGAGCCGCAGGCCTGATCGCTGAACTGGTAATTGAAAGACAGTTGCAGAAGATTAAAGCACGTACAGAGTTTAAACAGAAGGCAACGGAAGAGAACGGGGAAGAGAAATGGTAGAGAGAGTCGGGAGTCTGGAGTAGGGAGTCTGGAGGCTGATCTGCTTGTAAACGAATGTATTTCCTGATTTGTTTGATTAATACTTTTTGCCGACGTGCAACATAATTTTTGAGTTTAAACTGTAACAGATGAAGAATATGTTCCAGCCAATAGGGTTGTTTTTACTTTTTAATTTTTACTTTTTAATTTCTAACGCGCAGCACGAAAAATACCACGCCCCTTCCGATACGCTGGTACAGCAAAAAATAAAACAATGGCAGGACCTGAAGTTCGGCCTCATGATGCACTGGGGCACTTACAGTCAATGGGGTATTGTGGAGAGCTGGACCCTTTGTCCGGAAGATGAGGGCTGGACGGTACGCCGCGGGCCCTATTCAAAGAGTTATAGTGAATATGTAAAGGCCTATGAAAATCTGCAGACGACCTTTAATCCCATAAAGTTTGATCCGGAAAAATGGGCCACTGCCGCAAAAGCAGCCGGTATGAAGTATGTGGTCTTTACCACCAAGCACCACGATGGCTTCTCGATGTTTGATACGAAAGAAACTGACTATAAGATCAGCGGGGCCAAATCGCCTTTTTCTTCCAACCCGAAAAGCAATGTAGCTAAGGAAATTTTTTCTTCCTTTCGCGATCAGGGTTTCTGGACCGGTGCTTATTTCTCCAAACCCGACTGGCACAATGAAAATTACTGGTGGCCTTATTTCCCTCCGAAAGACCGCAACGTAAACTATGAACCCACAAAATATCCGGAAAAATGGAATGCCTTTAAACAGTTTACGTATAACCAGCTGAAAGAACTGATGAGCGAATACGGGAAAATGGATATTCTCTGGCTGGATGGTGGTTGGGTGCGTCCGCTCTCAACGGTGGATACCAGTGTGGAATGGCAACGGGGTATCAAACAGGATCAGGATATTGATATGCCAAAGATCGCGGCGATGGCCCGTTCCTACCAGCCGGGACTGCTGATTGTGGACAGAACCGTGACCGGCGAATATGAAAATTATACTACGCCTGAACAACAGGTACCCGATAAACCACTACCCTTCCCTTGGGAAACCTGCATGACCATGGGCGGTTCCTGGAGTTATGTACCCGGTGATCAATATAAATCTGCGACTGAACTGATCCACCTATTGGTAAAAATTGTATCCCGGGGCGGCAACTTCCTCTTGAATATCGGTCCCGGCCCGGATGGTGACTGGGATCCGGAAGCCTATAAACGACTGGAAGAAATCGGCGCCTGGATGCAGCTGAATGGAGAAGGAATCTATAACAGCCGGCCGGTGGCTCCCTATTCCGATGGAAATATCTTTTTCACCCGCAGCAAGGATGAGAAAACCAGCTATGCATTCTGTTTATCTGATTCAACCGGAAAATGGCCGGCCAGTGTCCGCTTACCAGCCAGCCTTTCTGCAGCCAATTACCAGTACCGGCTTACCGGCAGCAGTAGCCGGCTTAAGACCAGCCTGTCCGGAAATCAGGTAATCGTTTATTTACCGGCTGACCTTTTAAAAAAACAACCCCGTTCACACGCACTGGTGATTCGTATCAGTAATAAATGATATTTCACAAAAGTTGCAAATGAAATCGTTTCACCGCTGATCTATTTCGATTTGGAAGGTGACCGGCCCTTGCTGTAGCTTTGCCGCATGACTGTGCTGGAAGTAAAGGATAAATCCGCCGCCCGGGAGTTTCTTAATCTCCCGAGGCGTTTGTATAAAGATGACCCCGACTGGATTTGTCCGCTGGACAATGATGTTACCGCCATATTCGACCCCCAACGCAACAGCTTTTTTACTCATGGCAGCTGCACCCGCTGGATACTGAAGAATGAACTGGGAGAAACAATCGGAAGGGTGGCGGCTTTTATCAACAAGCATAAAGCCTACGAAGAAGAACAGCCCACCGGCGGCATGGGATTTTTTGATTGCATCAATGACAAGTCCGCCGCCTACCTGCTTTTTGATACAGCCAAAAACTGGCTGAAAGAAAGAGGTATGCAGGTGATGGAGGGCCCCGTTAATTTTGGCGAAAATGATAAATACTGGGGCCTGCTGGTAGATGGCTTCAAGCCGCCCAGTATGGGGATGAATTATAATCCGCCATTTTACCAGGAATTTTTTGAATCCTACGGTTTTGTAAAAAAATACGACCAGCTGACCAATATGCTGGATCTGAATATTCCATTCCCGGAACGCTTTCTGAAAATTGCCAATTGGGTGCTAAAGAAACCGGAGTACAGTTTCCGTCATTTTGATAAAAAGGAATTCGATCGCTTCGCAGCTGATTTCCGTGAAATATATAACGATGCCTGGAGCGATTTCCCCGCTTTCTCCCCCATGGAACAGGAAACCGTTTATGACGCGTTCATGCAAATGAAACCGGTTATGGATGAAAAAATTATCTGGTTTGCCTATCACCAGGATGAACCCATCGGTTTTATCATCTGCATGCCGGATATAAATCCGGTGCTCAGACACCTTAACGGGAAATTGAACTGGTGGGGCAAATTGAAATTTCTCTGGTATAAAAACAGGATCATTACCCGCCGGATCCGTACCATAGTTATGGGCTGTAAAAAGAAATACCAGAACCGGGGCATCGAATCCGCCCTGATCCGGCAACTACAACTGGAAGTAATGCCCCGCAATACCATCAATGGAGTGGAACTGGCCTGGGTTGGCGACTTCAATACAAAAATGCTGGCTATTCATGAAGCTACAGGGGCGGTAAAGGATAAAGTACACAGGACGTACAGGTGTGATATCGGATAAGTTGACAGCTTGAAAAGATTATTCCTATGTAGGTTAACAGGTCAGCCTGAAACATCAGTAATAATTTCCCGGCATCTGCATAGCGGTTCATTGCCCTTTTTTCTCAAACATCAGCTCATTCACTTTCTCTTTATCTTCCTTCTCACTCTTCAGGTCAAACATGGTGCCGAATACATGATCCCAGATAGTGGAGCTGACACCAAAACCCTGGTGCTCATTTTTATAATGGTGCAGGTGGTGATTTCTCCAGAGCGGTTTCATCCATTTAAAAGGCGGATTCCAGGCATGAATGGCATAGTGCATGGTGCCATACATGAGATAGCCGATCAGGAAACCCGGGAAAAACATAAAAGCATAGGATTTCATGATCAGGTAAAACGTACTGAAGAGAATACTGGCGATCAGCAGACTGGGTACCGGTGGCATAAATAAACGTTGCCGGTCACGGGGATAATGATGGTGATTGCCATGCATCGTGTATACGATCTTCGTGGCCACTTTCCCCTTCGGAATCCAATGAAACAGGAAGCGGTGCGCCAGGTATTCGAAGAAACTCCAGAAAAACATACCCGCAAAAAAGACCAGCAGAATTGTGCCGGTACTGTAATTATATTTCGTAGCAGCGAGGTAAACAATATAACTGAGAATAGGAATATACATGCCCCATATCACAAGGGGATTGGCTTTCGTCAGCGCTTCCAGGAAATCATTCTCGAATAAGCGGGCCTGCCCTTTATTGTGAATCTTCTCGAATTTCATACTGCAAAGATAATAACGGTTGCGT
>Ga0075163_10003366_pt1 | contig 21487 bp, 18 predicted proteins | sample JI1023141ADNA_FD_71478 | JGI IMG/M metagenome (GOLD analysis project Ga0075163, IMG submission 71478) | Wastewater effluent complex algal communities from Wisconsin, to seasonally profile nutrient transformation and Carbon sequestration -... | ecosystem: Engineered > WWTP > Effluent > Algae... | reverse complement strand
GGCCCGGCCTGCACCTCCGGCTCGGGGCGGTCGTACAGCGCGGCGAGGCCGAAGTCCAGCACGCGCACCTGCCCGTCCTCGCCGAGCATCACGTTCTCGGGCTTGAAAACCTGGTTGGTACCCTGGGACCGCGTATAGACGCGAATTCAGGTCGGGTTGCCGGGCGTTGCCACGGCGTTGCCATTGAACCGGCTGGCGGCCGAGCGCGCGAGCCGCTGCTTGGCGGAGTGGATGTAGGTCTCCGTGGTCTGGAGCCTCGAATGCCGGGCGAACGCCCGGAGCTCGTGCACGTCCGCGCCCTGGTCGGCGAGGAACGTGATCCCGCTGTGGCGGAGGATGTGCAAGCCGGTCAGGTCGAGGCCCGCCTCGCGCTGCATCCGGTTGAGCGCGGCGCGGACGCTGTGCTCGGTGTTGTCGGCATGCTGGCCGCCGGTGTGGTGCGAGCGGCGGTAGAGGACCCGAGGACCCCGACGCTCGAGGCGCTGGAGCGCCGCGATCAGGTTGTCCGTCAGACCCACGTCGCCCACGGTCCCTTTGGGGGGGCCCTCGGTGCCACGGTAGATGGTCCGACGCACCTTGATGACCCCGTGGGCGTGGTCGATGTCCTCCCACCGCAGCGCCGCGATCTCGCCGGTCCGGAGACCCGCCTCGAACGCCAGCAAGAAGACCACGGCATCCTCGGGGGACAAGCGGCCGAACACCGCCCGGATCAGCTCGATCTGCTCGACGGTGTAGTGCGCCCGCTCGCGGCGCTCCACCTTAAGCTTCTCGATCTCGGGGATGGCGCTGAGCTTCTTGTGCTTGAGGGCCCAGCGCAAGATCCTCGCCAGCTTGGAGAGCACGAGATTCACCGTGCTCGCCTCGAGGCCCTTCTCTTTGAGGTCAGCCTTGAAACGATCGACCGCTTCCGCATCGATCGCCGCCAACGGGAGGGAGCCGAGCTTGGACAGGTGGTGACGCCACAGCGTGTCATACGCGGTCTGCGTCGCGGACCGCTGAAGCCGGACGTAGTTGGGGGTGAAGTTATCCCGGTAGAAGACTTCGAGCGTGAGCTCGTACTTCGGCGCCGGGGGGATGGGGGCGCTCTCCTCTCTGTGGATCGTGGGGGCAGTCGTCAGGTTGCCCTGACCGCGAAGCAGCTTCGCCAGCTCCCCCATGCCCCACGTATGCGCCTGGCGCTCGGTGAGGCCCTTGGGCGCGACCGGCCGCGCCCGGACGGGAGCGTTGGTCGTGGGGTCTGTGAACTGGAGATCCACCTGGAAGCGGCTTCGGTCTTTGAAGTAGGGGCGGAGGGTGATGCGCATTTTCGTGCATTCCGGCCGCCCGGCCGTGTTCTCGCTCGCCCATGAGACGATAGAACCGCGACTCCATGCACACCGCCGCCCCACCTTGCCCGGCTTGGGTAGCTGACCCCGCCGAACGCGTTCCCGGACCGCTTTCTCGGTCGTTCGCAGCCATTGAGCAAGATCGCTCACGTACACAATTTCTGGCAACGCGGCCAGATCCACAGGAGATCGCCCCTCGGTAGGTCCATGTCCCACCATCCCCACACCCTCCAGGACCACATTGTACTGCTAACTGCTGAATTATTGCGCGCAGCGCGCACGCGCCCTGCGCGATGGGGGCCGAGACGCCAGCGTTTACGCGCGGGTTGTCACCGCCTCCTCCGGTACCACCACCTCGCCCACTCCTGGGACCTTGAACTTCATTTTGCCGTTCTGACAAATTCCGAGTGGAAGTATGTTTTCTATTTTGATTTGATAAAGCTGACTTAGCTTTTCTTTCTCCGCATTTACTCTAATGCCATGTTTTTTTGTCATAATTTTTACCATAATTACCTCAATGGGAGGCGAGTCAAATCTAGCAGCCGCCGTCTCTACAAATCAATTTGTCCGTTTAGGATGAACGACCTTGCCCTCGCCGCCCTTCGTGCGCGCTCACGGATCGGTGGCTGAAATCGAGCCTGCGGGCGGCATTGAGCCGCGCGCGATCTCGCCCGAGTTAGACGCGCCGCAGGTGACGTCGAGTGAGACAAAACCCGCGCGATCTAGCAACGGTTGACAGCGAGCCGGCCCACCGAAGTTGACGAGCACCAGCCCTGGTGCGCCGAACGTCCGTCCTTCCAGCGCAAATAGGCACCCGTCCGCAGGGCCGCCGGCACAATATAAACCGGCGATGAGATTCCAGGACTTCGTGTAATTCATCCGGTGTACTCCCAGTGCCATGGTTCGCTGGAGACCGTGGCGTAAAAGCCGTAGAGCCCTCCGTGGGCGTTCAGCCACCCCGCCACGCCGGCCTCACGCGTGTTGAGATCGAGCGCATGTCCGCTCTGGTGTTTGCTGTAGCCGGGCGGCTCTGCGTAGTTGCCGTTATTACACGTCCCGAGCTGGTAACAGTCGTACAGGTGTCGTTGCTCTTCCATCGTGCGAAAACCGCTTACGACCCTTATTCGGACGCCCTCCGCTGCAGCGGCCCTACGCATTTCCTCGAAGGCGCGGGCCGTTTTCACCTCGACGGGTTTTCCGTCGATAGTCACGACTTCGAGCACCCTCGGTATCCCGTCAAAGTAGCCTAGCGCGGGGCCGTCCTTACGGTGCGACCACCAGCGATATCCCACGGCCAGACCGAGCCCTAACAACCCTGCGCCGACAACGTGAACCTTCGCGGTAGTCATTTTACCAGCTCGGACAAACCGGGGTTGAGATACTTACCCAGGGTCACGAGGGAGTGACCTGCGTCTGCGACCGTGATAGCCGAGGCTTCGTAACCGGCCGACTGAAAATTTCTCAGGGTCGTTTCGACGGCGGGCCGCCACGGGACAGCGCGATCCTTGATGCCGCTGACGACGTGTATCTTCGTCCGCTTTTTTGCTTGGGCAGGCTTGTAGGTCGCTGGGAGCGCCCCGGCGGCGACGAGAGCACGGTCGACAAGGCCCGCTTCAGCCAACAGCCAGGCCAAGTGTCCGCCTTGAGAGTACCCCGCGACCCACAGCTCGGCCGGGTTGCGCTGGGCACGGACCGCGGCCAGAGCCGGACGAAGAACCTCAAGCGCCTTTTTCGCGTCGTCGATAAACGCCAGCGCCGGCGACTGACTGAGCCGAGCCGTGAACCACTGGTAGTTCTTCCCCGACTTCTTCAGCCCGCGGAGGTGCACGTAGCGGAACAGCGGCGCAGTCAGGTATGGGACGAGCTGCTTCTCCGTGCCGTCAATGCCATGCAGCGTCACCACGATCGGAGCGGTCGGATTGGTCGATCCTGTCTCCAACGCAACCACGTCATTCGGCAAGAGCAACGGTTTTACAGGCGGCGAGGGAGGCAGCGCGGGGTCGGGCGTCCGCAACGCTACATGGGCAATCGCCCCTCCCACTGCCATCACACCCGCAACCGTCGCAACCGTCTTGAGAGTGCTCATGACCGTCTCCTACTTCGACTCCGACTGTTTGGAGTTGCTCCGGCCGAGGATGAACCCGACCACGCCGGCCGTTACGCTGGCGACCGACAGCACCTTGACGACTCGCGTCAGTCGGGTGGTGTCTGCCATGTAGCGCTCTACAAGCTCGGCGTACTGGTCGGGCTTGTCGACCGGCGCAGCCGGGGCCGACATCACGTTCTTAGGACCCTGGAGCGCCATGGTTAGCGGCCTTTCACCCGCGGGATCGCGGGGGGCACGGTTTCATCGAGCAACTCCTGCTTGGGCCGAGCCGGAAAGACCGACAAGAGCCCCAGCCCCGCCAGCAGCGTACCCACGACGCCGCGATGCATCGTCGTGACCCGGCCGAGCGTGACGATATGGCCATCAGTCAGGCCCGCCCACTTGGCGCGAGGATCGAGTGAGGCGGTGAGCGTCCACGGCTGGAGCGTCACTACAAAAACGTTGTCGATCTCCCCGGCGATCCGGAGGATCTCGTCCATTAGCTCCTGGGGTTCATCGGTGTATTCGAGGACGCACGCGGCGAACACCACAGCCCCGTCCGTGGGGATGTGCGGGGCAAGGCCCTGACGCACTAGCTCGGCCTGCTCGAGGACGTCGCTGACTCGCATCACGATCGTGTTTTCGGGGGACACCAGCTCTCCAAGGTGCGGCCCGAATTCGTAGGCACGAAACGTCCTAGCAATCACGGAGTCGTTGTCGGGGCGGATGAACAGGAGCGGCCGCTTGATGTTCCGAGCGCGCGCGAGAGCCTTATTGATCAGCTCGCGCCGACGCTCGGAGCGCTCCCACATGGCAGCGCCCTCAGCAACCAGAACCCCGCCGAGAATTCCACGAGCGATGGTCTTGCGATCCATGGGTCCTACTTCCAGGTGACGGGGAATCCCTGCATCGCCGCGACGACGGCCTTGAGGCCCGGCCACGCCTTCGCGTTGGGCGGCGGTAGATCCGTGATCTTCAGGCCGAGCTCGGCCAGATCTTCCTCCATGCGGCCGCGCACCGCCCCAGCGGTGGCACCGTTGGGGCTCTCCTTAAGCACGCTCGGGTTGGCCCATCCGAGGCGCACCCGGAAATTGTCCTCGGGCGATGCCGACGGACCCGCGAACACGGTCGGATAGTAGGTGACGATCCGCTGGTAGTATTTCGCCGCGCAGATCACCGCGACGATGGGGTCCTCAATCACCCGCCAGTCCGCGTCGAGGTAGGGCATATAGCCCTCGTCCATGCCCGTCCAGGCGACGTAGGGGGCCAGGGCTCCGAACAGCCCGCCAGATCCAGCGGAAGCGATCGAGTCGGCGAACTGCGGCTTGGGATTACCGCGCTTGAGACCCCCTTCGATGCCATCCTTGGAGGCTTGGGTTTCCTTCCCGGAGACATTGCGCGCCGTGCGGACGAAATCGCTTTCGCGGTTGGCGACGACCGACAAATACAGGCGCAAGGGCATGCCCGTGACCTGTTCGATCTTGGTCAGAAGGGAACGGTACTGCTCGCCGCGGTTCGTCGAGCCCCAGAAGTCAGGAGACGCGGGCTGCTGCGGCGCGGGCTGCTGCGGCGCGGGCTGCTGCGGCGCGGGCTGCTGCGGCGCGGGCTGCTGCGGTGAGGGCTGACCCGGCGGGATCGGAGGTGGCGCAACCCCCGGGTTCTCGATCGCCGGCTGCTGGTTACGCTTGTAAAGCCAGAAGCCCACGCCGCCCACAGCTCCGAGGGTCCCAACCGTTGCCACGATCGGCACCACCGATCGTTTGACAGGCACCGGGGGCCCAGGCTTCGAAAAGTCGATGATCTGTTTTTCTGACGCGGGCACGACCGCGCCGTTGTTCTCGTTGTCGTCAGCCATTTTCTATCTCCGCGTCTGCCGTTGTCTGAATGCCCACCACAGCCCCACGCTCGTCACCACGAGGCCGCCCAGGACGATCTGGACAGCACGCTCGAGGTTCCTGAGCGGATCACCTCGACTCGCCATGCTTGTTCCCTGAGTAGACGGCCATCCCGACCCCGACCACGACGGCCGTGGCGGCAACACCGCCCAAAATCATCGGCAAATTCTTTAGGACACTCCCGAAGCCGGACAGGCCCGCGCCGATCCCCTGCCCGACAGCTCCGACCCCTTCGACAACTGCGCCCGCACCTTCGGCGACACTGCCTAACGCTCGTCCGATCGCAACCGTGCCGGCCTCCACGGGTCCGTAGTACGAGGACATCATCTCCCGCATTTTTTGTTCGGCCTCGGCCTTCTCCTCCGCGGCCTCACGTGTCAGCCTGTTCACCTTTTGGGCCCACGTGATCTGGGCGTAGGTCTTGCCGATGAGGATGGGAACCTCGGCGGAGGGGAGCAGGACTTCGGCGCGATCGAGCCATCCGATCGGCGCCGTCTCGAAAAAGATGCCCGCCGCCTCTCGTTGTGCGTGCTGGAGTATGTCGAAGATGAAGTAGCGGACCCATCCGCGAATCCATTCATCCGCGTACTTGGTTGCCTGTTCGGAGGTGGCACCATGCTTGACGGCCTTGTCACGCGCTTCGGTGTACTCGTCGTGGATCGCCTTCCACTGTTCGAGCTGTGTCGCACGGTAATTCTTGGTCTCCGTGAGATTCTCAAGCTCCCAGATACTCGGCTCCCAATCGGAATCCGCCATGGCCCACCTCCGAACGTCCATGCCCCTCAGCAGCCGCACGCCTTCTTGCGGCAGAGCTCGTAGAACTGGCGGTTGTCGTAGTAGACCGTGACGAACGCCGAGTCGAGGTTGTTCGCGTTGCCGGTGTTCTTGATCACGAGAGCCAGTTGCTCGAGGCTGCCGATGTCGATCGGCTGGTTGCGGTACTCGGGGAACGGCACGTGGATCTGCGTGCCGTCCTTGTTCAAGAACTGGTTGCCGCGCATCTCCGAGCCGAGGGGCAGGCCCTCCGCGTTGTTTGTGCCGCCGGGCACGAGATAGAACTGCAGGACGAAGTCCAGGTAATTGTTCCCGTTGCCCGCGATGTTGAGGTCGATCGCGATCTTCTTGGGGCAGAACCCCGGCCGCGCCTTGTGGATCAGCTTGATCTGCTTGCCGGGCGGCACGGGGAACGCATCGACGTAGTTGCCGCCCAGGCCCTTGACGACTTCGATCAGGTTGATCTGGTTGTCGTCGCTGAACTCGTCCAGCGTCCGCTGCGAGTAGAGCACCTGGCCCGGGCAGATATAATTCTGGCAGACCATCTCGACGGCGTCGCACCGCTGACCGAACGTCTTGACCGTGCTGTCCACCCGGTTGACGCACGCGTCGAGGGTGGGCAGGCGGTTCGCGTAGGCGATCAGCGTCTCGATCGCTCCAGGGGTGCAGATCAGGCGCTTCAGCAGCGCCATGTGTTCCGCCGTGATGCGGAGTTCGCCCTCGGTGGGGATTTCTTCGATTTTCACCAGTGCCGGTTGCATCCTCGATCTCCTCGTTGAATATCCGTGTTTCGCACGATCGTCGTGCGCGCCTTATCGTCGTTGCGCTCGCATCAGGATCAGACCGCGACGTACCTCGTCCGGCGTCCCCACGAACGCATCCAGCTCCGCCTCGACATCGTGTCCCGCCATCGGCGTGTTGCGTGCTCCGCCCATCATGAGCTGAAGAAACTCGCTCTCGGCCGAACTGCTGTCGTTCGGAATGACGCCGCTTGTCCCCGCGGCGTTCGTTGTCGTCGTCACGTTGCCGACCGTCGTTCGCGTCGCGTTCGTCCCTGGCGTCCCCGAGCTGGCGACAGCCGTCGCCGGCGGGATCCGGGATCTCAGTGCATCGCCAGATGTTGTATTCACCGAGGCGCCGTACTCGAGCGAGAAAGTCTGACCGACTTGCGGTACCTCGGGGGTGACGTCCAGCATCACGGCCCCGCGAACACCGGGTCCGGCGACCTGGACGAGAAAACCCTCCGTCGTCCGCTCGACCTGAAGAATTGTCGCTGTCAGCCTCATACTACCGCTTCCTCCTGCGCGATCCTGTTGGTGAACGTGAACACCACGTTGGAGCCGATGAGGCTCAGCCCGCCGACCGCCATCGCGGCCTTCCGGGCGAATCTGTGGCGATCCGGGTTGAGGGCGCGAGCCCCGAGTACGAGGCCGGTGCCCGCGATCAAGGGCGCGACACGCCAGCGTCCCTGCAACAGATCGGCGCCCACCTTGCCCGCGAACACGCCCAGGCCGATCGCGCCGGTCAGCAGCAGAATGTCGCCGACCCCGCAAATGCACAGGTGACGCTGCTGGGCGTCCAGGTCTCCCGCGTGCTTCGCAGCCAGCTCGCTGCGCATTTCGCCGACCATTTCGGCGGCTGTCTTCTGCTCAGCCATCCTCATCACCTCCTATGCAACGGGCCATGATTGCTGCGCCCCCGGGCGGAGGGGCAGAAATCGCAAGTTTTGGTCCGGCCCCAGGACCCTGCCATCGGCGTGGTGCTTGTGTAGAAGACCGCCGCCGCCGTGAATGGCTTTTGGAGTGCGTCTCTTTGTCTTCTTTCGGGGCATCTACCTCATTGTTTACCTCCGGCTCGGGGGCTGTAGCGCTGGAGCGTTGATTGCGGAGCGCAAGTGTGACTCCCCGCAGGATCGCGGTCGCTATCTCCATCCACATGGCTACCGGCGCATCCTGGATCGGTACATCCGGGGCTTGCAAGCAAAAAATGATGGGCGTCGAAAAAATAAATACAGCGGGATATCTGCCAGCCGCGGCGAAGCCGTGCCGTTGAACAAAATAAATTTGAAATCCGATCAAAATTTCACCGCTCCGATTTGCTGTCTAAATCGAATTAATTACGAACAAGTATGACTATCGCGGCGCCTCATGCGCAGGGATTTGACCCTAGTAGCGGTGCGTGCACGCGGGATTTCGTGGCAATATCGACGACATTTCTAGGAATATCGCCATCGCTCAAAATGTGCGCGGATAACAGTGTTCGTGAGCGAATTTCAGCCATTTCGTAGTGCAAGGAGCGGGCGAAAAAAGTCGTTGAACGCCCCCTTGGCGCTGTGTTAACCGATCTGCTTGTTCGGCGGAGTCGGGGGAGGGGGCTGTGGAACACGACGCAGCAGGGCAAAATGGGCACACATACAGGGTCTGCGAGATTGTTCGAGGCCCGACCGAGAGAAAGGGCGCTGGCAGACCCAAACGGGTCACGCTCCTCGAGTTTCGGAACGTCTCGGATAGCGATTTAGTGGTGATGCGGAAGCACCATGAGGCGTCGCTTAAACCGACACAGTACGCTGAGCTTAACGGCAAGATGGTCGCGCGCGGGAGTCAGATTACGCCGGCGGACGAACAGGCCGATATGATCGGCCCGGTTAATGCTGAGCAGGAAGGCGCGTCCTTCCATAACCAACTGCTATGGGAGGTCCATCAGCGTGCGAGCGATGCTCAGGCCGACTTGCGCGATCAGTGGAAAGCGTTCTTCCTCGACATGCAGAACCAGATCAAGGCGCTCAACGCCCAGGCGCTGCAGCAGGTTGCCGCCTTTGAGGCTCGGGCGATGGAAAATGCCGAGAAAATGAATGCGCGTGCCTTTGAGCAGGCAAGTAACCTCCATAAAATGCTGGACGAAATCTTGAAGCTGAAGATCGAAATGTTACGTACTCCCGTACAGGGGCCCAGCGCCATCGATATCGAAGCGCTAACCAAACTTGTCGGCGCAGGTTTCGAGATGTACGGCGAGTACCAAAAGAAAGGAAAGTAGGCAATGCCAAGCCTCGACTGGAAGCAACAAAAGAACAAGTGCGTCGCTGACGTCGGGACCATCTTTTGCGTCGAGCTCAAGGCGGACGGCTGGGCGTGCTCGGCGACTCCCCCGGGAGGAAAACCGGAGGCTCTGGCGACCAAATTGCCGAACGAAAAGGCCGCGAAGAGGGTCGCGAACCGTGCCGCCAATAAGGCCGGAGTTGCCGCGCCTGGTCGTGGACGTGGCGCCAAGCGTGGGCCGAAAAAGGCGGCGGCGAAGACGGCCGCCCGGAGAAAGCCGGAAGATCGCCCAGACTCACAGGCCGCCGCTCCTGAGCCGCCGCCGGTAGATGCACCCAGCCTCCCGCCGGGGATCGAGGTGCTCACCGACGGATGCCTGTGCGGTCGCGTGCGTGGGGTTCGGTGGGTTGCGGACCATAAGGGCAATATCCAATACCTGGCAGACGTGAAGCCCAGCGACCACGCCGCTGTGCAGAGTTTGGTCGAGACTCATTTTGCCAAAAGGCGTACTGACTCCAACCCCGAGAAACCCGTAGCCGACGACGGGGCACGGAAAGTAACAAAGGGTGGCGCAGCGCGGCAACGTGATCGGGGCGGTGCCCAAAAGGCCGCCGCCGTCCCACAGGCAAGCAAAAAACGGGGGCCAGGCCGTCCTCCAAAGAATTCCAGCTCGGAGATCCCGAGACGGGGGCCGGGCCGTCCTCCGAAAAGCTCTGCTGCCGCCGAGCCTCCGAAGCGCAGGCCGGGCCGACCGCCGAAAAGTGCGAAGGCGGCCGCTGAAGCCGTGCCGAGCGAAGCCCCAAAGCGCCGGGGTCGGCCGCCGAGGGTCGCGGCACCGGCCGCTAGTAAAAGCGTGCCGAGCGAAGCTCCAAAGCGGCGTGGACGGCCGCCGAAGGTTGCGGCACCGGCCGCCGGTGAAGGCGTGCCGAGCGAAGCCCCAAAGCGTCGGGGACGGCCGCCGAAGGCTGCGGCACCGGCTGCTGGTGAAGCCGTGCCGGGCGAGGCCCCAAAGCGCCGGGGGCGGCCTCCGAAGGACCCGAACGCGCCCAGACGCGGGCCGGGACGGCCGCGGAAAGCGCCTGTCGCCGCCGATCCAGCAAGCCCCGAGCCACCGAAAGAGGCGTCGGGACTGCGGTGGATCGACGTCGAGGGCCGGCGTCAAGCGACGACCGCTGACGGAAGTTGGCAGATCATGCCGGAGGGCAGCTCGTTCGGCCTGTATTACCTCAATCCGAGCGGCGCGAGTCGCTTCATCGCTTCCGGCGCAATGAGTCAACTCGAACAGATCGCCCTGGAGAAGCAAGCGCGCGGCGGAATGGGCGAGTCGCCCCGCTCCACGAGCGTGGTCGAGAAACTCTTCGAGGCAGAGTTGAACGGGAGAGCCTGATGCCCGCCCTTCTCATCACCGACGCCGCAGTCCAGCGCTTCAACGAAATCGCCGAGCGGCTTCGCGAGCGTGCTCGCAACGCGGGCGTTTCGCCAGCGGAGGTGGATGAATACCTGAGCGTAAATCGCCGCGACCTGTTGGCGAAGATCGCCGAGAAAATGAGCTTGGAGGCTCGGGCGCCGATTGACGTGCCCGAGGAGTGGACGCCCGCCCGTCGTACCGAGCGCAATTTGGCCGCGATGAAACTGCTCGCGAACAAGGCGCCGTTGGCGATGACAGCCGAAGACCGGATTGTTCTCTCGGCTTATAGCGGTTGGGGCGGCTTGTCATTGGAAAAGGTCAAAGACCAGTTCCCTCCCTCACTCGAGATCGATACCGAAGCGTTGATCCACGAATATTACACTCCGTTCGACCTGTGCTTAGAAATAGCGAGAGCCTCGCTGCCGTTCCTGCCAGAGATCGCTGGCGTTGACGGCGTCGTCCGCGCGCTCGAGCCGAGCGCTGGAATCGGCCGGTTTATCCGGGCATATGACGCGCTGCCGTCGAAGCCGCCGATCCGCTGGACTGCCGTCGAGCTGTCCAGCCTGGCCGCCTCGCTGTTGCGCGCCGCTCGGCCTGGCACGGAGGTCGAGCCCAGTTCTTTCGAGTCGTGGATCGGTCGGAATGAGGCCCGGCAATACAATTTCGTTATCGCCAACCCGCCGTTCGGCGAGCGTGGCGCCCACGCGTTCGAAGATCCGAACCGTAGCTACCGAGAGTCAACTGCAGCCGGGTATTTCGTCCGTCGTGGGCTCGACACGCTGACCGTGGGTGGCATCGGGATTTTCATCATCCCGGCCGGATACGTGAGTGACGCGCGCCGCAAGGCATGGCGCGAGAAAATTCTCCTCAGACATCACCTGCTCGCCGCGTACCGCCTCCCCAGCCACGTCCGGACGCCGGACGGCCGGCTCCGACCGCTTTTCCCAGGGACACAGAACGTGACCGACGTCTTGTTCTTCCGGCGGCGCCCGGGGGAGCTTGAGGAGGTGGACTCGGCGGACCTGGCCATCGTGGCAGGCGACTACTTCACAGAGGTCCCGGGGCACATCCTCGGGACCGTCGACCAGGCCGCGGGGCAGTACAAGGTCATCGGCCCGCCCGTGCGGCTGCCTACGGTGCTGGCGAGGCCCATCTGCGAGACTTGCCGAGTGCGAATCGTCGAGCCGGCGCCAACGCCGGAGGAGACCCGCGAGCTCGTCGACAACCCGAAGCTTGACGCGGCGCGTGCGCTCGGGGGCCGCGTGACCCGCTACCTCGACGCGGTCGCGCAGCGAAGCGACCAAGCGCCCGCGCTCTGGCCGGAGCTCAACGCCGCCTTGATGGACTGGGCACGGCAGTTCGGATCCCCCTTCGGCCCGGCGAACCTGCGCGAGCTGGCCGGTGAGACCGAATTTCTGCGCGCGTGGGATGTCCAAGGGCGCCTCATACCGTCTCTACAAACCGCCCCGAACGTCGACCTCGGCAAGCTCGCGGTTCTCAGTGATCCCGTGGCGCTCGCCGAGTACGTCTGGGCCCAGGAGCGCGGCCTGACGGTCGCGCGTCTTCTTGCGGTTCTCAGTGACCAGGGGCGGGAGCCCAACCGCCAAGCCGTGCTGGAGAGGCTCTACACCGCCGGCTGGTGCGTTGATGGACCCGGCCTTCAGCTCTTGATGCCTCGCGCCGCGTATCTCTCCGGGAATCTGTGGCGCAGGATGGAGCACCTGGACGCGGCTCCGGAGCACCCGCGAGCTGCGGTGCAACGCGAGCTCCTGCGTGAACACATTCCGCCCGTGCTACTGACCGATCTTGGAGATTACAGCCCGCGGCTCGGCTGGATCCCGCCGGAATTGATCGAACGCTTCGCAGTAGACGTTTTATCCGCGTCCACGATGCGCTTGACCCGTAAGCAGGGCTTTATCAGTCCAGAGAGTATTGAGTACGAGACAATCGAGCCCGGCGACAAGGATTCCCCGCTCACAGCAGAAGCCATCGCGTTTCTGGGCTGGTTGAACCACGATCTCGCGGTCTTCAAGCCCAAGCGAGGTAGGGGACGCACTCTGCTCGAGGAGCGCGAGGAGCGGGCCCAGCGTTGGGAGGCCGGATTCCGTGACTGGGTCGCGGCAGATCCGGCGAGAACACAGGTAGTCGTAGACGCGTACACCAGGAAATTCAAGGGCTACCGCAAACCGACCTACAGCACGGATCCGCTCAATCTGGTTCGCTGGACCGATGATCCAAAGCGTCAGCTCTACGATTATCAGCGCGCCGGCGTGCGCCGAATCGTGGAGAACCGGGGCGGGATCCTGAGCTACGACGTCGGGGTCGGTAAGACCTTTACTGCGCTGGCATCGATCGCACTGCTGCGACAGGACGGTGCGGTGAAGCGGCCGATCATCGTTGTTCCAAACAGCCTAATTTTCCAGTGGCTCGCCGAGATCAAGCGCGTGCTTCCCGACTACCGCGTCGGGCTCATCGGCTCGAAGTTGGTCGTGCGGCAACGCGGCGTGCGGAAGAATCAGACCGTGTCTGTCAACGACACCGGCCTCGAGCGCGCGAGCAAATGGGCCAGGTTTCAGGGCGGCGAATATGACTTGGTCCTCGTGACGTACTCGGCACTCGCCCGCACGCGACTCGACATCGAGGCAGCTTCAGAGATGTTCGACCGCTTCGGCGCTGTTGCCCGCGAGATCCGGATCTCCCGAAGGGCGGCCAACCGCAAAGATCCGGACAAACTCACGGAGCGCGAGGAGGCTATCAAGGAAGCGAAGACCGCGGGCTGGATCCAGGGTCGGCTCGAGATCCCCAAGAATTGGGAGTATGACGGGGATATTGTTTGGGACAAGCTCGGCTGTGACTTTTTAGTCGTGGACGAGTTTCACAATTTCAAAAACCTGTTCATGCCCGACGCACGTGAGCGGGGTCTGCCCGCTTTCATGGGATCTGGCGGCGAAGGGTCCGATCGGGCCTGGCAGTTATTCTTTCGCGCGGCTGCCGTGCGGCGCTTCACGGGCGGCGGCGGCATCCTCGGTCTCACGGCGACCCCCGCAAAGAACGGTCCTACAGAGCTATTCAGCGCGTTCGCCATCATCGATCCGGCGATCTGGGCGGAGTTCGGCATCAGCGATGCGGAGCAGTTCATCGACCAGTTCTGCCTGCTGGAGCCCCGGCCCGTGGTCACGACATCGATGGCGATCGAGGTCCGCGACGCGATGGTGGGCTTCCAAAATCTGGCGGATCTCCGCTCCATTCTTGAGCGATACATCGAATTTAAATCGGCGAGGGAGGCGGCTGAGGGGGGTAAGCTCAAGAAACCCAAGGCCGAAGCTATCAGCGTCCCGCTGCAACAGGACGAGGAACAGCGGCGCAAGCTGGCCGACATCATGTCCAAGCTGCGCGAGCGGGTCGAGATCCAGCTCGGGACGCGCCCGCCCCCGACCGAGGAAGACGGCGAGGCGGGCAGAGCCTTCGTCGGCCTGGTGGAGAAGACTGCGGCGCCCGACCTGGGGATGATCGCCCGTCTCGGGCTCATCGCCATCCACGCTCAGCTCGACGAGGGCTACACGCTCGACTCCGCTGTTGAGGGTGGGAAGGGCAAGGAGGACAAGCAACTTCCGGCTCCGCGTTCGTTTAGCAGTCCGAAATTCAACGCCGTTGCCGAGCGCGTTGTGGCCAACGCTCAGTGCGGCCACATCGTGTTCATCGAGCCGCTCGCGGCCCAAGCCTGGCTGCGCGAGGTCCTCGTCCAGCGAGGTATCCCCCGTGAACGCATCGCGCTCCTGAACGCGGAGACGGCAAAATCGGGGACCGATCGGCTCAAAATCGCCACCGAATTTAATGAGGGAAAATACCTCGTGGTGATCGCTAACTCGGTGGCCGGAGAGGGCGCGAACCTTCAGAGGCGTACTTGCGCCGTTCACAACGTAGACATCCCGTGGGATCCGATGACCCGTCGTCAGCGAGTCGGGCGGGCAGACCGGCAGGGGAATGAGCTCGCTACTGTGACCGTGTACGACTATCTCGTGCTCAACAGTGGTGATGGGCCACGATTCCACAAGCTGATCGGCAAAGGGACCTGGATCGAAATGATCATCCAGACCCGTGACGACGTGTCCATCAACCCGGCGGCGCAGATCTCTCTGAGCCCCGTAGAGCTGCTCGCGGATCTGACCAACGATCCCGAGGAGTCAAAGCGTCTACTCGCCGAGATTGAGAAAAAGGAAGATCTGCGCAAAAAGCTCCAAGTCCGCGCCCGCATTGCGCGTGTTCTCCGAGCCGTCAACGAGCGTTTCAGGACCGCAGAACGGACCCAGGACTCGGAACTGGCGGCCCAGCTTCGGGCCGATGGGGCACACATGCTCGAGGACATGGAGCAGTTTGATCCGAAGATCTGGCCGTTCTTGGACCTGGCGCGGCGGGTCGCGCACGAGCCGATCGTCGTTACGGAAACTGGGCTGCCGTTGTGGTCGGGGCTGCGCCTGGACAACGGAGAGGATGCCTGGGAAGTCGGGCGCATTGATGGGGCCTATGCTGGCCTACGACAGCGCGGTACGTATACGTGGGTCAAATTCAGCGGCACCGATCTTACCTCGAAGAAATTCCCGCTGTACGAGCCTCCAGATTTTACCCGGCCGTGGCGTGCGGAGGGCGACGGGGCCGATCTGAGTGACCGTATCGGATATCTGTCTCTCGACAGCTTTTTGGATTTCAAGTGGGCCTGGGCCAGCGAGTCGTTCATACGAGAAAACTGGGTGCGCTACGAGCCGCTTCTCCGCGAGCAGTTCCGGCGCCGGGGAGGTCGGATGATTCCTGCCAAGTCCCGGGAGGGGGAGCTCTACTTGGCCGAGGATCGGGCGATTGCCAGCCTGACGATCCTGTCCCCTGGCCTGGATGGCTGGCGCGAATATATCCGGCTCGGGCCTGCGACGGACTATACAAACAAGTATCTGACCGACGTCGCATCGCTCTGGTGGGACCGTAACTATCCGCGACGACGCGGTGTGCCCGCTACGGCTTCCAAGCCTGTTATCTCGCCGACGAACGATCCTGCCCTGGCGGAGTTGCTGTCGGAGTTTGAACGGGCCGAGGCTGAGGGGCTACTTCCGCTTCATCGCAAGCGTCGCGCTGTGCGAGAGTCTGTGGGGATCTTGCTGCGGCAGCGTGGTTATCAAGCCAGCACGACCAAGGGAATGCAGGGCGGAGTCACGGCTACGCTGGGGTCCAAGCGAATCACACTCCCTGCCAAGCAACTGCTAACGGCAGAGCCCCCCGACTCCGCCGCAAGCGAGCTCGAAGAGGCAGTGCTCGAGGCGGTCGGCGACATCCTCACGATGGTCGAGCGCGAGCGACCCGTCCACAAAGATGCTGCCTTCGACATTGTCTTGAGGAACCTCGAGCGGGATCCAGGATTCTACGACGACGCGATCAAGGCCGCACGACCGCCCGAGCCCGAGCCCGAGCCGGTCCCTCAGCCACCAGAGGCCCCGCCGCGGTCGGTCGTCCCTCCCCGCGTTCAATCGACGGGAAACTACCGCTTGCACCGGGTATATCACAGCAAACGGAGCAAGATGGTATCCGTCGTTGAGCTCGGCGATCGTGTCTCCGACTCTGAATTCGCCCGGCTCCGCGATCTCGCGCGGACGCATGGCGGCTACTGGTCGCGCTACGCACGATCAGGTGTGCCGAGGGGGTTCATGTTCGACGACGACAAGGGGGCCAAGGGTTTTATCGAGGCCGCATCAGCGCCCACCACGGCGGTGGTTGCGACGACGCCGGCGGCAACGACACCTGGCGCGACGACGTCGGGCGGTGGACGCGGGCATGCGTATCAGGTCGGGGGACAGTGGTACGGAGACACAGCCCTGGTCGACGTTCTCCAAGCGAGCGGCTTCCGCCTGGAGCACGTCGGGATGGGGGACTTCCTTGCGGTAGGCAGCGCGGGCAATATCAACGTGAACAGGTACGCCGACGAGAAAAAGGTGCCCGCGCAGGAGGGCCGCCTACACCAGCTCCGGCACAGCGCGGGAAATAGTGCGCTCGAGGGCGTGCTCGCAACGATGGTCGATGCGGGAAAGATCGAATTGCTCGGCCCCTTCGACGGCTGGCCTGCTGTTGAGAGCCGACCCGGTTCTGCGGTGCTCGACGAAATTATCCGGTTACTTAAAGCCGAATACAAGGTGCAGACGCTTCTCGGCGGCGACGATTCGCGTCTTCTCGCGCTGTCGCTCGGCCGCTCCGAAGACGGGTGGCCCGAGGGGCTGGCCCTGGCTCGTGTAATGATCCACCGCGATAAGGACCCCGAAATTAATCAGTGGGATCTGCAAGCGGGTGCTTTCCGTGAGCACGGGAAAAGTGTGTTCGAGCAACAGGCCCTTAAGCGCGCCGTTCTCGACAAGGTGAAGGCCGCGGCGCGTACCGCCACGGAATCGCCGGGCCCGACCGGATCGGGCTACACTGTGGCGGGCGTAGCGTACGTCGACGGGCGGACGATTGGCAATTTGCGGGCACGGTATCGCGTTGACGACTCGGTGAAGGGACTCGTGTATGTCGATTTCGCGGGGACCAAGCTGGAATTGACGCAGATTAGCGATAGCGCCGGCCTACAGGGCGAAGATGGCCCACTGTACCGGCTGAAACCCACCGAGGCGCTCGCGGTGCTGGCGAGCGCGCGAATTCTCAAGGACCAGGGAAGTTTTGAAGACTGGCCATCCACCAGAGGGAAGAAATGATCGAGCATCCCATCATCAACTTTGGCAGTTTCCACCTCGCAGCTATCAAGCTGGACCCCGGCGACGAGGCGGTGGAAACCCTCGGAAACAACCCGACGGGGTTCGTGCTGCTACTGGGCAGCGTCGAGATCAACGGTCAACCGGGCCGGCTGTGGCGAGCCGTGACCGCGTGCGGCGACGTTCGGATCAAGGCCCACGAACGCAGCCTCGTCGCCCGTGTCAACGTCAGCGCCGAGGATGCCCGGCGGATGGGCTGTTGATTTCTCGGCGTGCCCTCGGGTATATCCCGGACATGCGCGGATTCATGCTCACCATCCTTCTCACCGCAACGGCCTGTGGCGACTCGTCCAGTGAGTCCAGCTCGGGCTCCAGCTCCAGCTCGGGGTCGGGCGAACACTGCTCGGCCGGGTGGGGCGACGGCCCCGAGGTCGTGGCTGACTACCCGGCCTGTGGCTGCGCTCCAGACCGCTGCGGTGAGGGGTCGGCCTGCAGGGCGGACGGGCCTACCCCGAGCTTCACCAGCTCGATCTGCACGCCGGTCTGTGACTCGTTGGGGAAGTGCAAGCCGCTCAAGGATTTTCAGCCCGAGTGTGAAAACGGTTTCTGCGTACTCCGCTGCGGTGAGTGTCCGGACGGGTACGTATGTGCGTCTGATCAAACCTGTCAAGTCGCGTTGGAGTGAACATGGCACGTCTCAAGGTTGGCACCCAGGAATTCCAAGATGCGTTCGGCAAAGTCCTCTCGGACGTAGAGGAATTCACGAGCCGGATGCCAACCCACCAGCAGCTCCAGAATGCCTGGTGCGATCCGTCGCTCCGGGTAGCGCTGGGGCTCGACAGCGCCGAGTCCATCCTCGGCAGAAAGACGCAGGACATCCAACACGGCGCGCAGGCGATTTTCTTCGACATGGCCGCCGATCTTGGGACCGTCGCGGGAAAGCTGGTGTCCTTCCCAACCGAGGCGCTCAGCGGCCTTAAGGGGCTGATGAACAGCTCGCCGGTCGCGGGTGTTCTGGCGGACGCCGATGTCGCTACCATTTTCAACGGCGAACCCGCAGAAAAGGGCGCCGCTGTCGCCAACATCGCGCTCGGGGTCGGGCTTGTCGCGGTCGGTACCGCGATCCCTGTCGTGGGCCAGGTCGGCGCGTTCGTCGTCGCTATCGGACGTTCCATCTTCAACGTCTTGCAGGCCCAGAAAAAGATGCTGGAGAAGCAAAAGGAGGAGATTCGGGAGAAGCTGTGGCAGTCCTTCCCCGACCTTCAAACCGCGGACTCGGCGACGGACGCCGGGCAGGTGCAGTACGGAGTGCGGCCGATTCTCATGACGGACGACTGGACGCCGATCGCGCTGCCGAGGTTTCGCGGGGATTGGGTGGGCATCGAGCGCAAGAAGGGTTTCGCGTTCGCGCCGGGTGTACCGACACAATGGAGCGACGACTTCGGCGGCGACACCCAAGCGTTCAAGCCTGACAAGGGCATGGGGCTTATTCCGGGAACGAACGTGCTGACGTCCGTTCTCCAGGTGAATCTCGACCCGCGCGGTGCGGCCGTGCAAAACTTCCTCAAGACGGGGATGTATGATCCGCGTGGGGCGGCATACCCGCCGCAAAACCCGTTCAACGGCGCTCGGTATGTGATCGATACAGGGACATTTTACGAGGCCACCCGTAACATGTGCATCCTGGCGTGGGAGCAGGGGCAGGTCAAAGGGTCGCCGCTCATGTACCGCTGGAACGTCCCTCTGATGCATGAGCGGTGGCGGGAGTATTGCGAGGGCGGGATCGATTTCATCAAGCAACGCGTCTTCCCCTGGTGGGAGACTTGGGGGAAGTATAAATACGAGGAAAAACTCGCGGACTTGAACCTTGAGGGGTTCTACGGGAGTGCGGTCTTCTATGCCATCGGCAGTTGGGCCTGCTACCTGACTGGTGGAACGAATTTTCACCCCACCTTCACGAAATTCGATCTTCCGTCTGGCTACGAAGGTCGGAGCGCAATGCAGACGAACGGGATGTACCCGGACAGCATCTACAGCGGTGCATTCTTGCCCATCAAGAATCCCGACAACTTCTGGGAGCGCTGCATGGGCAACATCTACTCCCGGACGCCTAACATCAAGAAAACGCTCGATGATTTTCAAGCGATGCAGCGTTGGTGCCTGCGGCACACCCTCGTCTGCGCTTACGTCAGGGAGACGGACGCGGCATTCAAGGATACGACGCTGCTGGATCTGCTCCGCAAAATGCGCTCGGCGCTGCTCACTTCTCAGTCCCGGTTTGCCGTGAACATGCTCGACGTACCAGAGGACGAGATGCACAACGGCAAGGACTGGCGCGACAGTTTGCTTAAGTCCGGGGTTCCGAAGGTGCCGAATAAGATGCAGGGCGGATTGAAGCGTGTCGCGGTTGACCCGGACGACAAAGACCCGGAACCGGAGCGGCCGCCCCTCGCCGCTGGTGACCTCGTCCCGCCTGCCTGGGATCCGCCAGATCAGGCCCCTTCCCGGCCCACGGCGCGCCGCTGGTGGCCGCTTCTCGCTGGCGGCGCCGGGCTGACGCTGGCGGGCGGATGGGCGTGGAGCAACCGGAGCCGGCTCAAGAAACCCTGACACCGACGATAGCGGCCCGTGAGGCCGTTTAGTGAGGTTTACACCGTTCTCTGACTTGCACTCCAGCCTGGCACTTGGGCAGATTTTCGAGCATGCGACGCGCGATTTTCCTCTCTCTAGTAACCGCGTGCCACGCCCCCGTTTACGAGGGCGTGGGCTCGGATGGCTCGTCTGGATCCACGAGCGCCAACTCCGGCGCGTCGACTGACGGCGACTCACCGGCGACCACGGAACCGCAGACGACCGCAGCCGTGACGACCGAGGCCGGCACGACCGCCTCGGACGGCACGACCTCCGCCAGCTCCACGGCCGACCCAACGACGGGTGGCACGACAACCGGCACGACGGCCGAGCCAGGAAGCACGACCGGCACGACCGAGCCGCCCGCGCCTGTGTGCGGTGATGGGAGCCTCGCCGGAGACGAGGAGTGCGACGATGGGGCGAACGAGGATGGCGACGGGTGCTCGGCCGAATGCGTGAAGGAATTTCGGTACGTTTTTGTCACTGGCGATGTCTACGGGAGCGACCTCGGGGGACTCGCCGGTGCCGACGAAAAGTGTCAGGAAGCGGCCGCGGTCGCAGGGCTGCCGGGCGAATACGCCGCGTGGCTGAGCGACGGGAACGAATCGCCCGCGAGCAGGTTCGTGCACTCCACGATCCCCTACGTCCGTGTCGACAAAGTCGAGGTAGCGAAGGATTGGACCGATCTAACCGACGGGACTCTCGCTGCCGGGATCTCGGTGTCCGAGGCCGGAGGTATGGCTGGACTGGGGTCGCATCCGTGCATGCCGGGCGACGCGTTGATCGCTTGGACGAACACGAATGAGACCGGGGCTGCCGCCAACAAACAGAACACGTGCGGAGACTGGGAGGGCGGTGACGGGGATGCGGGATGGGGACGCGCAGGCGTCACGAATTCCGCGTGGACAGGTTTCTGCTCCGGCGCCTGTGCCGGAGCGCAAGCGGCTCTCTACTGTTTCGAGCAGTAGCGAGCGGTTTCAACCGGACGAGCGGTTATCCGCTCGTCCGCACCACAAAGGACCGGAACGGGAGGTGGGAGAATGAGTGAGGCAACGTTTTTCAAATTGACGCATCAGGGGGATTTCGACGGGACGTCGGCGATCACGCTCACCAGCGCTGACCTCAAGACGGAAGATCGACGCGTCTACACGGCCAAAATTAATCCGCCGGCCGCCGGAATCGTCCCGGCCGACTTCTTCGGCATCTTCGCGGCCAACAGCCCGAAGCTGGTGGGCATCGCGTTCAGCAGCCAGAACCCGATGAACATGGCCCGCGTCATCGACGCTAGCGGCCGCGCCCGCGAACAGATCAACCTGCGTCAAGACGTCCAGTACGTGTTGCTCAACGGCCAGGACCGGCTCGCGCTGCTGTCGAAAGAAGCGACCGTCGCCGGCGAGGTGGACGTCGAGGTCTTCCTGGTGGTCAACGAGGTCAACGAGGCGCAGACGGCCGCGTGGGCTGCCGCCCACCCTCCACAGCCGATCCACACCCACTACCGGATCACCCGGCGTGGCGCCCCCTTCGCGTTGAGCGCCGGAGGTCCGGGCTGGCAGCCGGATTGGATCTGGAATCCGCAGAGCCAGATGCTCGAGGTCAGCGACAACACGAGCA
>Ga0075163_10003365_pt1 | contig 21489 bp, 12 predicted proteins | sample JI1023141ADNA_FD_71478 | JGI IMG/M metagenome (GOLD analysis project Ga0075163, IMG submission 71478) | Wastewater effluent complex algal communities from Wisconsin, to seasonally profile nutrient transformation and Carbon sequestration -... | ecosystem: Engineered > WWTP > Effluent > Algae... | reverse complement strand
ACGGGACTGCTTGGCGGTTTAGCGATTTTAGGGCTCCGGCAATTTCGACGCATTAAAGAAGATGCTGCTTTGGGGATTGTGTTGAGTATTTTCTTTGGCCTCGGCATCCTGTTGTTAACGCTCATTCAACAGATTCCCGAAGGACATGCGGCAGGCTTGGAAGGATTTATCTATGGTAAGACGGCGTCCATGGTTGCCGAAGATGCCGTATTAATCGCGAGCGTCACCGGTTGTGTACTGCTGGTTGCCCTGCTCCTTTATCGTCCAATGCAACTTCTTTGTTTTGACGAAGGTTATGCGGCATCACAAGGTTGGCCCGTGTTTTGGCTCGACGGATTGTTGATGTCTCTGGTGGTCGCCATCACGATTGTCGGTTTGCAAGCTGTTGGCTTGATCATGATTATCGCGTTGTTGGTTGTGCCAGCTGCGGCGTCCCGTTTTTGGACCCATCAACTACCGAAAATGTTGCCACTTTCCGCTGCCCTCGCCACGTTTAGTTGTCTTGTCGGAGCCACCATATCGGCGATCGCGCCACGTGTTCCCTCGGGGGCGGCTATTGTGTTGATCGCTGTGGCAACTTTTTTGGTCAGTCTCTTCTTCGGTAATGTGCGTGGTATCTACTGGAGTTGGAGACGGCATTGGCGTTTGCGACAAAGTTATGATCGCGAGCATTTGTTGCGAGATATGTACGAGTTAGTCGAATTGGAACGAGAGCAAGATAAGTCAGGCAAAATGGGGCCGACAGATGTTTCAATTTCCATCGAAGTGATTGAAAGACACCGACAATGGTCACATGGTCACATGATGCGAGCTCTGTATCGATTGCAATTTCAAGGCTTGATGTTGTTTCATGATGAGGGACGGGCCCGATTTACGGCCAGCGGCTTTAAGGAAGCTGCTCGCTTAACCTATGACCATCGTTTGTGGGAACTCTATTTGATGAAGTATGCGGACGTTGATCCACTGCGAGTCGACCGTTCGGCAGACGATACCGAACATGCACTCGACCCAGAGATCATGGAATCGCTGAAAGTGATGCTTGACAAAGAATGGAATGGAAAAGTTCCGCCAAGCCCACATCCGTTAGAAAGCGTGTCGTCTGAAGGAGGCAAACGATGAATGAGTCTTTGCCTCCATTCCAATTTTATTGGGAACTCGATGGTTGGATTATATTGGCGGGCATTCTCTGCGCTGCTTCGGCCTCACTCTTAGGTTCCTTCTTAGTATTGCGACGAATGAGCATGCTCGGTGATGCCATTTCGCATGCGGTTTTGCCAGGACTGGCTGCTGCGTTTTTGTTGACCGGTAGCCGACAAAGTTCGCTTATGTTTATCGGAGCCATTGTGGTCGGTGTTCTTACCAGTTGGCTGACTCAATGGACAAAACAGATCGGTAAAGTTGATGAAGGCGCCGCGATTGGAGTCGTCTTTACGGGGCTATTTGCTCTTGGTTTGGTGATGATTGTACGTAGTGCGGATAGCGTCGATTTGGATCCTGGTTGCGTTTTGTATGGTTCCATCGAATTGACTCCATTAGATCGATATCGATTCGGCAGTTGGGAGATTCCAAGAGCTGTACTCACCATGGCGTTTGTTTTGGCGGTTAATGTCGTGTTTGTTGTCACCTGTTATCGCCAACTCAAGATTACCTCATTCGATCCCGCCTTAGCGGATTCGCTCGGCATTTCATCCAAAGTGATGCATTATCTGTTGGCCGCATTGGTGGCGATGACTGCGGTGGCTTCGTTTGAAAGTGTTGGCAACATCTTAGTTGTTGCCATGCTGATCGTCCCACCTGCCGCTGCCGCATTGCTAACCGAGAGACTTTCCAGGATGTTGGTTGTCAGTGTTGTTATGGGGATCGTCGCGACCATCGCTGGTCATTTTGGTGCGATCACCGTGCCAAGGATTTGGGGATATTCCAGTGTTAGCACGGCTGGTGGGATGACCATTGCAGCCGGAGCGTTGCTGATACTCACGATACTTTTCGCACCCAAAACGGGCCTGTTATCGTCTGTCGGAAAGAAGTGGTTATGGGGTGTTCGAGTTAACGGCGAAGATATTTTAGCATTGCTTTATCGTCAGGAAGAACGAGGAGAGGCGGGAGCTACTGCAGAGAGCTTGTCCAAGCAATTGCTGCTCCCTCGCCGCAATCTTTGGTTCTACCGTTGGTTGTTAGGGATAAGAAATTACGTTCGCGTCGAAAAAAGTGACTGGAAGTTGACCGAGAAAGGGCGGATGGCGGCTCAGGATCTAGTCAGATCGCATCGACTATGGGAAAATTATTTTGCCAGTGAAGTTGGTTTGACCAACGAGCAATTGCATCCGCCTGCCGAACGTTTGGAACATTTTACGGGCAGCCAGATTCGCAAACAACTTTTCGAACATGGACCATCCCAGGAAGTGGATCCGCATGGTAAGCCCATTCCACCTGAGCGAGACAAGCCGTCTTAAACATGTGAATCGAAGAATAGTATGGCGACTATTCTCGTCGGTTATTTTGGCTTACGTGCTATGTGGGGCCTGCGACCTTGCCATAGCACAATCACCACCAACTATCCCCGCCCCCGTCATTCCCGATGGTCCGGCAGCGGAAACAGTGCTAGAGACCTTGTGGCGCAATAGCCTGTACTCGATCGCCAATGACGCCAGTCGAGCACAGGTTGCCGTGTTGCCCACAGACAGTGACGAACGTATTCGCTGGCAATGTTGGTTGATTCGAGGCTTGGCCAGCGAAGCCTTGGATGTTGAAGATCGCTCCCCGCCGGATGTGAAAAAGGTGGCAGAGAATTGGGAGCAAATTGAAGCGATACACAAAGAGGTTACCCAGGCTTCACCAGCTCCTTGGCGAGGTTTGTGGGTCCGTTGGCAATATCTGCATGCCACGCATCTCCGCGCCCAAGGCGCCATGGCTCGTTATTTGGCTAATCCATTGGATAACGAGTCTCGTGAGAAAGCTCTGCAATCGATTCGCGACCTGGATCGTGGGGGAGAGTTGTTGCAAAAGTCGATCGCCGAAATGGTCGTTAGTACTTCAACCTCAACCACGGCTCAGGCGCGTAAACAAATCCGCGAATTGCAAGAATTAGCAACCGAAACAGCCTTATTGCGATGTGAAGCACTGGCTCTTCGCGGGCAGGCCTATCCTCTGCAATCCGCCGACGCCATCGCGGCTGGAACAGAAATGGAACGGTCGGCGATCGAAGCTGCTGGAAAAGTCGCCGCTGATTGGAGCGGCCGTTCCAAACTCGATCTAGCCATAACCGTTTCGAAGTGGTTGCAAGGAAATCGTGCGGAAACCCTGGAACGCTCTCAAGCATTATTGCAATCCAACGATAGTCGGGTCCGTTTGCGGGCTCTCGATTTATTGGTGCAGACAGCCTTGCAAGGTGATGATCGCGCATTGGCCGAGAAAACACTGCAAGAGTTTCAGTCGCTCGACGCAACGCCCGAGTTTGCAATGGCACAGTTGCGGTTGGCTCTGTTCGATTTACCGAAAGACTCCAATGGTGGCAGCCAAAAGCAACAAGCGATGACCCAATTGCTCGCCGCTCGTGATGCCATTGGACAACGCTTCGGTGGTTATTGGCAACGCCGCGCGGAAGCATTATTACTCTCAGTCACGTCATCGAACACAACCCCCGACATGCGCAATAGCAATGAGGCTACCGAACTGGTTCGTATCGAAGTACGACAACTGCTCGCAGCCAACAGAGTGGATGAGGCGATAGGTAAACTGCTGCAACAATCGGCGCTACTCAAACGTGATCAAGTTAATGACGTCGCACTTCAATTCACATTACAAGCTGCCGCCATCAAACAGAAAACGAAGAACTGGGAGGGGGCGGGTGATCTATTTCGTCAAGCCGCTGTCGATTTCCCTGGAGAGAAAGATGCGTCTGCTGCCCACTTGATGTCGATTTATTGCATCACACAAGCAGTGCGTAATACACCGAATAATCAGGAACTATGGAGTAAACTCGATGAGTTGTTCGTGGAACAATTGCAGGTTTTTCCCGAAGATCCAGCCAGTTTTCAAGCTGCTCTACAGTTCGCGCAAAGTGCCAATCTACGGCGTATTTGGTTGACTGCAGCCGATAAGCTGCGACCACATGTAGAACATGTCCTGTTTGCCAATGATTTAGCTTGGCTCATCGTTGAGCTCGAAATGCGCGGGCTCTATTGGCAATATCCCGAGAATGATCCACGTGTTTTGGAACAAGCCAAAAAGCACATCGCAGCGTGGAACGCGTGGGCTGCCGCTCTGCCACCAGAAGCTGCCAATAACCAGCTGAGAAATTTAAGTGCCACGATTCAAATAGTGATGCGCGATTTAGCGCCCGAAGGTGTTGCCCTTCAATTAGACGACGCGCCTAACCTAAACAAGGTGCGGACCGAATGGAGCAAAACCATTCTGCAAAGTGATGAAGCCGGATTCAGTTGGAAGTTAGCGTGGGACACGGTGAACCAAGCGAAAAAAGAAATGGACACCAATCACGTGTTAACTGCCAAGACCATATCACCGCTCGCTGCATTGTTGCAGCCGCTCAACAATGCCGCTTCAGAGGAATCTGCTGCGGATAAAACGGAGTTGAAAGGCTTGGCACCTTCCGTTTCACTCTTCTGTGCCAGTGGTGTCTTGTTGGAGCAAATCGAATGGCTGAGTCCACCGGACCGTTTTTCTTCCCGTGAAGCGATGGAGGAAATCTCTGATCAGTTGGCCAAAGCTTCAATGCAGCCCACTTGGAAAACACTCCCACCCGATCATCTCGATCTCCTACAATGGCGTTTCAATCCCTTCGGACTCAATCGCCAACAGTACATGGTTCAAATCGAACAAAAGATCAAAAGCCAACCACGAGTCGCCATGTGGCAACGCGCGAAAGCGGCTCTACTCGAAACTGGGGATAGCGATGAGCTCGAGCAAGCCCTCGGTATTCATCGAAAGTTAGCCGCCGGTTCAAAAAACGGGAGCGATGATTGGCTCCGCGCTCGATATCGGTCCGCGTTGTGTCTGGTTTGGTTGAAGAAAGTCGATGATGCCAAGCAGGCCGTCGAAGTAATCCTGCTGACGCATTCTCCAAAAGGAGCCGTTTGGAAAAATCGACTCGATAACGTGAAAAATATGAAATAACCTGGCCACACTCCAGCCGTTTGGGAACAAACGGCAATTGTAAGTCGTTGTGCTGTTAGGGTTTGTGTCTTTTAGGCCCGTGGCTAGCAGCTCCTGTCTCAAAATGCTTCGGCGAGCAAATCGCTATAGGCTAAAGCCTTTGGGTTCGGATAGGATACAGGATACGAAAGTGTGAATCGGTGGAACCGTTCACCTAGGCAGTTGATATATTTGATAGCAAATACTAAGCGATTTGGATGGGCTGAATCGCTGATGAGATCAAGGATGATCGAAAATGGCACGTTATGCTGCAAGCCAATTGGCGGGGGCTTCGTCCATATCTTCGCAAGAACAACTCGCGTTTGCGGCGGAGGTATTGCGCCGCGAGGCAGAGGCGATTAGTTCGTTGATCGAACGTCTTGATGCCCAGTTCCTGGCGGCCGTACAACAAATTTTGCAGTGCGATGGCAGTGTGATCGTGTGTGGAATCGGGAAGGCAGGCTTAGTGGGCCGGAAGCTATCGGCGACTTTCGCATCGACAGGCACCTGCAGTCATTTCTTGCATCCGGCTGAAGCCATTCATGGCGATTTGGGGATGGTAACAGCTCGCGACGTAATGTTGGTGTTGTCATACAGTGGCGAAACAGAAGAGTTGGTACGCGTGCTTCCAAGTTTGCGTCGGCAAAGCGCTTCGTTGATGGCGATCACCAAATCGCGGGCCAGCACATTAGGGCGACAAGCGGATCATGTGTTGGAGTTAGGGGAGATTCGCGAGGCTTGCAGTCTCAAATTGGCCCCCAGTTCGAGCACAGCCGCGATGATGGCGATGGGGGATGCTTTGGCGTTATTGGTCAGTCGCATGCGCGGTTTCGCTGCGGAAGATTTTGCCAAGTATCATCCGGGTGGCAATCTGGGACGCATGTTGATGCGGACCGAAGAGGCAATGCGTCCTCTGGCCCAATGCCGAGTGGCTGTGAGCAACCAAACAGTGCGTGAAATACTGGTTACTGCCAGTCGGCCAGGACGTCGCACCGGCGCGATCATGTTGACGGATCACGATGGACGCATTTGCGGGATCTTTACCGATAGTGATTTGGCCAAGATGCTCGAACAACGGCGCGAAGCCATTTTGGATGGACCCGTTGCCGATGTGATGACCAAGAAATTTTTGACGGTGCAACGAACGCAAATGCTCCATGATGCTTTGCAGTTGTTGGCTCGTTACAAGATTAGTGAGTTGCCCGTTGTCGACGCAGAGAATCGGCCTTGTGGCATTATCGATATTACGGACATGGTGGGGATGATTACGGATGATAAACCGTCGGCAGAGCCAGAGCCGCCACCGCGCATTTTGAAACTCCATCGTTGTGAAAGTGAATCGAAATCGGCGGGCGAAAAGGAGTGTGACGGTGACTGTTAGTGATCAACAACTAGCTCGGCCCATTGAAGTGATTTTGAGTGACGTCGATGGTGTGCTGACCGATGGTCGCATCGTTGTGGACAACCATGGCGTCGAGACGAAGCAATTTCATGTTCGCGATGGCTTGGGCATTAAGCTGTGGCAACAAGCCGGTTATCGATTTGGTTTGATCACGGCTCGCAATTCACAAATCGTTAAGATGCGTGCAGCCGAATTGAATATCGAAATCGTGCGTCAGGGACAATCCGACAAACGAAAGGCCATGCTGGATATCATGCAGCAATATGGTTATCGCCCTGAGCAAATCTGCTATATCGGCGATGACTTACCCGACCTGCCCGTACTTTACGAAGTGGGATTACCGGTGACCGTGGCTGATGCGGCGATGGAAGTGCGACAAACGGCTCGTTGGATTACGCAAGCCTCAGGTGGTAATGGTGCCGTACGAGAATTGATCGAACGCTTGCTGCGTGCCAAGTCGCGATGGGACGATTTTGTTCCTACGCCTCTGCCCCCTATAAGTTCGAATTAGTTGAATTGACTGATACGTTTAACCGTTTTTCGATTCTCAACGAAGCAACTGAACAAAAATGTGGCAGAGATATACCAACCAATTGCAGGGACAAAACGTATAGGGCAACACATTCCACAATAGGGATCGGGATTTTTCATCGGTGAGTTTCATTTATAGCAGATAACCGTTTTGAGTAACTTGGGTAAGGAGCAGGGTATGAGCACAATGATCTGGGATTACGGGCGTATGCTCGTCCTGGTCAGTGCTGCTGCTCTGATCTACCAATTTACGGCGGTCCCCTTGATTGAACCTGAAGGAGAAGACGCCACCGTTATCACGGTCAGCAGTTCGCCAACCGATTATGCATACTGGTGGAATGAGATTTTCGAAAAGGACTCGTGGCAACGAAAAGGTCCTAAGGTTCTCGAGACCGAGCAAGGTATTTTGCTTTTCAAGACCTGGGAACGCGTTGGGGATAAACGTTGGCGTTTGCATCCACTAACGATTTTGCTTCCCTCGGATGACCATGCTGCCGGTAATGTCGGTGCACCAAGCGATGGGCGACCCATTTTGGTGGATGCACCCGATGGAGCCATCATTCATTTCCGCGACGAGATCGACATTTTCAGTGGCCAAACTCCACCTTTGGAAGATGGCCAATTAATGGGCAAGATCCGTATTTACTCTCCAGGCAGAAGCACTGACCACAGCGATTCATTGGATATCACAACCGAGTCGGTGCGCATTGAGCATTTGAAGATCTCGACCAGCGAAAACGTCGACATCCGCCTGGGGCGTAGTTTCGCTCGCGGTCGTGACTTGACTATCAACCTGAAGAAACGACTGTTATCCAGTGATTCAACCGGAAATTCCTCTTGGGATGGATTGGATAAATTAACGCTCGTGTATGTGGATGAGGTGTACGCGGAAGTGCCCAAGGGGGGGCTATTTGGGGAAACGATTTCTAAAAGCGTGTCGATTCCTCTCGGCCAGCCCCCAATTCTTGAACGCAATGCATTCGTTCAAATCAAATGTTCGGGAGCGTTTACCTTTGATTTCAATGAATCCAAAGCGCAACTAGAAGGCGATGTCAAAATCGCGCACCAAGTCGATGGTATGCCGACGGATCGTTTTGAATGTGCCCAATTGCGGATTTATGTCGATCGCAAAGATGAAGCGAATAACGGTGCACCACGTCCAACGGGTTTTGTACCGGGACAGCCGGTTGCGATGGGACCTTTGTTGCTTAAGAAACTAGAAGCTCAGGGTGCCTCGATCAACATGACGCCACAGGATCGTTATGTGACCTTCGAGATACCAACGCTGGGAACACGCGGTGTTGGGCGCTGGCTCTCGGTCGACTTGATTAAGCAACAGATCAGCTGGATCAATCGGCTTCCCGCTGAAGCTCAACATTCCGAGCCAAGTTATCTCAAGCATATGGATATGGAGTTTTGGGCACCTGAACTCGGTTATCGTTTTGATGGTAACTCGGCGCATTTGGGATGGCTGGCTGCGAGTGGACCGGGCAATGCGGTCTTCAGTGATCCCGATCACGGCAAATGGGAATTGGGTTGGAATAAAAGTTTGCAGATGGTCCCCGATGGACAAGATTCACGCGTCTATCTGAAGGGGAACGTCATTGTTCGCAATAAGGATCAAGGGCGATTTGAATCCTCAATGATGGATGTTTGGTTGCGACAGTTGCTCGAAGGTGGTGTCACTGCTCCTCAATCAGGCTTGTTGTCGAAATGGGTTCCGGATCGCATGGAAGCTGTTGGTAACGTATCGATTAACACACCTCAATTGGTTGGCAAGTTTGCGGAAATGGCATTGTGGTTTGCTTATGTCACAGATCCGCCGCCTCCGGCACCGGGCGTCGGAGGTAATGACGGATTGTCGTTAAATACGCCTAATGGTCAAACTGCCCAAACCTGGGTTGGGCCTCCAAGCGGCGGTGGCGCCGTTAATAACCCAGTGATTCGCGGATTAGCCCCGCAAAAGAATGAACCCGCTGGTCCGCCGGTTGAAGTGACTGGTCACCGTTTGCATGGTCGTTTATTGCGCACCCATCAGGAGATGTTGATCGATGATTTGACGATCCAAGGTGGTGTTACTCTGCGTCGAGAAGCGATCGATCCTGCTAATCCATTACCATTGACCATAGAGGGCGATCAACTCCGCTTAAGTACGACTACGGGTAATGTGGCTAATGCGGTGATTGTAGGCAAGCCAGCGCGTATCTTCGTCGGTCAGGGTTGGCTTGAGGGGCCAGTCGTTCGAATCGATCAGCAAAAACATTTGGTGTGGATCGATGAACCTGGGTCGTTCGGTGTACCCATTGATGCCATTCAAAAACCAGGAAGTGCCAACCCCGCAACGGCGCCATCGAGTATGCGATGGATTGATGCACCACGTTGCAGTTGGCGAGGAAGAATGATGTTTGATGGTCGCGTCGCTCGAATGGATGGCGGCGTGGATTTCTTTGGACGCGTGCAAACCGACGCCAATACGGTTTGGCATCTGGATGGCAAATCCGAGATGTTGGAAGTTGCTTTGAATCAACCGATCGACCAACCAAGGGCGGGGAGCAAATTAGAAATTCACACAGTGAATCTCATTCATGAAGTCGAAATCACTGCGGCACAAACCGATGTCTATGGCACGCGTCTTTCACTTGAACAATTGGCTGTTCCGAATCTATCGATTGATTTAACGACTCAACGTATGGTAGGTCAGGGACCAGGTTCCATTCGTTCGAGACGACCCAGCAGCACACGTTTGGGAGTTCCAACCGGCAGTTTGGCTTCGCAGCGTCCGAGCGAATTGTCCTGTTTGCATTTGACCTTCGCGGGTGAACTGGAAGGTTTCTTGGATCGGATGGAGTTCATCTTCAAACGCCAGATTGAAGTTGGCATGGGGCCAATCGCCAATTGGGATGAGGCCATAGATGTTGCCCAATTGCAACAACTCACTCCAGGTCAAATGTTGTTGAGTTGCGAGCAACTACGCGTCTATGAAGCGACACAAGTTCCAAGTGCTTCGGTGGTAAGTTCACAAGGCACGCAGAATCTTGGATCGTGGGACTTGGAAGCTGATACGAATGTGGTGTTTGAAGGGCGAACGCCAACGGAAGTATTTGCGGGAACTGCAACCAAGTTAGGTTATCAAGCGGTGAAAGATATAGTGCGAATCATCGGTTCGCCGCGCCAAGCCGCAGTACTACAACGCACTCCGCAGAATGAACCACCGGCCAAGTTGTCCATTCGCGATGCGAGTTTCCGCTTGAAGACGATGGAGATCATCGATATGCAATTGGAGCAATTCCAGCTCGACTTGCAGGGAGGTGGAATTGCCCCAGTCGCTTCGCCACCTAATGGAGCCAACATCAACAACACCAGCCCTCGCGATTCGCTGTTCCAGAGAAGACCGTAGGGCAGGCTTGAGGGGTGAGGCTGGAGGCTTGTGGAGAACAGGAGAGCTATTTAGGATTGGCGTTCGGACGGTTGGATCGTTTATCCCGTGTGCCGTAGGCTAGGCGTACTTCCGTTTGATTCGTCGTTTGTTTGAACCGCGAGTAGTTATGGCGCTGCCAAAAGCTTACGCGGTGGATTTCGTAGCTCTTACTTCGTACCTCTTACTTCGTCGTCGTACTTCGTCGTCGTACTTCGTGCTCGTCTCGCATCGATGGTTTTACCGTTTGACGAGTCGGCTTGTGGAACCACGAAAAGGGCGAAAGAGGAACAGACCGAGCCGCAATGAGTTGAACCGAATTTCATGCCACACGTACAGTTGTACGCGTTTTCAGAGACGAGAGTAAACCGCATTGATCCAACGCGTCTGAGAATCATACGGAAGTACGCCTAGCCTACGGGACACGGGCTAAACGATCGGCTACGAAGAGCAACTCGCAGGGATTATGGCCGATTGCTGGCTCTTTCCTATTTCGCAGCTTTCGTGATTTTCGTGGTTCACTTTCCCCGAACAGCTGGATGGGGCATAAACGGAGGACGGTTAGCTTTTTCTTTTCAAGCCCATGTCGGCCATTAAGAGCTGCATATCCTCCCACACGAGTTTTTTCGCATCCGGGTTGCGCAACAGATACGCTGGATGATAGGTGACCAAAACTTTCGCGCCGCGGAAGGCGTGAAACTTGCCTCGCAACATGCCCACCGACTCGCTGCGTTGCAAGATGGCTCGTACAGCAACCGCACCTAAGCAAACGATATACTTCGGTTGCAAAACTTCTAATTGCAATTCAAAGAAGGGGCGACAGTTCTCGACTTCCTCAGGCGTAGGAGTTCGATTGCTCGGTGGACGACAGCGCAACGAATTGAGAATGTAGACATCATCGGGACGCTTTAGCGTGGTCGCTTCGATGATCTTGTCCAGCAACTGGCCCGCTTTACCCACAAACGGGATGCCTTGCTTATCTTCATCCGCGCCAGGAGCTTCGCCAAAAAAACATACCTTGGGTTGTAACGTTCCATCGCCAAAAACAGTTTGCGTCCTGTACGTCACCAATTCGCGACATTTCGTACAAGCAGCCACCCGCTTCTTCAAATCGGAAAAGTTCTGCTCTCGCTGATCCAATGTCAACACAGGCAATTGCCAGTTGGCAAATTGTGGAGCAGGTGCCAGTACAACAGGTTTAGTCTCTTTGCTTGCCGGCGGTTTAAACGCGGGACGCTCGTCGGTGGCCGGTTTCGGTGGGGACGCGGTCTCTGGCTTGCGTTCTGTTTCTGAGGACGCTGCAACGGAAGTTGCAGAGGGCTCATTGGTCTTTCCGGCGTTTGCAATTTCAACATGCGCGGCAGGAGGAGCGGTCGCATGTGGAGAACTCGAATCGAAACGCTGCAGCAAATCGCGGACATTGACCTTGGTGCCATCGGGCATCAAATACCAACGCAAGCCGCTCCGTTGGTACATCTCGAGCACTTGCCGCAAGCTACTCGCTGCAACCTCGAGCGAATCGCTGGTTGTGGATCGCGCGCCGCTGGCAGCCATTGGGGTTGGGGGATTGGGCTGCGGGGAACGTGTCATAAATGTGGACCAAACAGGGCGCGAAATTGGCCAAAAACTGCGGGGAATCGGAAGTTTACCAATTTTGGAGCTCAGTTGCTCGATAACCGCTCGGGAAACGTGTCGAAAACAGCCAAAACGAGGGGGTTTTTGGAGAAAGCCCTCCCGAATTGGGAGTCTTTCGAGTAGTATTTTGTTTCGAATCGTTCGCTGTGTAGGTTTGTGCGCGGCGAGTTAATCCAGCGAACATCTCAACAACGGCAGCGAAGCGATAATGGCGGTATCTAAGGTAGCGATTGTTGGACGCCCCAACGTCGGTAAGTCAAGTATTTTTAATTGGTTAGCGGGCCGTCGATTGGCCATCGTCGACGACATGGCGGGCGTGACGCGCGATCGTTTGATGACGTTGATTGAACACAACGGTCGCTTCTTTGAGCTTGTCGACACAGGCGGAATGGGAATCCAGGATGTCGACAATCTTACTTCCGAAGTGGAACGACAGATCGAAGCCGGCATTGAAGAAGCCGATCTTCTGCTTTTTGTTGTTGACACTCGCGCGGGCATGATTGGTTTGGATCAAGTGGTCGCCGAACGCTTGCGCAAAGTCGATAAGCCTGTGTTGTTGATTGCGAATAAGACCGATCATCCTGGACTTGATATCGAAGCGGAAGAGTTTCACAAATTAGGACGCGGTTGGTTGCTGCGTGTGAGCGTATTGCAAAATCGACACAAAGAGGAATTGCTGGATTCGATTTTGGAGCGTTTGCCAGATGTGGATCATTCGCCAGAAGCGGCGAAGATGAAGATTGCGATTGTCGGACGTCGCAATGTGGGCAAGAGTACGTTCGTGAATACCTTGGCACGGGCCGAACGTTGTATCGTGAGCGAAGTGCCTGGAACAACTCGCGATAGTGTGGACGTGCACTTCGAGTTGGATGGTCAAACGTTTATTGCGATAGATACACCTGGTTTACGACGCCAGAAGAGCGTGCGAACGGATATCGATTTTTATGGTACGCATCGAGCTCAACGCAGTATCCGCCGCGCCGATGTGGTGCTGCACTTCCTCGATTGTTCGCAAGGCATTTCGAAAGTTGACAAACAACTTTCGCAATACATCGAAGATAATTACAAACCGTGCATTTTCGTCGTCAACAAGTGGGATTTGTTGAAGGATCAAATGCCAACGGATCGTTGGGTAAGATATCTGCGACAGAATTTTCCCAAGATGAGTTACGCGCCGATTGCTTTTGTGACCGGTCAGTCCGGCAAGAACGTGAAGTCGCTTTTGAATCACGCGCAGATGCTCTATAAGCAAGCTCAAACGCGGGTGACTACGGCCAGTTTGAATCGCTTGGTTCAAGCTGCTATCAAGAAGCATGAACCACCGTTGTATAGCAACAAGCGACCGCGCATCTACTATGCGACTCAAATCACTGCGCCACCTCCCACTATTGTGGCTATGTGCAATATGCCGGAAGGTTTTTCGCCGAGCTATCGCCGCTATTTGATGGGCATTTTGAGAGATTATCTACCCTTCGGCGAAGTGCCAATCAAAGTTTATTTCCAGAAACGTCAAAGTTTGGAAGACGGCCCGAAACGCACGCGCGAAGAGGGCGCACCGGATATGTCTCAAGTTCAGGTATATGCCTTCGATGATGATGGCAATCCGATCGATCCCAATGAATTGGCGATGCGGAAAGCGAACATGGCCGATCGCGAAGATTACCTCGACGAAGAGTTTGCCGACGAATTTGAAGATGCCGAATTCGATGATGAAGAATTCGACGAAGAGGAATTTGCTGACGATGAGGTTGTGGAAATCAAAGGCTACGACGTGCATCCGGATGCTGCCCACGACCAACCAACTCACGACCAGACTAGCCATGACAATGGTGCTTCCGACGAAGCTGCTCCAGGCGAGACTACGCGGGAGTAATCGGGAGAGAATTTGGGCTGGATGCGGTTGGGCCCGTTGTAAGACCGTTACGGCTGCTGTTTCCGCAACGGATTTGTCCGATTTGGATATTTGCAGGGAAGAGAAATTGGGCCACGCCCAGCGTTGTAGTGTAGATTTCATTGTGTGAACTCTATCTAATGACGCCGACGCTATGTAGCGGATGTAGGGCTTGTATCGGTCGGCAGGGATGTATTGATGGGCAAAACCAACATCGTTGATTTAGATTCAGGTTCTGCGCCATCGATGTTGGCCGACTATCATCCACCACCAGGTGTCTTGGACGAACTGCGTGGCCCCGACGGAACTGTCCGTCCCGCTTGGCAAACGTTTATTCAGCGTTTGCAATCGCTGGGGCCAACTCGGATCGAAAAACGCTGGCAACGGACGAGACGTTTGGTTCGCGATGCAGGTTTGATTTACCGTCCGTATAGCGATTCGGAGAGCGAGCCACGTCCATGGAAACTGGATGCGATTCCGTGGATCATCGATTCGGCTCAATGGAAAATTATCTCGGAAGGTTTGCAACAACGCGCGCGGCTATTGAATCGTGTTTTGCAAGACATCTATGGTCCGCAACGGTTGGTTAAATCGGGTGAAGTGCCAGCCGATTTTCTCTTTTCGCATCCCGCATTTCGACGCGACTTCCATGGTCAGAAGTTACCCAACAAATGCTTTCTGCATTTTTACACCGCTGACTTAGCTCGTTCACCAGATGGACAATGGTGGGTAGTTGCCGATCGAACGGATGCCCCACTGGGCTTTGGTTATGCATTGGAAAATCGCCTAGTTCTGTCGCGTACTTATCCACGCATTTTTCACGATTGCCAAGTAGAGCGTCTCGCGCCGTTTTTCATCAAGGTCCGCGAGTTGCTACAGCAGCTTGCACCGCAAAACAAAGACAATCCGCGTACAGTCTTGTTGAGCCAAGGGCCTGCCACACCAGGATATTTTGAAGACGCTTATCTTGCCCGTTACCTCGGTTATACGTTGGCTGAAAGCGGTGACCTGTCGGTGCGAAATGGTAAAGTGCTTCTGAAAACACTTGGTGGCTTGGCGCCGGTCGATGTCATCATGCGCCGTTTGAGCGATCAATATGCCGATCCGCTAGAGTTGCAAAGCGATGCGGGGTTAGGTGTGGCCGGCTTGTTGACTGCGGTTCGCAGTGGCAACGTGCTTATCGCCAACGCCCTGGGAAGTTCGGTCGTCGAATCATCTGCCATGATGGCCTTCCTCGGACCACTTTGCGAATTGATGCTCGGCCAAGAATTGAAGCTCCCTTCCGTGGCTACGTGGTGGTGCGGCGAAGAAAAAGAACTGAAGTATGTCAGCGAGCATTGGCGTAAGTTGGTGGTTGCTTCGGCATATCGAGTGTCTCGTCAAAAGGCGGTCTCCGATCTGCATGGTAAAGGATTGACGGGGACCAATGTTGTTGAACAATTGCGTCGAAACCCGACCTCCTATATCGGACAAGAGCAAGTCAATCGTTGCACCGTCCCAGCTTGGCAAGACAATCGGTTGGTTCCGATGCGGGGTGCACTGCGAGTCTATCTTGTCGGCGATGGAGAGAACTACCATGTTCTGCCAGGCGGTCTAGCTCGTGTTGCTAACGATTCCCAAATGTTGGAATACGATGTGTTGGTTGGGAGCAGCAGTAAGGATGTGTGGGTATTGGCTGATGAGCCGGTGAAGCCCGTCACTTTGTTGCATCAGCCCGGTGCACCGATCACCCTTCGTCGCATTGGTCCCGAGTTGCCCTCGCGAGTGGCGGATAACTTCTTGTGGCTCGGTCGATACTGTGAGCGTGTTGAACAATCGGCTCGGTTGCTGCGGACCGTTTATACGCGAATGGCGGGTGAAGAAGATCAGTGGGAATTGGTTGAGTTCCCGTTGTTGCTGCGACAATTGGCCGACCATGGATTGATTGAACCTGGTTATGTGGTCGAAGGGATTCGCGAGCGGCTCGGTAACTATGAAGATGCTCTCGCCAATACGTTGCTCGATCCGAATCAATCAGGCGGACTGAAGGCAACCTTAGGTCAGATATTGCGAATCGCAACCCAATTGCGCGATCGATTGTCTCCGGATTCCTGGCAAATCCTTTATCATCTCGATCATCAATTGTCGCTGTCGAGACCGACCGATTCCTTGGAACCCAGCGAAGTGTTGACGGTCCTTGGACGGCTTATCATGGATCTCAGTGGCTTTTCGGGAATGGTCGCCGAGAGCATGACGCGCACGTTCGGTTGGCGATTTCTCGACATTGGTCGACGTTTAGAGCGAAGTACATCCACCATTGGTTTAGTTCGAGGCCTGTGCGAAAAACCTGATGCTGGTCCATCAGCTTGGGAAGCGTTTCTGGAAGTTGCCGACAGTTCGATGACGTATCGATCGCGTTATTTGGCGCAGTGGTCTCTGGCGGCCGTGTTGGATTTGTTATTGACCGACGAAACGAATCCGCGCTCTGTGGCTTATCAAATGCAAGCGATCTCCAAACATGTCGCCGAACTCGCGCGTTATGAGAACAGTCCTTTGCCAACTGCTGAAGAACGGCTCATCGAGTCGTTAGAACATCGCATTCGTACAGCCGACATTGCCATGTTGAGCGGCACGGCCCCGTATAAAGGCTACACGGAATTGATCGAGCGTTTGGATGAGATGACGCACGAATTGCCTCAGTTCTTCGGCTTGTTGAATGCTCGGTACTTAGTTCACGCTCGCGCGGCCAGGACGATGGGGTAAGTTGCATGACGCGTTACAAGATCAAGCACACAACCGCATATCGATACAGCGAACCAGTGGCGTTATCGCAGAACCAATTGAGGCTGACACCTCGAAATCGCGGCGGGCAGAAATTGCTGCGCAGAAGATTGCGTATCAATCCCAAACCAGAAATGATCACGCATCGTCGCGATTATTTTGCGAATCTTGTGAGCCATTTCGATGTTTATGAACCCCATGGGGAATTGGTGATCAGTTCCCATGCTGAGGTTGAGGTGTCGCGCCCGCTGATCGAATTGAAGATGCCCTCCCCTTCTTGGGATTCGCTCGTTCATCAACTAAAAGCAGACATCACTGGCAATGGTTTGCATCGATATCAGTTCTCTTTTGCATCAGCGCTAGCTCCGAAGCTTCCCATTGCCTATGACTATGCAGTCCGAAGTTTTGCTAAAGGCAGGCCCATACTGCCTGCAGCGTTTGAATTGATCGAACGGATTCACAAAGATTTTGTGTACGATCCGACTGCAACCACGGTCACCACGACCGTCCCCGAAGTTTTTCATAAGAAACGGGGAGTGTGTCAGGACTTGGCGCACGTCGCGTTATCCTGTTTTCGCAGTTTGGGACTTGCGGCGAGTTATGTAAGCGGTTACGTACGCACTTATTCAGGCGAAAATCAGGCCGAATTGGTTGGCGCCGATGCAAGTCACGCTTGGGTCAGTTTGTTTGCCGGGCCATTGGGTTGGATCGACTTTGATCCTACCAATAACTTAGTTGTCCAAAATGAGCATGTTGTCTTGGCTATTGGACGCGACTACCGCGACGTATGCCCCGTTAATGGATTATTCATTGGCGGAGGACAGCAGACACTAAGCGTCGCTGTGCAATTGAAGCCAGAAACGTTTTAGTGTCCTCTTCGCTGACGCGCTGAGCCAATTTTCTTGACATACACCGCGTTAGTCCTTCATCAATCGACTCACTACGGTGCTGGCAACCGAGTGGAAGTCTTCGGCATTGAGTGGAGCAGCAGCAAATGCGAGTGGCTGGGCTTCTTCTCGATCGAATGGATAAGCGGTGATTTGGGCGTGAGCAACATCGTATACGCTATAAACAACGTTCATGTCTTCACAGATCGAACGAACTTCGCGCTGTAAATCATGAGCGGTCACTGCGGCATTCATGTAAATCGCCGTATCGATCAAGAGTTGTCGATAGTTTGGGTGCGAACTAACATCGTCGCCCACAATCCGTTTCAGGGCTCGATCAGCACCACGGACAGTTAACAATATTCGGTCGACCAAAGAACGGAGCGCATGGCTGAAGGCGATGCCAGGAAAATCGCTGGGCGTTAAATAAATGTCAACTGCAGCCGAAACAGCCCCGCAGCCGGTATGCCCCATAACAATCACCGTACGCAGGCTAGATTTTAGGTTGCACACAGCATAGTCGATACTTCCCAGGCATTCGACACCGAGTACGTTACCTGCAACGCGGACCACAAAGACTTCGTTGGCTGCGCAGTCGAGAACGCTTTCCAGTGGGACACGCGCATCGGAGCAACCCAAGATCAATGCATAGGGGTTGTGAGACGGGGCCACGCCGCTAACAAAGGGGACACCCAGCGAAATCGGCGTCACTGGAATAACGACTTCCGGATGCGCGTCGGAACTCGCCGCTGCACCTTGAACTTTGCAGACCAACGAATGAAATCTTGCATTGCCAGCAGCTAATTTTCTTAACGCCTCTTCAGCAGAATTGATCTGCGGAGTCACCAGTGGGGCATGCGGATCAACGCGGTAGATGATATCCATAATGGGCCTTTCCGAACTTGTCGTATAAGTTGGGCTAACTTGTAGTATAAGTGCTTACGCAGCGGTATCTGTAGCGATGATTTGTTGGACGCTATTTTGGATGGTATGGCACAGACCGTCGAGGTCGAGATCGTCTTCATCACGGCCAAACGGTTCTTCTACATGTTCGGCAACCGTTTCGAGTCCGACCATGAAATAGGCTGTCAACATCGTCAATGGAACGGTCCACCATCCAAAGTCGTTGGAGATGCCCCAAGGGAAAGTCAACAGAAGCAACATCACGCATTGACGTGTGAAGTAACGGTAAGAACGGACTATAGGCGTGCGTTGGATCCGCTCGCAGGCGCCGCAGATATCGAGAAAACGTGATAGTTCCATATCGATAACACGCAGTTCATCGCCATCGATCCAGCCCGTAGATTTCCACACGGCTACGCGTTCGTACAAACGAGCGATGATGATGCTGGGGATATGTTTGATGTCCGCCTCATCTTTGATTTCAGGCATGTCGTCGAGGTTTCCTTCGTTGCGCAAGTGATCGCGCAATGCGCACGGAAAGTAGCATAACAACATCTTGACCTGTTGCCGTTCCTCTTTGGGGAGCTTGACCAAACGGGAAAGTTTAACCGACGCATTACGGCTGGCATTTACCAGGGCTCCCCACAACGTTCTTGCTTCCCACCAGCGGGCGTAGGCGGTGTTGGTCCGGAATACCAAAAGCCAACCGACGACTACCGACAACGCAGCATGTAAGCCTGACGGTAGGTCGGCAACTTCGGCATATTGGGAATGGTCTTTCCAGATGGGAAGGAAGCTGTACAGTCCGAACACGGCTGCAACGGACGAGACTTCCCACAAGGTCTTACTGTGGCTGAAAGGAAGTAGGGTATCGCGAATCGCCATTACTGATGTGCCTTATGAACCGAAATACGTTCGTGGTCGATGAGCATCGATTCTAGTAAGGGCCTCGAATATGCTCGCGAACTTTGGCTTCATAATATTGTGCTAACTGTTGGTGCAACTCTGGCGTCAGCCGTGGTAAGCGTGATGCTCTGGTATTGGCAATGACCTGTTCCACTCGTTTGGCCCCAGCGATAACCGTGGTAACCGCTTGATGATCGAGTATCCATCGTAGAGCCAAGTCGACCATTGAGAACCCCTCAGGTAGAAATCCTCGGAGACCTTCTACAAGCTCGACACCCTTTTCAAAGGGTAAGCCAGCAAACGTTTCGCCTACATTAAAACATTCGCCGTTGCGATTGTAATGTCGGTGGTCGGTCTCAGTGAATTGTGTGTTTGGGGTGAATTTTCCGCTTAACAGTCCGCTGGCGAGTGGCAAGCGAACGATGACACCGACACCGTTTTTTAGAGCTTCAGGCAAAAGCTCCTGTGTCGGTTTTTGACGCAGAACGTTGAAGATAACCTGCAATGTTGCGAGACCTGGTTGTTCTAGGCAAATGAGACCTTCTTCGACTGTTTCAATACTTGCGCCAAAATGGGCGATGAGACCTTCTTGTTGCAAGGTCCGCAACCAATCAAAGATTTCACCTCGCCTTAGAATGTCGGTTGGCACGCAGTGAAGTTGAAGGAGATCAATTTGTTCTGCTCGCAAGCGTTCGATAGAATCGAGAGTTTGTTGCCGCATACCGGCCAAGGAATATCCGTCGGGATAGACACCTGGTCCGCGCCCATACTTGGTCGCCACAAACACGGTTTCGCGCGACTTGCTCAAATAGTTACCGATCCAAGATTCGCTTTGACCACTTCCATACACATTAGCGGTATCGAAGAAGTTGACGCCGACTTGAATGGCGGCTTCCATTGTCGCTTCAGCTTCTTCGTTATCGACTGGACCGAAGTCGCCACCAAATTGCCAGCACCCCAAGCCGATTTCACTAACTCGAATTCCCGTCTGTCCAAATGGTCGATACTTCATGGAGTTACCTATCTGTCGAAAATGGGATTTGGGCTCCCATGTTAAATTGAGTTGTCGTTTTAATGTTCGCCGCGTTGTGCTGAGACACGTTGTACGATTCGCGAATCGGAGTTGCTACCCCAGGTGGACGCTTGGTTACTATGTTCGGCTGGAAATTTCGTTTCGCCCGTACGCCGTAGGCTAGGCCGCGCAAGACGTGCAATGATAGTTTGACTATTCGCCTCCCCGATCTCGCTGTCCGCGCTGCCGCACGCGCGTCTCGCTACTTGCACGCACAGCGGGACCTAGCCCGTCATCGTTTAACCCGTACGCCGTAGGCTAGGCCGCGCAAGACGTGCAATGATAGTTTGACTGCTCGCTACCCCGAACTCGCCGTCCGCGCTGCCGCACGCGCGTCTCGCTACTTGCACGCACAACGGGACCTAGCCCGTCATCGTTTAACCCGTATGCCGTAGGCTAGGCCTCGCAAGACGTGCAATGATAGTTTGACTGCTCGCTGCCCTGAACTCGCCGTCCGCGCTGCCGCACGCGCGTCTCGCTACTTGCACGCACAACGGGACCCAGCCCGTCATCGTTTAACCCGTATGCCGTAGGCTAGGCCGCGCAAGACGTGCAATGATAGTTTGACTGCTCGCTACCCCGAACTCGCCGTCCGCGCTGCCGCACGCGCGTCTCGCTACTTGCGCGCACAACGGGACCTAGCCTGCGGCATACGGGTTAAACGATCTGCCGTAGGCTAGGCCGCGCAGGACGTGCAATGATAATCTGACTGTTCGCTACCCCGATCTCGCTGTCCGCGCTGCCGCACGCGCGTCTCGTCACTTGTACGCACAACGGGACCTAGCCTGCGGCATACGGGTTAAACGATACCGCCGTAGGCTAGTAGTCTATCGCATTTCAACTTTCGGGTAGAGGCGATGGAGTTTAGTCCGAGCATCTGATGTTGAGAATTGCCATTTGATTCCTTTTTGTCGAGCATTGCGATCGGTTTGCCAA
>Ga0075163_10003364_pt1 | contig 21489 bp, 16 predicted proteins | sample JI1023141ADNA_FD_71478 | JGI IMG/M metagenome (GOLD analysis project Ga0075163, IMG submission 71478) | Wastewater effluent complex algal communities from Wisconsin, to seasonally profile nutrient transformation and Carbon sequestration -... | ecosystem: Engineered > WWTP > Effluent > Algae... | reverse complement strand
GATGAATTCGCGGATTGACCACCGCCGCACGAGACCAGCGGTGCGACGTTCGCCATGTCCATGGAATGGGAACGCCGCGGCAGCCGTCTCCACACCAGAGATAGAACTCGTCGTAGGTGTGGTGATCGAGTCGGCCAACCAATGCGCCTTTCGCACCTGTCGCCAGGTACATGGACGTCCGCCCGCTCCGGCTCGCCCGCGCCGCCGCGTCATCCGCCGCAAAGCTTGGTAACCACTGGGGATACGTGGGCTCCAACCAGCCATCGGCGCAGGTAAAGTCGCGACGCGATCGCAGCCGCACGGTGTCGCGCGGTTCCTGATCCACCCACGCGATGACCGTCAGCAGTGTGTCGTCCTCGAGCGCCAGTGAGAACGACTCGACCGTCCCCCGCGTGGTGTCGTATGGCAAGAACTGCGTGGCGACCACGTAGGCGAAGTCGCGATCGGAGGCATCGTACGTGCCGTACACACGCGGACACCCACTGTCCGCCGCAAACCGCAGCGGCCCCCACCCCTTGGGCATGTCGGGCGTGCGAGAGCAGGCTTGTGCGAGACTCAACAGGGCGCAGAGCCCCAGGAGTCGGATCGTTGGTCCCATCGTTGGTCGGGCCGCAGGCATATCCCACAGACGACCAACGGCGGGGACGCATCACATCACTCGACGTCGCCGTACGCGCGAACGCGGTAGCGCAGCTGGAAGAGCGCGGTGAGCGGCGCCGGCGGCGTCACACCGTACGGCGGCTCGACGGAGCGCGGCGCGTACCACTCACTCCAATCGGCTTTGGGATCCGGTGTGCGTTTCATGGGCGGCATGAACATTTCGTCCTGCCGATCGGCGATACGCACGACGATGAATCGACTGCCCGCGCGGTAGAGCGGCCCCTGCACCACGGGAATGATGGTGTGCGCGCCCTCCGTTCGGCGGCTCGACCACAACACCGTGCCGACGGGACGTGTCTTCGCTGTTTGCACTTCGATGTCGAGCCAGCTCGCGTTCGCGTCGGTCGGGAGCGCGGTGGTGAGGATGCGCAGTTCCATCTCGAGATTGGCCAACGACCCGCCGTACTCGAGTGGCGCTTCACGCAACTGCATGAACGCCCACAGCGAGACGCCAATCGCCGCCACAAGTCCGAGCACCCCCATCGTGCCGGAGCCGATGAAGGCCACGCCTTGCCCACTGGGCGCGGTCCGGGCATAGAGCACCAAGCCGATCACCAGGCCAATGATGGCGCCAATCAGGCCCAGGCCGACCATGTAGAAACCGTGGGCGCCTTCGCGATTGGATGCGTTGGTGGCCTTGGCGATCGCGAGCGCGATGATCGCACCCAGGATGAACCCCACGACGGAACCGCCGAGGGCCCAGAGTATTCCCATCAGACTACGCATAACACTCGACGCAAAGAGGAAGCGGGCGGTGCAACTGCCCACGAGACAGAGACGAAGACCGCACGATCATGGAATCTGTGGCGCCACCGTGAAGCGCACATCGAGATCGTAGTCGGACTCGCGATCGATTTCGATCTGTCGCGCCAGATTGTTGCCGCTGCCAACGCTGGTGAAGGGCGGCGCCACGATATGTACATCAGCGAAGCCTTGTACGCTGGCACGCGAGATCAATGTGGCCACATTGGCGAAGCGCGCGGGATCGTCGTTGGTCAGAAAGCGCACCGAATCACGGCCCATCGGACGATTGTTGGTGTGGATCCACTCCGCCCACCCCATCGGCTCATCGGCTTTGTTGATGATCGGTGCCGGACGCAGGAACATGGAACGGGCGATCGCCGAGACGCGCTTGCTTTCGTCGACGCCCGTTTTGACGGCCGCATCGATGTCCTCGTGCCATCCCGGTTCAAACCGTTCGCCGATCAGATCGTCGGTAATCCGGAAGAAGTCTTCGAGCGCCCCCAAACCAACCAGCAAGTCGGACAAACGCTGATCGAGCACATCGAGCGCCTTTCGAAACGCATCGGGCGCGTCGGGCAACCCATTCACGAGTGCGTTCAGTTGCTCCTCGAGCGCTTTGATCGACTGTTGCGTGGCGGGTGTGTTGGCCGCCGGGTTGTCCTTCATTTGCTGTTTGAGCTCGTCGATCTTCTTCTGCAGCTCGCGCTGCAACACCTGTTTCGGGTTCTTGACGTCGGACGCCGTGGCACGCAAGTCGTTGATCTTCTTGCGCAGGTCGTTGATCATCGCATTGATGTTGTTCTTGGTGTTCGGATCCACATCGATCAGCACGCCGCCGACGAACAGCCGCCGTTTGGCGATGGAATTCTGTTCGATGAACTCACCGAATCCGTGCAGCCAGACACCGCTCGCCGCCAGCGACACATCGGCGTCGCGTGGGAGAAACATCTCGACCTGCTGAATGATCTGTGCGTTCAGCACTGCAGGCACGTCCGGTTGCGCCTGTCCGGAGTCTCGGCTCACCGAGGCGGTCAGCATGCTCCAGCGCCCGTTGACCGCGGTGGCCATGCGAACCGTCCCGGAACGACTGCGAAACTTCGGAAGCCGCACCGCCGCGGTAACCTTCACGAGCTTTCGCGCCTCGACCTCGGCCGGGTCATGCCAGCCCAGTGCGATATCGAGTCCGATCGCGCGCGGCTTGTCAGCGCCAACGGCGGGCGTAATCGCGCCGGCCTTCGACAGCGGAATGGTGATGCGCGCCTGTGTTGGCGCCTTCGTGGGGTCGTCCGGCCGAAGGACCTCGATGATCGGGTCGATCTGCTGAAGCGTGAGCCCGTCGGCAAACGCGCTGGTGCTGACACCAAACGGTGCCTGCCGAACCTCGATGAGGAGGCGCGGCCGCAGCACAAGGCGATTGAGCGGAAACTCGATGGTGGCACCGATCGGATGCGGGGAGTGATCGCCGTCGCGCGGAGGCAGGTCGACGATGAACTGATAGTCACGGTCTTCCAGCGTGATTCCCGATTCGATCACATTCTGCTTCCGATCACGCGACTGCCGAAACTCCGTGTACCCGCCCTCGGTCGTCGCGAAAAAGAAGAAGCGGACCGCCGGAACGCCCTTGGGATTCTCCTTGAACTTGAAGCCTTCAAAGCGGGAGGCCGCGAACGCCTTGATGGGATTGATCTGCGTCGGAAAGACCTCGTTCACATCCTTTCCCACCGCGCGCATGCAATCATAGGCCCATCGCCCGGACGCCCAGAAGTGATCGCCCGCCATTGGCCAGTACGGCCAATCCGGGTCGAACATCAGTCCGTGCGAACCGCCGTCGCCGACCGGCTTGGTAATGGCGCCGATGTCCAGCAGACACTCGACGGCGCTCGACGGAAAAGCCGCGCCCGCGGTGGATGGGCGATTCTGACCATAGGTGCGCAGGACCGACTGGAAACGCGGGGCGTTCTTGCTGGTATCGATGCGCTCAATGAACGCATCCTCGTTGGGATCCGGGATGTTGCCGGCTCCAGCGAGGTACGCATACCCGGGGTCGGGCAGTACTTGGAACGACCAGTGTCGCGCGTGACTCCACTGCGAAAAGACTGTGTCGTTGTGCAGCATATAGCTGCCGGTCAGCACGCCTTCAATTTCCCGCTCCTCTTCGCGCGTGGTGGTACGCGGCGCCCCGTCGTCGGTGTACACAAAACGCGATGAGTAGCCCTGACGGCCGACGGGCACCCACGCGGGAAGCGCGCGCAGAAATCGCGCGAAGAGTCCACCCTCTACACCGGAGCTGATCAGTTTGCCGAGTTCGGCAATGAGGAATTCGATGGGACTGGTGCCCGTCAACTTCTTCAAAAATTCATCGATCCCAACGATGACCAGTCCGACACCGGGAATCGTGGCGAGAAACGGCTTGAGCAGCTTGCCGATCAGGTTTGTAACGTTGGCCAGAAATCCGCTGTCCTTGAACGCTTCGGGACCGCGTGCGCCCGATTCCCGCGCGCGACCAGATGGCGGCTGCTTGCGCCCGCGACGATCGGGCGAGGCGTCGACCGCGACATCGTAGTTGGGCGCATTGATGCGATGAAATGCCCGTGCCGTGATGTCAAACGGCTTGCTGTCGTTTGGAAAGTGCGTGAGCCCCATCGTCAGGACCCGTGTGCGGCGAGCAGCGCCGATGCCGTCGCATCATCAATGACACCGGACTGCGGCAGTTTGCTGATCTGCTGAAAGAGCGTGATCGCGGCCGTGGCGTCGTCATCGGTCCATCCGGCGAACGTCTGTCCACCAGTATCGTCCTTGCCGAAGCCCAGGTTGTACAGCCGTTGCAGCCCAGCCAGACGCCGCTCGTCATTCGTCAGCGGCTTCGACTCGTTGTCAAAATCCGGATCGAACAACAGCGAATCCTTGTTGCGGTTTTCTACGGGCTGCAGCACACCGGCGTCGAGTTCGAGTGTGAGGAACTTGTCCTCATCCGGAAATCGATCCGAGTCGGTCGTGGGCGCCGGGGTGGCCGCCGGTGCGCCAGGTGGCGGCGGCGGAACCGGCGGCACCAGCGCGTCAAAGGCATCGAGTTTGAGATGAATGGGCACCCGCGCGTCGAACAGCGGCAGGGCCAACACGCCCGTTGCCGTCGTCCGCCCGCGCACCGTTGGTGCATCGGGTGCGTCGCCGATCACCGCCACGAAGCGCCGATTCGCCAACGGCGCCTTGCCAGGCGGCAGCGGCGTGCCCGCCGGCGGGTTGGCGGGCGGTGTATTGGACGGCGGTGCATCGATGAGAATCTGGATGCCCCACAGCTTGAGATCGCGTTCGCAGGGCGAGTGCAGCGCGATGCCGTGGTAGAACCGGCACCCGAACGTGGTCTCTTCTTCTCCCAGCTCGTCGGCCAACTTCTGGTTTGGTGGTTCGAGCAATCGCTGCCCAGGGTCCACGGCGCGCCCGAATCGCCGACGATGATTCACGAAGAGCGTAGACCGCCGGTCTTTGCCGTTCGACCACTGTCGCGCTTCGCACGCCCCTTCCCCTTGGGCTGCCGTCGGACACGGCCATTGTGCCGGATCGATCACCGTGCCCTTCTGAAAGAGATAGATCACCACGCGGCGATTGGGCTCGTTGGCCGCATTGCGCGCGTCCTTCTGCGTCGCGTCCTTGTCGAACAGCTGCTGCTGCCGCCGCGACATGAGGAGTTGGGGATTGAAACTGCTGCACCCCTGCAACGTCGCCTTCTGCTGACCGCGGCCGAGAAAATCCCGCGATGTCAGGACCGGGAACGAACCTTGTGATTCCGGCTCGCCTAACAAGAACCCCATGTAGCGCGCAAAGATGAGCGCGCGAATGGCGGGCGTGTTGGGCACCGGACTGTTGGCCCCAAGCCCCAGAACTGCGCGCGCCGCCGCCTGTGTTGCCGCGTCGAACTTTCCCGTGATCGACACGTCCGATCCGAGCGCCGTCAGCATCAACTGGAGTGACTGCGGGCCCCAGACATCGCCCAGGGCGCCATCCTGATTGCTGAACAACGCCTCCCAGATCGCGATGTCGCGAACGAGCACAGCGAAGATCGCGCGCGCGCGCCGTTCACTCAGAATGTGATTGTAGTGCTTCTCCGCTTTCGGGTCTTGCACACTGAAGGTGGGGTCGGCGTGCGCGAAGATGGTCATCGGCGACCCAGGATGCTTCTTGAGCAGCGCGCTGAGCGAGGCGAAGCCTTTGCGCGCCTCGGGTGCCACCACCGAGGAATCGAAGGCGAAATTCGTTTCCTTGAGATTGGCGCACGCGACCACGATCAGTTCCTGGCGAATCGTGTTGTGCGCCGTCGCACGCGTGTCCTGCGTCGGCGCCGTGATGATCGGCAGCGTCGCGCGCGTGGGATTGGTGGCAAAGATCCCCGTCAGGTTCTCATCGACGATGTCGGGGATGAAGATCGACGCCGTCATGCGATGGGCACCGTTTCAGACTTGAGCAGATCGCCGTGCACTCGCGCAATCGTATTGAACGTCACGGGATCATCGGTGCGGCCGGTCGGCTTGAGTCCATGGTCATGCTGGAACTCCTCGATCGCCCACTTGATCTGCTGGGTATCGCCATCGGAAAAGCCGGCGAAGTACCCCATGTTGTTCAAGCGCGCCCGCTGACCCGCCGCGGTATTGGCGGGCTGCAGCGTTCCGACGAGCAGCCGCATCACGGCCACCACCGGCGAGGTGAGCTCGGCCGTCTCGTGCAGCGACAGTTCACCTTCCGACACGTTGATATTCATCTCGACGGAGATTTCACCGTTCGCGTCGGTGACGCGATCAATCGGCCGGGACAGGTCGGGCGTCGGATTGGTGATACTGCGGGCACCGAGCACGAGGTGCACGGCACGGCCGACCAGTGGCTTCCGTGTCGCATCCTGCAGCCGGATGTTGAGCAACAGCTCGTCGGCATTGAGCGTGAAGAGCAACGTCTGGTTGGTCGAACCCGTCGCCACTTTCGCGGCAAGCACCGGCACGGACACCACGTCATCGTCGGCCAATGTGTTGGGATTGACGCGCAGACGTTTGAGCTCCGCATTCTCCGGCGCATCGAAGACGGTCTTGATGGTCCGAAAGCCGGCGGTCCTTGCCGTGACCAGAATGTGGTCGGTCATGCGTCGACGCTCAGCACCCGTGCACCGCGCGCAGCCGCTGCTGCGTAACCGGACCGCAGCGCCCATCCACGAGGAGCCCCTGATCACACTGGAATTCTTCGATGGCCGATCGCATGGTGTTCGTGTCGACGTCCTCCGAATCACCGGCGCGATACCCGAGGTTGTTCAACCGCTCGCGGAAACCGGGCACCGTGGAAACGGGCTGCAGATATCCGATCGTGAGCACCAGATCGACGTCGGGGGCCGTCACGCTGCAGGCGCGTGTGATTGGCGTGATCGGAGTGTCGAGCAGTTCGGCGCTGGCGGTGAAAGCGACCGTCTCTCCATCACAGGCGACGGCCGTGGGAGGAACCGTCACCGGTGTGCCGTCTTCGTGCTGTCGCTTCACGCGGAGTCGCAGTGTGGAGAGTTTTGCCTGAAAGCGGTGCCGCTGCTCCGTCTGGCGATCGGCCACGCCAGGACGGACGGCCGGCAGATGCACAAGATCGCCAGGTGCGAGCACGTGCGGCGACGTGCGCTGCTTGCGTAGCGGCGCATTGTCGGCGTGTTCCCAGATTGCGGCAAACGCGCGAAGTCCGTGCAATGCGGCGACGCGCGCGAGATGGTCGCCTTCCACCGTCTGATAGGCGATCGCCTCGCGCGTCTCTGGCCACTCGGCACTCATCGGCGTCCCGTCCGCCGTTGCCGTGTTGTCATCTCAGTGCCCACCCCAGAGCGCCCGATCAAGATCGGGAAACGAAATCGTGCAGGTGCCCGGATCGAGTCCATCCTCGCGCGCGAAGCCTTGCTCGTTCAGAAATCCCTCGCGCCGCTCGCCTCCCGGCGCCGTGACGCGATAGCGCTCGCGTGGCACAGGTACGCCGGCCTCATCCACCAGTTCGATTTCAATCCACGTTTTCTTCTCTGAACCCGCGACAGGTCGGTCGCCGGGCGGCATCAGTGCAGGGTCCGGTGTGGCCACGCCGCGCGCCGCAGCGAGCTGAGCTTTCACACCCTCCGCATCGCAGGACATCTTGGTGAACGCGGCGCCCTGCGTGCGAGCTTCCGACATCGTGGCGGCTTGCGCCGAACCTACCCCGCCGCCCGCGTCGCCGATAAAGACCGTGGAGGCACCAGCACTGATCATGCCGCCATGAGCGGTGGGATCGCCCACGCGCGCGGCAAACTTGCCAGCGATGAGCACGGTGAGCGAGCCCAGCACAATAACGTCGGGTGGCCCGGCACAGATGCACTGGTCTCCCACGACGGCGGCGGGCATCCCTTCCACCAGCACCGTGGGAACACACGGCCCCGCGATCGGCCCGCCGACATGCGGGATGGGCACGACCGCCGGCGTTTGCATGGGACAGATGTGCGCATCAAACAGTCGCGCCGCCGGCATGAACATGGCGCGAATATCGCGATCGGACCAACGACTGTCCAGCAATCGACGCGACACGTGCGCTCTGGCGACATCGGTGCCCAATGAGTAGCGTAGCGGCACTCATGTTGACCTCGCGCGAGCTTTCCGTGGCACAGGTGCAGCGCTGGATGCTGTCGCAGCGACTCTTCGCGATCGTCGATGCGTGCGATGCGCCGTCGGTCCCGGTACGGGCCCGCGCGATGATGGCAGAAGACGACAGTACCGCGGTCTCGCTGTACAAAGGTCGATCGGAGGAGGAACTCTGGGCGATCGCCCCGTATCTGTTTGAAGTGGACGAAGCCGCGTTTGCGTGGATCACGCAGGAGCTCTGGGGTACTCCCTGGGGCTTCTTCATCCTCAGCGACGCCACACTCGACGAGTTACGACAGCATTTCCGAAAGTTCCTGACTGTGCGGACGCCCGAGAACGAGGAGTGGTATTTCCGGTTTTACGATCCGCGCGTGTTGCCGACGTATCTCACATCCTGCACGCCGGCAGAAGTCGACGAATTTCTCGGGCCTGCGCGCGCGGTGTGTGTAACCAACCGCGCCACCTATGGCGTAGATGTCTACGCACGCGCGACGGCGGCGGCCGATCCGGTGCGTGTGACGTGGGTGGGAGCTCCGTGACCTCCATCATGTCACCTGAGAACTGACTCCCGCATGACTCCCGCATGACTCTCGCATGACTCTCGCATGATTCAGCCTCGCCCCGAACAATTGCAGGCGCTCGGTACGCCCGTGCCGTGCAAGCCGGGACCGCCGGTCGCCGCGCACGGTGCGCCTGCTGGTGCGGGTGTAGCCAACGCGGCGACAGCATCGAGCGACGCATCCCGCCGTGCCGGTCCCAGTGTGGTCGTGGTAGACCCCAACAAGACCGCGTGGTTGGGCATCGAACTGATTGACCGCAAGAAGCGCCCGGTACCGGGTGCGGCGTGGGATGTGCTGCTGCCGAACGGCCAGACCGTGAGCGGCATACTGGATCGCAACGGCAAGACACGCTTGGAAGGCATCGATCCCGGCGAGTGCACGGTGACGTTTCCCGCACTCGATCAACGAGAGTTTCTCTAGCGCCCGTCAGCCGCCGCTCTTTTCGAGCTTCTGGATTTCGCGCACCGCGTCTTTGACGCCAAGCTCGGCGGCACGTCGGTACCAACGGAGTGCGAGCGGCACCGACTTTTCGACCCCGCGACCGTCTTTGTACCACTTGGCCACGGTCATCGCCGATTCGGGATCACCCAACTCAGCGGCCCGTTCATACGTTTTGATCGCGTCGGACTCGCTCTTGGGTCCACCGTCGCCCTTTTCGTACATGCGCGCCAGCCGCCGTCCGGCAATCGAACCGCCCTGTGCGAGGGCTTTCGCGTACCACTCACGCGCGCTGCGTTCGTCGCGCTTGATACCCTTGCCGTCTTCGAGCGCTTCGGCAAACGCCAGCTGCGCATCCGCGTGTCCGGCCTCCGCCGCCTTCTGAAACCACCGCGCCGCATCCTTCTCGTCCCGTTTCGTGCCTCGCCCATCGCGCAGTGCCGAGGCCACTTCGAACTGCGCATCGCGATCGCCGCCCTCCGCGGCCTTTCGATACCACGGGTACGCCTTCGCGTCGTCCTTGGCGGTGCCCAAACCACGCGCGTAAAGACGACCGAGATGCGACGCGGCCGCCACATCACCGTCGTTCGCTGCGGCCAGACATTCCGGCATCGCTGCACTCCAATCAAAGGCGCGCATCGCCGACTTGCAGCGATCCGCTGGCCTCGCTCTGACCTCGACTAGTGCTGGCGGCGCGGCCGAGACACTGGGTGCCGTGATCGATTCACGGACCAGCACCGGCGACCATCGGACCGTATCACCACCGGCGACGACAACGCGCTGCGTCAGTGGCTGCATCCCGGGGGCGCGCACCGACAGGCGATGTGCCCCACGCGTGACGCGCAGCAGTCGGCCCGTCACGGAACGACCATCCAGTGTCAGCTGTGTGCCCTTGGGAAGCGCGACGGCAATGCGAATGATCCCAGAATCCGCCGGTGCAACCGTCGACGGTGCACCAGTGCCGCGAGCCGCCGCCATGGTATCCGACGTGATGTCAGACGCGAGCGCGGGGCCAGCACCAGCAGGCGCGAGCGAATCGGCACCAGCGGTCGACGGCGTGGGCGCTCCAGACGCGACTGCTGCGTCGCTGCGATCTGATCCCCGTGTCGCCGCATAGACCAGTGCGGCCAGCGCCAGCAAACCGCCGCCAACCAGTACCGGGGTTCGTGAACGTCGCGGGGGCGCGGCCGCAGGCGACGATGAGACGTGGGTAGTGGGTGCCGAGCTGGGCGCCGAGCTCGGAGCTGCGTACGAAGCGGCATCCGATCCGCCATCCGGTGCGGAGTCGATCGCCGCGCTCACCGCCCGCGTCGGGGCGACGCGCATCATCTGCGTCTCGTTGACCACGAATTCACTGCTGGTGGCATCAGCCGCCACCGCGCGGCGCAGCCGGAGCGCGGTGATGCGACCGGTGTCGAGCGTACGAGCGAAATACACGAGTCCTGTGCGCCCCTCGGTCTCCATGGTCCCGAGGATTTCATAGGTGCCAGCAAGCTCGGTGGCCATCGCATTCAACAGGCGCGTCGATTCCGACTCGCCTGACGCCGACGGCTCGGTCTGTGGCATGCCCGCGAGATCGGCTCCACAGTGCACGCAGAACGGTTCGATGTGTTCGAGCACCGTCCCGCACTCGGGACACACGTTTCCCGAGATCGTGAGCGAACGCCCCAACGTCCGATGCACGTCCACGGTGAGCTCGCCCTGCGCGCCCCCGATCGTTGCCGCCAGACTGACCAGCGCATCGGTACCGAACTCACGCGCCAGATACAGCGGTGTGCCGCTCGCGTCCGCACCCAGCTCGCCGAGCACGTCGAACGTGTCGGCGAGCGACTCGCGCAGCACCGCGAGCATCGATTGGGGAGCAGCAGACATGCGTCGCCGGGAAAAGACACGGACACCAGGGGGCGCGCGGACGCGCGTGCCCGGTTACGTGGCGCACGCTCGCACAGTGCGTGCACGAACGGAAGTGAGCAGCGCTACGGTTTCGCCCCCTTTGTCGGGTTGGTCGCCGCGGACGGTGCCGCGTCGCTCAGCACGACCTTGTCATCCTTGTCAAAACCGATCGACAGTGACGCGGCGGCCGCAAACGCCTTGAGTGCGTCACCAGACGACTCGAGCCCGACCCGGAGCGTCACCGGCCGTGACCCAAGTGCGGGATCGGCAAGAGCCGCCTTGAGATCGAACCAGCGGATGAGTTCGGGCAGCACCACACTGGCGGGCGCATCGACGAACACCAGTGAATCGCGCGTCCAGCTCAGTACCGTTGCCGCCGAGGCGTCTTCGAGGGCCGCAATCTTCCCGTCGGGCGTGAGTCGAACGGCCTTGCCAGCCGCCACCGATTCACTGGCGCCGTCGTCGCGCGCTCGAACCGAGACGCTGCCTTCTTCCACGCCCACAACCACGGCGCTGTCGTCGGGGAAGGCGCGCACGGTAAACCGCGTGCCCGTCGCCGTGATGATAGCGTTACCGGCCCATACCGTAAACGGTAACGTCTGGCCCGGTGCCACCGTGAAGGACGCGGTACCCTCCACCTGCAGCGTGCGCACGGTGGTGCCGAACGTGGCGGGCATTCTCAATCGCGAGTCGGAGCCAATGCGCACCTTCGAACTGTCTCCCAACTCGACATTGCCGCGCTGCCCTCGCGCCGCGGCCACCTTGCGGGCGTCATCGGCATCGATGGCCTTGCGAATCACCGACTCCGTGCCGGCCGCATTCACCCAGCGCATGCCTCCGACAATCACCACGCCGAGGACCGCCACCATGATGGCCGGCCCTTTCCAGGAGCGACCGCGACCCACGTGTTGCACGTGCTCGGCCGCGTGCTGCTTTCGCGCTGCCATGGCCGCGTTGACCGCCGTGGCATGATCAACTGGCGCGGCGTGCAACGTGGCGAGCAGCTGCGCCACCGCTTCGTCCGCGCTGAGCGGCGCCACATGCGGGGCGCGCGGAGACGTCCCTTCTCGTTGGTGGAGCGCGGCATGTTTCCGGCGCTGCGTCGCCGCTTCGTCCAGCACGGCTTCATGCAATGCGTCATCAAAACTCTGCGGAGTAGCGAACTCCGTCCGGCGGGCAAACGTCGCCAGCATCGCTTGCTGCGCCATCTTGCCGCTGAAGTGCGCGAGCTCCGGCCCCAACGCGTCACGCGCCTGCGTGAGCAAGCTGTCGTAGTGCGCGCGATACGAATCGGTCAGCTCGCGCTCGACGGTCGGCGCATACGGCTGCGAGAGTGCTACACCAGCGGGTTGCTTGACATCGGCCATGGGTTGAGCCCTCGGGAGGGTGCAGGACGGCTCGGCGTCCCATCGCTACGGGACGCCGAGGGTGTCATGAGATGGCCCGACGATGCCAGCCGGACCACACGCACGCAAAGGGACATTCCGGACATCCTGCGTAGGGAATTCGCCGCGCCGGCCACTCGTCCCTGCCCTGCCACTCCGGCTCCCGCTACCGGACCGTGTATTCCTTGGGCGGGACGGCGCCCATCAGGTGCTGCACGAAATAGTCCCACCGGCGACGCATCATGTAGTTGGACGCCGCACCGTACCCATGCGCTGCGTTCGGAATCATGAGCAGATCGAAGTCCTTGCCCGCCTTGATGAGCGCGTCCACCACGAGATAGGTGTTGTCCGGTGGCACATTGTCGTCGGCCGTGCCGTGTGCGAGCAGGAGCTTGCCCTTGAGATTGGCGGCAAGGGTCTGGTTGGCTTCCTGATTGTAGCTGTCGGCACCGCCGTCCAATCCACGCACCAACAACCCCTGATACCGCTCGCCCCAATCGTCTTCGTAGTTGCGCTGGTCGTGGTTGCCTGATTCAGAGATCCCGACCTTGAAGAAATCGGGATAGCGGAACAGCGCGTCGGCCGTGATGAAGCCGCCACCGGAGTGTCCCCACATCGCCGCCTTGTCGATGTCGATCCACGCATGCTGCTTGGCGAGATTCTGCATGCCCGCGACCTGATCGGGCAACGTGTTGTCGCGACCCATCGCCCCGTAGTAGTTGTCGTGGAAGCTCTTGCTGCGCCCGGGCGTGCCGCGTCCGTCGATGCTCACCACGATGAAGCCCAACTCCGCGAGCGCCTGCTTGTCGCCGCGCGCCGCACTGAACGCCCGGCTGCCCACCGAACCCGACTGCGGACCCGGATACGCGTTGTTGATGATCGGATACTTCTTGGTGCTGTCGAAGTTGGTTGGACGGAAGAGCTGGCCATAGATGTCGGTCTTGCCGTCCGCGGCCTTGACACTGAACAGCATCGGCGGCTTCCACCCCGTGGCCAGCAGCTTGCTGATGTCGGCCTTCTCCAGCGTGGCCAACAGCTTCCCATTCCAGTCGCGCAACTGCGTCACCGGCGGGGTGTCCCCCGTGGAGTATGTGTCGATGATGTATTTGCGATCGGGCGAGAGTCGCACGGTGTGCGTCCCGACATCGGGGGTCAGCGCGATCTGTGGACCTTTGCCGTCCAGTGTCGTGCGATAGGCGTGCGCCAGGTACGGGTCCTGACCGGGCATCCGGCCGTTGGCCATGTACGTGATCGTGCGCGTCTTTTCGTCCACCTCGATGATGCGGGTAACCGGCCCCTCGCCCTTGGTGATCTGATGCTTGAGCGCGCCCGTGGCCAGATCGTACAGATACAACTGACTCCAGTTGTCCCGCTGCGAATTCCAGAGCAGTTCGTTGCTCTTCCACAGCACTTGCCAGCCGGTGATCGACTCAAAGTGCGTGGCCACCGTTTCGGTATACACGTCCCGCACGTCACCGGTGGCCGTGTTGGCCACCCGGACGGTGGTGATCTTGTGATCGCGCGACGTGGACGCGATGGCCAACTGCGACCCATCGGGCGACCACTGGTAGTCGTTCATCGTGATGTTGTCGCCCAGCGTGCCACGATGAAAGTCCGGCGCCATCTTGAGTCGCGTCACCGTCTTGCTCGGCACATCGATGACGATACGATGAATCATGCTGACAACGGAGTCGCCCGGGAGCGGCATCTTCCACGTGGTCAGCGTGGGCAGTCCGACTTTGTATCGCAGCAAATGGAAGTCACCCACTTTGCGATCGTCCTGCTGCTGCGTGGCAATCTTGCGCGAGTCGGGCGACCACTTGAGAATCGGCCGATCGCTGTGCACCCACCCCGCATTGTCGGTGGCGTAGCCAAAGTCCTTCACGCCGTCGGTGGTCAATTGCGTCAGTTGACCGGTCGCGACATCGCGCACCCACAGGTTGTTGGCGCGAATGAACGCGGCGGTTTTGCCATCAGGGCTGATGTCTTCAAGCGCGCGGCCGCCGCGGCCGCCGCCAAGGCCGGCGGGTACTGCGGCGTCGCCGGTCTGCTGGCAGGCAGGCACCGACAACGCGCAGCGATAAGCCTTGCCCGCCACGTTCACCTGCAACGAGTCGCGTTTGGCAGAGAGGACGAAGCCCGTGAATGGCAGGGCGCCGGCCGTGTAGCTGCCGCCTGAGGCGGCGTTGAGCGCGGCCGCAAACTTCACATGGTCAAAGAGCGGCGTGCTCGTTTTTTTCGCCGGATCAAACAGCACGAAGGTCCCGCCGTCCGGACGCGTCGCGCGAAACCAGAACTTGCCGTCGGGCAGAAATGTCGGATTGATCTGTCCGCCCACCACGAGTCCATTCACATTCTGCGCCAACATCTTGACGGCGCGATCGTAGTCGGCAGTGGTGAGCGTCCGCGCCTGCGCACCGGCTGAAGCGGTGAGGAGGGTGGCGAGCGGTGCGGCAGCAAGGAGGGCGATACGAAAGCGCATGCGGAGTCCGGGCGACGGATCGGGTGGGGGCCTGCTGGGAGCACGCCCAGCAGCGCGTCTCTAATGCTATCGTCCGGCGGCGCAGGGCACCAATCTTGGGAGACCCCTGACTGGAGAATGTCTGTGCGGCGTGCGGCCTTGCATGTGGTGCTCGTGCTTTCAGTCGCCCTCGCCGCCTCCACGGCGGCGGCGATGTACATCCCGATGGACATCCAGCGGGTGCCGCTCGCGCGCGTGGCCCAGAATCTGCGGCGCGCCATGCGGGACGAGCCGCAGAACCCGCAGTGGGTGCACAATCTGGCACGCACGTATGCCATGGCGTGGGTGCTGGGCGACACGACGGTACCCGTCAACGCCGGACCGCTCGAAACCGCACAACGGCGCCCCACCGCCGGAGACGCCACCCGGTGGGAGGCCAAACCGCGCCCTGCCGAGCAGGTGGCCCGTGACGCCCGCGACGCGTGGTTCGGTTACGAGCCGCACAACGTACCGTTTGCGGGATCGGCCGCCGACACGGGACTCGCGCACGCGCGACGATCACGCGCCTCGCTCGACAGCGCGCTCGCCCTGTATCGACGGGCCCGCGCGCTCGATGGCCGGAACCAGTTCGTGCAGATCGGCTACGCGTGGCTGCTGGCGCAGACCGACAATAGGGCGGCCGCGCGCGACTCGTTGCGGGCCGTCATCAATGCGGCTACGGGCCTCTCGCAGGGCGGTGCACGCGATCGGGGGCGGTTCGGGTTCACCATGTCGCTTGCGGCGGAAGCGGCGACGTATCTCATCCCCCTGTTGTCCGCTGCATCTGACCGCAACGAACTTGCCCGGCTCAATCAACTCATCGAGGACGATCGCAAAGTCCCGCGCGCCGTCACGCCGATCGCCATTCCGCTCCGCGACGGCCTGACCGCCGCCGATCTCGAGCAACGTTCGGCGCGGGTGCTTTTCGACGCCGACGGCTCGGGCCTGCCGGCTCGCTGGAGCTGGATCACGCCCAACGCCGCGTGGCTGGTGCATGATCCGGCGCGAACCGGACGCGTCACATCAGCGCTGCAGCTCTTTGGCAGCGTGACCTTCTGGATGTTCTGGAACTCGGGCTACGACGCACTGGCGTCGCTGGACGACAATCACGACGGCCAACTCACCGGACGTGAGCTGGCCACGCTCTCGCTCTGGCGCGATGCCAACGCCAACGGGGTCTCCGACCGAGGCGAAGTGCGTCCAGTGTCCGACTACGACATCACCGCACTCGCCTGCCGACATCGGCGCGACGAACAGCATCCCGATCGCATCGCGTACGCGCCCGCCGGGGTGACATTCGGAGACGGCCGTACCCGACCGACGTACGACCTGGTGCTGCATCGGCGCGAGCGCGTGATGGCGGCGATGCGGCTGAAATAGCCCGTAACACGATGGCCGCAACGTCACCGTGGCCGACGCGGTCGCGCATAAGCTCGGGGCCCGTGCCGATCGTGTGATAGTCCGCACCACCGAGCAGTGGACTCGCTGGAATGACCTTAACGGCGCAGGTCTGCCGTCGTCTTTGAGGAGAGCGCGATACCCTTCACGCGCCAGTGCAGTTACCCAGTCAACGGACCCTTTCACATATGCATCTTTCGCCACGGGTCCAGCGGGCCGCGATAAGGTTGGTTCTTCTTGTCGCGCTGGCAGGTTGCGGGAGTCCGGACGAGTCCGGTCCGAGCGAACCCGAGCCCGGCAGTGAAAACGCCGCCAAGTTCGCCGCCGCGAAAGCCACCGCCGAGGCAGCCACCGGGTTCTGCACGGCGATTCGCCCGTTCTACTGGGAAATCGGCGATCGCACCGGCGCGCTGGGGAACGGATCGGTCAACCAATCCGGCAACTCCACGACCTACACGGCAACCACCCCGATGTCGATTGCGTCGGCGTCGAAGTGGATCTACGGGGCGTACGTCGCCGAGCGTCGGGCTGGTGTGCTGACGGCCGAAGACATTCAATTTCTGTCGTTTCGGAGTGGCTACACCAACTTCACGTTCACCGGCTGCGACAACTTCGACACCGTCGCTGAGTGCGTCGCGCGCTCCACCAACGGGGTCTTCACCGCTGCCAATGTCGGCAAGTTTGCCTACGATGGCGGACACATGCAGAAACACGCGAGCCTCGCCGCGCCGGGCATGAATCTTGGCGCGATGGGCAACACCGCCTTGGCCCTGGAAATCCGCCGAGTGCTGGGGACGGAGATCAATCTCACGTACACGCAGCCGCAGTTGGCCGGTGGCATTCGCAGCACTGCTGCCGACTACGCGGTGTTTCTGCGCAAGATCCTCAACAATCAATTGCACATGGCGGCGTTGCTCGGCACCAACGCCACCTGCACCAATCCGCTCACCTGCCCAACCGCGCTCAACACGCCCATCGACGGCGGCCTCAATTGGAACTACTCCATGGGCCACTGGGTGGAGGTCGATCCCGTGAGTGGTGACGGCTCGTTCAGCAGCGCAGGCGCCTTTGGGTTTTATCCATGGATCAATGCCAACAAGAGCCTCTACGGTATCGTGGCGCGCGTTGGCGGCGCGGGCGGCGGCGAGGCGTCCGCGCAGTGTGGCGTGCGTATTCGGAAGGCGTGGGTGACCGCGCAGGTGCAATGACACACCAAGGTGTGGTCACCGGCTCGTCAGCGATGGTCGCAGCGCGTTCGGGGATCGTGCGATATCCGCAAACGAGACCAGTCGGCGGGCGTCTTCATCCCAGAGCGCAAGTCGCGCGCAGGCCAGGCCACTGCGCAGTGTGATATGTCGGACGCCCGCCAGCAGCGTCGTCTCGCGATGACACGCGACCAGGCGATATGACGGCACCCGGGGACTCAGGTGATGGATGTGATGGTAGCCGATGTATCCGGTAAACCAGGCCAACACCTCCGGCAGCGCATAATACGACGAGCCTTCGAGTGCGGCGCGCGTAAAGTCCCAGTCGCCCTCGGGCGCCCAATAGGTGTCCTCAAACTGGTGCTGGACGTAGAACATCCACATGCCCACGGTGGAGGCAATGATGGTGATCGGCGCCTGCACCAACAGGAAGGCGCGCCAGCCCACCCACGTCACCATCAGCCACACGAGCAGGGCAATCGTCACGTTCGTGAGCAGCATGCTGCGCCGTTCGCGCTGCCACTCCGGGCGCGCAAACACTGGCATTCGCATCATGAACACGAAGTAGAGCAACGGCGCGAGTCCAAACAGTACCACCGGATGACGCACCACTCGATAGCGACGTTGTGCAGCCGGCGACAGCGCGAGGTACTCGCGGACGGTCAGCGTCTCGATGTCAACATGGCGTTTGTCGAGATTGCCTGACGTCGCGTGGTGCGTGCCGTGAAAGTGCCGAAAGTAGCCGTAGGGGAGCAGCGTAAACGGCGCACAGAGACGCCCGAGGATCGTACGCCACCGGCGCGAGGCGAGAAAGCTGCCGTGCCCACAGTCATGCTGCACAATGAACGTCCGCACCACAAACCCCGCCGCCGGGAATGCCAGCGCAAGGGTGATCGCATACGACACGGACAGCGATCGGTACATCAGCCACCAGAGCCCAAGGAGTGGCGGCAGCGACGTCGCGAACGCCCAGCAAGCCTGCCACGTGTCGGGGCGCTCGTAGCGACTGACGTGGGAGCGCAGGGCGTGGGCGCGCTGGGCGTGGGCGCGCTGGGCGTCGGCGGACGGGGGACGTGCTGTCATGTACCCGGAGTGTACCGGGTCCGCACGTCGGCGCCATCCGTCATCTGACGCAGGGCGATGCACTCTCCCGTCGCCCGTCGTCAACCTGCGCTACAGTGTCCGCAGCCTGGCCCGTGATTTCTCGAGTGCACGCGCCGTAATGCCAGCGCGATACTCGGCCATCTTCCTCCCCAGCTCAACCGTCTTCTTCATGTTGGAGAGGTCTACACCGTGGAGTGACACCTTCCCCGCCTTGGCGCGCTGCGACGCACGAATCAACGCGGGATCCTGCACGGCGATCTGCGCCTCGTAGTAGATGTCGTCGTGCATGCCGTTGCGTGTGTCGGCGCGCCGCTCGCGCGCCTGCCCTGTCGGCGGCATCGAGTCGATCTGCACGATCCCCTGCGCTTTCAGAAAGTCGTAGCTCCACTGGTCCTCGCTGTAGTACTCCGGCAGAAAGTGCACTCGGGCCTTGCCACCGGCCGCGGTCCACTTGGCATTGAGTGCGTTGGCGACGTTTTCCATCCCTCGCTGATTCCCTCCCGAATCGCCAATGAGGACGATGTCGAGAAACCCATGCGCGGCGTAGCTCCGGCAGATATCCGAGAGCAGTGCTTCAAAGGTGGACGCTTCGAGACTGATCGTGCCGGCGTACTGCATATGCCCCGACGGCGTCGGCTCAATGCGTCCTTCCGGCACGAACTTCACAATCGGCGCAATCAAGGCGTGGCCGACAGCGCGTGCGATGTACGGCATCACCGTCTGCAGCACAAAGTTGTGCTTGCCACCGGCGACATACGGACCGTTCTGCTCAACGCCGCCGGTGCCAATGAGAATCGTGGTGGTCCCACTCTTCACCAGATCGCGGATCTCCATGAACGTGAGCTCTTCGGCCCAGAGACTCTGCCCCGCGTCGATTGGGCGCGGAGAGGCGGGAGTGATACGAGCAGGCTGAGCGCCGAGGGAGGCCGCGAGCACGGAGAGCAGAGGGAGGGCGAGGAGGCGCATGCGCGAGGGGGTGAGGGGATGGCGAATATGCGCGCGGTGGGGTGGGTCGGCGAGACTGTCGTGCTTGGATAGTCTTGGTGAAGGACACAGGGAAGGAGGAACCGATCCAGGAACAAGGAGGCAGGTTGCTGCTTCCTGACCACCTGGATCCGTTCCTCCTTCCCTGTGTCCTTCACCAGGTCTCGAGCAACGAGCCAACGCCACCCAACCTTGACGCCCCCTCCACCCTCCGCAATCTTTGCCTCGCGACTCAGCACGCCTCCGGTCCGCGGACAGGGATTTTCCCAGCTGACAGTCTCTGAGGACGTACGCGCCATCACCTCCCTCCTGACCCCAACGCGGACACGGGTCGATACACGTGGAGGCAGGTCGTATGACTGATCGTCAGCAGGCATCGCCGACGCCTGAAGTGCCGCGTCCGCTCCCCGCGCGCCCGAACCTCGAGTTCGAACGCAAGCGCGCCAAGAAGCTCGTCAAGAAGCTTGTCAAGACGAGCGACCGTTCCACCACCCTCGCACTCGCACAACGGCAGGTCGCACGCGAGTACGGATTCTCGAGCTGGCGAAAGTTGCTCGAGTTCTACCGCACATGGGAACGGCATGATCGTGCCGGCCCACGATTCGGCTGGCACTCCGGAACCTCAGGCGACCGACAGGTGCAACAGCTGCTGCGTGAATTTCACGATCGGCAGTCGCAACAGCTCGACTATCCCGACGTCTACGGGACCGCTGCCGCCTTTGCGACGTTCGTGCCTCGATTCTTTGGGCTGTCCGATCGCGACGTGTTTGCATCACCGGTCACCACGGCCGAGGCGCAGGTGGTGGTGGCGCGTCGGGCGCGCTTTTCCACGTGGGAGGAGTATCAGGCCGACAGCGCCGCCAGTCGCGCACAAGCCGACGAACGACAGAAAACCGCGGCGCAACAAGGCCCGCACCGATCCGGCCCCATCACACTCGAGAGTTTTGCCAACGGCGCCACCGATCGCGAGCGCATCGTGCACCTGCTCGAACATTCGCCGGGGCTACGCACGAGACATGATCCGACGCTGCCGTACGACGCGCAACATGATCATCACCACTGGTGGCTCCTGTTGCGCGCACTGATCGCCGATCCGGCCGAGCCGCGCGACACACGCGCGTGGATGGAATCCCACGATCTCGCGCTGCAGCCACATCTCGACCACGCGCTGCTCGGCCATCCACTGTTGGGCACCACGACCGACTTCATTCGCGGGCTCCTCGCGCTCGGCGCCGATCCGCGTCACGTGTCATCGAACGGATACTCCGTGATCGAACACGCCATCGCCCTGTATCGAAACGGTGACGCGGTCGATCTCCTGCGTCCGCTCGTCTCCGCGCCACAACGCTTCTGGGTCGCGGCAGGTCTGGGTGATGTCCCCACGATGCTGCGTTTCGTGGACCGGCGCGGCGTGCCGTCCGCCGCGGCGCGCCGCGACCGTCTCGACATGACCGTCTTTGACGGCATCAAGTTCACCGGTGGCCGCCCCGAGGCGAGCGATCACGACATTCTATGGGAGGCGTTCTTCATCGCCGGACTGAATGGGCGACTCGAGGTGCTCGATGCGTTGCTCGCACGCGGCTTTCCGGTGGACTACTCGCCGGTTTGGTACAACCTGCTCCACATCGCGGTGGAGCAGCGCAACGTTCCCGTGGTGGAGTTCCTGCTCGCGCACGGCGCGAATCCAGATCTCAAGCGGTACCCGGATGCAATGACGGCGCGGGAGATGGCGGGGAGTGTGCGCGCATCGGAGCCGCAGGAGGTGCGGGCGGTGGAGATTGGGCGGATGATGGGGGGCGTGTAGGGGAGCGGGCGCTGTCTCGGGGCCCGGGCGCTTGGTGAAGGACACTGGGAAGGAGGAACGGATCCAGGTGGTCAGGAAGCAGCAACCTGCCTCCTGATTCCTGGATCGGTTCCTCCCTCCCAATGTCCTTCGCCAGGTCCCAGCCCCAGAATAGATGCAGTTCAACCATCCCTCCATCCGCCGCATGCGCCCCCGCC
>Ga0075163_10003363_pt1 | contig 21491 bp, 18 predicted proteins | sample JI1023141ADNA_FD_71478 | JGI IMG/M metagenome (GOLD analysis project Ga0075163, IMG submission 71478) | Wastewater effluent complex algal communities from Wisconsin, to seasonally profile nutrient transformation and Carbon sequestration -... | ecosystem: Engineered > WWTP > Effluent > Algae... | reverse complement strand
GAGGCGAACAGCGCGTCCGCGCCCAAGACCACGTCCGCGGCGGGCGGTCAGTGAGCGATCGAGAGAGCATGACCATGAAGAACGTGACCCTGTGCGTCCTCCTCGTTTCGATCGGAGCCTCCGCGTGTCGCGTGGGCGAGACCTATCGAGCGCCCGAGACGAAGGTCTCCGAGCGATGGACCGAGGACGCCATCGTCGGTGGTGGCACGGTCGAGTCGGCTTGGTGGAAGGCCTTCGGCGACGCGACGCTCGATGGCCTCGTGCAGCGCGCGTTGGCGGGCAACTTCGACCTCAAGATCGCCGCGGCGCGCGTCCGCGAAGCGCGCGCCCTGCGCGCGTCGACCGAAGGACGCTGGGATCCCAGCGTCGACGCGTCGGGCGGCTACACGCGCTCCAAGGTGGGCACGAACGCGGGTGGCAGCGGCGACGGGCACGACGCGTACGACGCGGGCTTCGACGCGCGCTGGGAACTCGACGTTTTCGGCCGGAGAGACAGCGCCCTCGAGGCGGCGCAGGCCGAGATCGAGGTCACGCGCGAGAGCCGGCGCGACGCGACCGTGAGGCTCCTGGGCGAGGTGGCGCGCAACTACCTCGAGCTGCGCGGCATCCAACGCCGGTTGGCGATCACGCGCGACAACTTGACGGCGCAAGAAGACACGCTGCGTCTGACGCGCGTGCGCTTCGGAGCCGGGCTCTCGACGGACCTCGACGTGGCTCGCGCCGAAGCGCTGACCGCGTCGACACGCGCCGAGATGCCCAGCCTCGAGACCCAGGCGCGGACGCGGATCCACGCGCTCTCGGTCCTCCTCGGCGAATCGCCCGGGCCGCTGGTGAGCGAACTCGCGGCCGCCGCCGCTCTGCCCGAGCCTCCCGCGACGATCGCCGCGGGATTGCCGTCGGAGCTCTTGCGTCGACGTCCCGACGTGCGGCGCGCCGAGCGCGAGCTCGCGCGCGCGGCCGCGCTGTCGAACGAGGCCGTCGCGGCGCTGTATCCCAGCTTCGCGTTGGGCGCTTCGCTGCGGCAGCAGTCCGATCGACCGCGCACGTTGCTCGACTCCGACAGCAACGTCTTCTCGTTCGGCGCGTCGTTCACCGCTCCGATCCTGAACGGAGGCTCGCTCAAGGCCGAGGCCGAGGCCGCCGACGCCCGAGTCGAGCAAGCGCGCTACGCGTACGAACGCACCGTGATCGGCGCGCTGGCGGAGGTCGAGAACGCGCTCGTGACCGTCTCGCGCGAGCGCGAACGTCGGGCGATGTTGGACGCCGCCGTGCAGGCCGATCGTCGCGCCGTGACGTTGGCCGACGACCTCTACAAGCGCGGTCTGGCGTCGTTCTTCGAGGTCCTCACGGCCCAGCAGAACTTGTTGCAGACCGAATCGACGTACGCGGTGAGCTCGACGCAGCTCGCGGCGGAGACGGTCGCGCTCTACAAGGCCCTGGGAGGCGGGTGGGACGTCGTCGAGTGATCCGGCGCGTGTCCACCGTCGTCGAGGCGCGCCACGGCGTCGCCGCGTCCCGCGCGACGAACGACGTGCGGACGTTCCTCCGACGAACCAGGGCGCTACCATGAACCAGGGCGCTACGTTGAACCAGGGCCATGCGTTGAACCAGGGTTACGTGTACCGCGATCGCGTGCGACCCGAGGACGCGGGCGCGAACGTCCTCGATTATCACGCGCGTCGTTTCCCGCACGCCGGGCTCGACGAGTGGCGCGACACGATCGACGCCGGACGCGTGCTCGTGAACGACGAGGTCGCGTCTGCGGCGCGCGTGCTCGAGATCGGCGATCGGCTGGAGTTCCGGCGACCGCCGTGGGAGGAGCCGGCGGCTCCCGATCACTTCGCGGTCCTCTACGAAGACGACGCGGTGTTGGCCGTCGACAAACCCGCGGGGCTCCAAGTGTTGCCCGCGGGCCCGTTCCTCGAACGCACGTTGCTCCGCCTCGTGCAAACGAGCGCGAGTTCGCGCGCCGAAGCCGCGCCCGTGCATCGCTTGGGACGCGGGACGTCGGGCATCGTGCTGTTCGGACGCACCGCGGCGGCGCGCGCGAGCCTCTCGATGCAGTTCCGCGACTGCACGCCGACCAAGACGTACCTCGCGTGGGTGGAAGGTAACGACTTGCCCGACTCGGTCGTGGCGCGCCATCCGATCGGGCCCGTTCCGCACGGACCGTTGCAGCTGCACGTCGCGCATCCCGACGGCAAGCCGTCGACGACCCGCGTGCGCGTGTTGCGCCGCGATCGATCGGCCATGCGGTGCCTCGTCGCCGCGCAGCCGATCACCGGTCGTCCCGACCAGATCCGCATTCACCTCGCGGCGCTGGGCGCGCCGATCGTGGGGGATCCGCTGTTCGGTGTCGGCGGCGTCGCGAAGAGCGACGTGCCTCCCGGCGCGTGCGGCTACTTGCTGCACGCGACGCGATTGCGTTGTCGACACCCGTTCACGGGGCGCGAACTGCGACTGCGTTCGACTCCGCCTTGGTGACGGACTCGACGGCCTCGCGAGTGCGACGGCGGACGTCGATCAGGAACCGTCGCGCAACTCGAGCAAGCACACGGCCTGCACGGCGACCCCCGTGCCGCCGGCGAGCGCACCCAGACCTTCCAACGTCTTGCCCTTGACGTTCACGCGGTCGGCGGCGACACCCAACAAGCCCGCGATGCGCTCGCGCATCGCCGAGCGATGCGGCGCGATGCGCGGTCCTTCCGTGGCGATCACGACGTCGACGTTGACGACGCTCGCGCCGCGCTCGCGCACGCGGCGCACGACTTCGGTCAGCAACGTGGCGCTGTCGGCGCCCTTCCAACGCGGATCCTTGTCGGAGAACAACGTGCCCAGATCGTCCAGTCCCGCGGCGCCCAACAGCGCGTCCGCGATCGCGTGCAGCACCGCGTCGCCGTCCGAGTGACCCAGCGGGCCCTGCGCGTGCGGCAGCACGATCCCGCCCAACACGCACGGTCGGCCCTCGACCAGGCGGTGCACGTCGAAGCCCAATCCGATGCGCGTGCTCATGCCATCCTCGAAGTCGAGCGCGAGCGCAGGATCGCCGCGGCCAGGATCAGGTCCTCGGGCGTCGTGACCTTCAAGTTGTGCGGCGAGCCCGGCACGAGGGGGACCGGACCCACGTAACGCTCGTGCAGCGCCGCGTCGTCGGTGGGACGGAAGTTCTCGGCTCGCGCCTGCTCGAGGAGGCGCGTCAGGAGCTCCACGCGGAACACCTGCGGCGTCTGCGCGGCCCACAACACGCTGCGGTCCAGCGTGCTCTCGGCGTGCGCGCCGTCCGAGGACGTCTTGATCGTGTCGGTGACCGGGATCGCGACGAGCGCCGCGCCGCTTCGACTCGCCGTCGCGATCGCGGCCTCGATCGTGCGGGCCTCGATCAGCGCGCGCGCGACGTCGTGGATCGCGACGAGACGCGCGGTCGCGGCGATCGCGGCCAGGCCCGCGCGCACGGAGTCCGTGCGCAACTCGCCGCCGTCGACGACGCGGCGCACCTTGCGCATCGTGGCGCAGTTCTGCGCCATGCGTTCGAGCCGCTGCCGGTCCTCGGGATGGCCCACGAGCACGATCTCGCGGACCGTGTCGCAGCGGTCGAACGCCGCGCAGGCGTGCTCGACCAGCGTCAGACCCTCGAGCACCAAGAAGGGCTTGCGCGGTTGCGCGCCGCTCGTGCCCATCCGCGTGGACTGTCCCGCGGCCAACAGGACGGCCGACGTCGTTTCGAGCGTGGGGAGAGGGTCCTTCATCGTCGCGGGGGCGGGTGCGGTCTTCCGTGGGTGGCGCGGAAAGCGTAGGGTCCCACGACCCGCCAACGGAAGCGTGGATTTCGTTCCGTGGCGTCGTCTCCCGCACCTCGATCGACACCGTGGCCGCCATCCAAGACTCCGTTCCCGACGCGCCGAGCGCCAAGCACCTCGAGATCGTGCTGGGCATCGACCCGGGCACGCGCAACGTCGGTTACGGCGCCGTCGTCGTCGGCGCCCGCGGGCCGCGCCTGTACGCGGCGGGCGTCCTGCGCGCCCGTCAGTCCGACGTGCCGACGCGGTTGGGGCAACTGCGGGGCGAACTCGACCTGCTCCTGCAGCGCGTGAAGCCCACGGTGGTGGTCGTCGAGGCCGCGTTCGTGGCGCGCAGCGTGTCGAGTGCCCTGCGCATCGGCGAAGGTCGTGGCGTCGTGCTGGCCTGCGCGTCCGGGGCGGGCGCCAAGGTCGTCGAGTATCCGCCGGCCGTCGCCAAGCGCGCGTTGGTGGGGAACGGCGCGGCCGACAAGACGCAGGTCGCCCGCATGGTCGAACACATCCTCGGTCCCAAGGCGCGCGAGCTGCCCGTCGACGCGAGCGACGCGTTGGCGTTGGCGTTGGCGTACGCCCAACGCGCGAAGGAGTTGCGATGAACGTCTCCGGCGACGCACCGTCCGGTTCCGATTTCGTGGCGCGGGACGCCGAGGACTCCGGGTCGCGCGGATCCGCGCCCTCCGACGCGTCGCACCACGCCGCGCGACAGACGTTGGAGGCCGCGCTCAAGGACGCCATCCGCGGATTCGCGATCCTCGACCGCTCGCTGGCCATCCCGGGCGGAGAAGTCCACCGCGAGGCCGAACTCGTGGGGGTCGACGCGAGCGGCCGACTCGTGCTCGTGGCCCTGGCCGAGCACGCCGACGAATCGGCGTTGCTGTGGATCCTCTCGGCCTTGACGTTCGCGCGGGAAGCGCGCGGCGTCGCGGCTCGTCGCTGGCGTGGCGCGCGCGTGACGACCACGCTCGAACCGCTCGTCGTGCTCGTCGCGCGCGAGTACCCGCCGCGTGTCCTCGACGCCTTGTCGCTGTTGCCCTCGTCCTCGGTGTGCCTGTTCGAGTCGAGGCTCTCCGACTCGCGCGGCGGAGGACTCGGCTACCTCGTGCGACGCGACCTGCGCGGCGCGCGGACGGACGCCCCGCGCGCGCCGTCCGAGTTGATCGCCACGTGGCCCGAGACGACGCGTGCCCGAGCACAGGCGTTGTCGCAGCGCATCCAGCGCATCGACCCCGAGCTCAACTTGCACGTCGACGAGGACGCCCTGCGTTGGAGTTGGCGCGACGAGGACGTGGGCGCGCTGTCGTGCTCCGACGGTGCGTTGGTGGCGGACGACGCGTCGCGCACCTCGCGGACGCTCGTCGCGGACGACGACGCGGCCGAGGCGTGGTTGGAGCACTTGCTGGTCGCGCACTGCGCGCGCTTGCGCGGTCACGAGCACGCGCCGCGGCCGTTGGACATCCTCCAGCGTGGAGCCGCCCCGCTCCTGACGGCCGAAGAGATCGCCGCCTTCCGCGATTGAGCGGCGCCCCGCGATCGAACGACACGGCGAGATCGAGCCGCCGAGGCCCCGATACGAACGAACCGGGGCCGCGCTCGCGCGCGACCCCGGCTCACGTGTTCACGATCGAGTCGTGATCGAACGGTCAGTTCGGGAACGGACCGTGCGGGACCAGGTCACCGTTGGCTTGTTCGCCGATGCCGTAGGGCAGCGACGCGAGGCCGGCGCCCGAGGCGGGCAGCATGTCGATCGAAGCGGCCAGGAAGGCCGGGTTCTGGATCGAGGCTGCCGTCGAGTACGCGATGGACGAGTCCATGCGGTACCAGCCGGTTTCCAGCTGGTACAGGCCGGAAGCGTTCCAGCGCTTGCACTTGGCCGTCGGCAGGGTGAGGAACTCGGGAGCAGCGTGGTTCGAGCTCTGCAGGAACGAGTTCGTGAACGCGCCGTTGATCTGGGCGAGTCCCACGCGCTTGTAGCAGACGAACGAGTACTGGGCCGAGAAGACCTCTTCGTTGTCGTTGTAGATCAAGAAGTCGACGATCGTCGTGAAGGCCGAACCCGACAGGCCGATGAGGATCAGCTGCGGTTCCGACAGGCCCATCTCTTGCGAGACGAAGCGCGGAACGAGCAGCTTGTCGCTGACCTTCTCGTACTCGACGCCGTCGAGGTCACGCACGAAGTCGTTGTCGAGGTCCGTCACGGCGCCTTCGGCGATGCCCGAGGCCGCCTTGAAGACGATCGGATCGAAGTTCGTGCCGCCGTAGTTGTTCGGGCTCAGCGTGAAGCTGTTGCCGACCAGGTAGTCCCACTTGATCGCGCGACCCGTCGTCGGGCTCTTCGCGAACGCGTAGACGTAGCCCATCGAACCGGACGGGTTGTCGTTGCGCGTGACGACCGTGATCGTGTCGTTCGGGGTCAGGCGGCGCGTGCGGTTGAACTCGAGGCAGGTGTACTCCTCGATGTAGACGAACTCGACGTCGACCGTGCCCGTGGCGAGGGCGCCCGGGGCGCTGCTGACGGGGTTCAGGTTGTTGTTCGTGTTCGTGACGGTGATCGTGCACAGCGGCTCGTAGTTGTCGTAGGCCGGGAACACGAGGAGGCTGCCCGGGCGGACGAGGCTGTCGGCGCTGGCCGAGGAGGCCGCGCCCACGAGGGCGACGGCGGCGATCGCGAGGGACTGGATGCGTGACATGGTGTGATTCGAGGAAGTGGGGGACTTGGAGGGGTCGGGGGATCGAGGTGATTCCCGTGAGCGCCTGGAGGAGTGCTCTCTCCCGATGCTGTTTCCAGGGCCTCTATATCCTAGCCGAAAATACGAATCCGCAAATCGTTCCAGGTCCCTTTTCGGGTGCGCTCCGGCACCCCCCCACATCGAAGTCCCGGAGCCGAGCCCGAAACGACAAGAGCCGCCCCTCGCGGGACGGCTCCTGTCCGACCGAGGCGCGGACGGTGCCCCTGGCATCGCCGCGCTCGGACGAGGGGTCAGTTCGGGAACGGGCCGTGCGGGACCAAGTCGCCGTTGGCCTGCTCGCCGAGGCCGTACGGCTGCGACGAGAAGCCCAGGACGTAGCCGATGACGTCCGTGCGGTACGCCAGGAAGGCCGGGTTCAGGATCGCGGCCGCCGACGACGAGGCGATGGAAGCGTCCATGCGGAACCAACCCGTTTCGAGCTGGACCGGGGCCGGGGCCGGCAGTGAGCGCTTACCGCCCAACAGCATCGGCTGGACGATGATGCCGCCGCCGTTCAGGTCGATGTACTCGGGAGCCGCGTTGTTCGTGGTGTCGAGGAACGCGTCCGTGAAGACGCCGTTGATCTGCGCCAGCGGAACGTTCGCGTAGCAGTTGAACGAGTACTGCGCCGAGAAGACTTCCTCGTTGTCGTTGTAGACCAGGAAGTCGACCGTCGTGGTGAAGGCCGGACCCGAGAGGCCGATCAGTGCCAACGTCGGGTTCGAGATGCCCGGGAAGTACGAGACGAAGCGCGGGACCATCAGCTTGTCCGGCACCTTCTCGTATTCCGTGCCGTCGAGATCGCGCACGAAGTCGTTGTCCACGTCGGTCGGGGCGCCTTCGGCGAGACCCGCGCCGGCCTTGAACACGAAGGGCGTCACGTTGGCGGCGCCCGTGAACGGCGACACGACGATCGAATCACCGATCAGGTAATCCCACTTGATCGCGCGACCCGTCGTCGGGCTCTTGGCGAACACGTAGACGTAGCCGTAGTTGTCGTTCGGGTTGTCGAGGTTCGTCGACACCGTGATCGTGTCGTTCGGGGTGAGGCGACGCGTGCGGTTGAACTCGAGGCAGTCGTAGCCGTCGATGTAGACGAACTCGACGTCGACGGTGCCGGTGGCCAGCGCGCCCGGGGCGCTGCTGACCGGCGCGAAGTTGTTGTTCGTGTTCGTGACCGTCAGGAACGAGTTGCCGGCGAGGCCGACCAGAGCCGTGTTCTGGATCGAGTAGTTCTGGAACGTCGGGTAGACGAGGAGGCTGCCGGGACGACCGACGACGTCGGCCGAGGCGGCGACGCTCAGGCTCGCGACGGCGAGCGTGGCGAACGCCAGGGACTGGATTCGGGACATGTTGTCTCTCTGAGAGGGTGAAGGTGCGAACGAGGACTCCAGATGCGCGTGGGGCCACGCGCGTCGGCACGAGCACTCGTGAGGACTGAAAACCGTTCCTATTCTGCACTGTCCATACGAACCTGCAAACAGGTGCGTCGAGTTCCCTCGCGGGCCGCGCCGAGTTTCCAGGCCGGCGGAGCACACTCCCCGCGGGCCCCGTAGACACGAAAGGACCGGGGCAGCGCTCGTCGCGCTGCCCCGGCTTTCTCCAGCTCTCTCTCTGCGGAATCAGTTCTGGAAGGGGCCGTGCGCGACCAGGTCGCCGTTGGCCTGCTCGCCGATGCCGTAGGGCAGCGAGGCGGCCGTGCTCACGCCGGCGACCAGGCGCTCCGTGCGCACCGCCAAGAAGGCCGGGTCTTGCACCGACGCGGCCGACGAGTAGGCGACCGAGCCGTTCATGCGGAACCAGCCGGTTTCGATCTGCGGCGGGACCAGCTGCTGGGGCTGGTTCATCAGCGCCACCGGGATCGCCGACAGGTACTCGAGCGGCGCGTTGTTCGTGCTGTCGAGGAACGAGTCGGTGAAGACGCCGTTGATCTGCGCCAGGCGCACGCGGTCCCAGCAGTCGAACGCGTACTGGGCCGAGAAGACTTCTTCGTTGTCGTTGTAGACGAGGAAGTCGACGACCGTCGTGAACGACGAGCCCGTGAGACCGATCAGGATCAGCTCCGGCGCCGAGATCCCGGGGTAGGCCGAGATGAAGCGCGGGACGTGGAGACGGTCGGAGACCTTCTCGTACTCGACGCCGTCGAGGTCGCGGACCATGTCGTTGTCGAGGTCGGTCGGCGCGCCGTCGGCGAGGGCGGAGCCACCCTTGAACACGATCGGAGCGTAGTTGACGCCGCCGAGGACGTCGGGCGCGATGATGAGGCTGTCGCCGATCAGGTAGTCCCACTTGATCGCGCGGCCCGTCGTCGGGCTCTTGGCGAACACGTAGACGTAACCCTCGGTCATGTTCGGGTTGTCCTGACGCGTGAGGACGGTCAACGTGTCGTTGGGCGTCAGGCGGCGCGTGCGGTTGAACTCGAGGCAGTCGTAGCCGTTGATGTAGACGAACTCGACGTCCACGGTGCCCGACGCGATCGCGCTGGGGGCCGAGGACACCGGCGCGAAGTCGCCGTTCGTGTTCGACACCGTGATCGTGAAGAGACCGGCGCGCGTGTTGTCGAACAGCGGGTAGACGAGCAGGCTGCCCGCGCGGTCGAGGCTGTCGGCCGAGGCGGCCAGGGTCGTGCCGAGGACGGCGACGCCCGAAAGGAGGACGGAATGGAGGCGGGACATGGTGGGTCTCTGGGTGGGGGAACGGAGGACTCGGGGAAGCGGGCGCGTCGGTGGTCGGGAGGGATGTCCTGCGACGCACGCCGGTCGTGGGGTGGAGACCTGCCGGACTCCGATTCCCTACGAAGTTGCAATCAAGTCTACGCCCCCTGGTCGAAAGGGCAAGCCGCTCGCGTCCGTCCCGCGGGCGCCGGCGCGGCGCGCGACGCCACGCTCCTTCGTCGCGCTCCGAACACGGGGCACGGTTTCGACAGGTTTGCGCCCGGACGCTTGGAATTGGCGTGGCGATGAGGTTGGCTCTAGCTCGTCCGCCGCGTGATCACATCGATCGCTCGAGTCGGCCTCGTTCTCCGATGAACTGGAATCAGGCGCGCAAGCTCCTGCACATCGACGGCCCCGCGCGATTCGACGCGCACGCCGCCGCGGCAGGAGGTCGGTCGCTCCGCGAAGGCACCGTGCACTCGCGTGGCAAATGCCTGTGTGTCGCCAGCGGCAAGGGCGGCACCGGGAAATCCGTCGTCTCCGCTTCACTGGCGGCGTTGTTCGCGCGACGCGGCCGCACGTTGATCGTCGACGCCGACATGGGCGTCGGCAACGCGCACATCCTGCAGGACGTCGCTCCCGAGCATTCGTTCGTCGACTTGGTGGAAGGGCGCTGCGGCGTCCGCGAGATCCGCGCGACCTGCGCGAGCAACTTGGATCTCCTGGCCGCGGGCTCGGGCGTCTCGCGCATGGCCTCGCTCTCGAACTGGGAGCTGCAACTCGTCGCGGGCGGCATCGACGAGATCGAGCACGAGTACCGACACGTCCTCGTGGATTCCGCCGCGGGCATCTCGAATCAGACGGTGGCCTTGGCCGCGGCCAGCGATCTCGTCCTGATCGTGACGACGCCCGACGTCACCGCGCTCACGGACGCGTACGCGTTCCTCAAGGTCCTCTTGATGCGCCGGCCCGACTGCCATCCGTTGCTCGTCGTGAACCGCGCCCAGAGTTTCGAGGAAGGCGTCGCGGTCGCGGATCGGCTGCTGGCCGTGTCGCGCAAGTTCCTGGGCCGTGAACCGCGCTGCGTCGGCGTGTTGCCCGACGACCGAGCCGTCGTGCGCTGCGTGAACGCACGCGCGCCCGTGGTCGTGCACGAACCCGAGTCGGCGTTCGCGCGCGCGGTCCAGATCGTCTTCGAGCGCGTCGTCTCCGAACTCGAGCGCGAGGGATCGCGCGGGCTCGGACGGTCGTTGATGACGCACACGCCGCGCTCGTGATCCGTTCCGACGCGTGCGCGCGTCGCTCTCGTTGAGAGAAATCCGCCCGGGGCCCGTAACCGTCGCGCGCGCCGAACGTCCACGGATCCGTGAGGACCCCCGATCGAGACGCGTGCACCTGCGTGCTGGCGGGGTTCCTGTTGGGCGCGACCGTGACGTCGATGGAAGGACCGCTGGCCCGTCCGCCCGGGGGCCGGGACGAAGCCCGAACGACGACGACGAACGAGGGCGGCCACGTGGGGATCGATCCGCGCGTCCCGGCCGCGCTGCGACCGCCGTCGCCTCCGACCCCGGGGATCGACCCCGATTCGATGTGCGTCCGCGAGCTGCGCGCGTTGCCGGGGATCGGCGCGACCCGCGCCTTGGCGATCGTGCGCGCGCGGTTCGAGCGGGGCCTGCGCGGTGGGCCCGCCGCCTGGGACCGCCTTCCGGGGATCGGGGACAAGACGATCGAAGGGGTGGAGCGGGCTCTGGAACGCGCGCGCGCCGCCCGCCTGTCGGCGTCGACGCGGGGAGCGTACACTTCCGCCGGAAATCGCCCGTGACCTCCCGACCTCAGTCCGCCCTGGCCGCTCCGCGCCTCGGGCCCCCGGCGCCCCTCACCGTCGCGGAGATCGACTCCGTGCTTCGTCCCGCCCTGAGCGAGGACCGCGGCGGCGGCGACTTGACCTCGATCACCGCGGTCCCGGAAGGGGCGCGGGCGCGCGCCCGCCTGTTCCCGAAGTCCGCGGGCGTGATCGCGGGCCTCCCCGTCTTCGCGCGCGCGTTCGAGCTGTGCGATCCCGCGGCTCGCGTGACGATGATCGTGGAGGACGGCACCCGCGTCGAACGCGGCCAGGATCTGGTGATCGTCGAGGGTTCGGCGCGAGCGCTGCTGACCGCCGAGCGGACCGCGCTCAACTTCGTGCAACGCATGTCGGGCACCGCGACGCTCACCGCGCGCTACGTCGACCTGGCGCGCGCGGCCGGCATGAGCCCGGTGCGCATCCTCGACACGCGCAAGACCACGCCCAACTTGCGCCGGCTCGAGAAGTACGCCGTGCGCTGCGGTGGAGGCGAGAACCACCGCTTCGGGCTCTTCGACGAGGTGATGGTCAAGGAGAACCACATCGAGCTCGCCGGTCGCCCCATCGAGGCGGTGTTGACGGACCTGCGTCGCGCCGTGGGTGCGTCGGTGCGCATCACGTGCGAGGCGCGCGACGAGCGCGAGGCCTTCGCCGGAGTCGACGGCGGTGCCGACGTGATCCTGCTCGACAACATGACCCCGGCCGAGATGGCGCGCCTGTGCCCGATCTTGCGCGCGCGCGCGGCCGGCCACGGTCGCGCGGTCGAGCTCGAGGCTTCGGGCGGCATCGACGAGCGCACGATCGCGTCCGTCGCGCGATCGGGCGTGGACCGCATCTCCGTCGGCGCCGTGACGCACTCGGCGCCCGCGCTGGACCTGTCGCTGGACCTGCATCCGCTGCCGCGCTGATGGAACCCGCGCCCCAACGCCCTCACGAGCTCCGTCTCGACCTGCCCGCGGCGCACAGCGCCGAGCGCATGGCGCGTTCGCTGTTGCGGCAGTTCGCGCGCAGCGAAGGTGTCCCGGCCCGCGAGATCGAGACGCTCGAGTTCGTCGCGTCGGAGTTGCTCTCGAACGCCGTCGACCACGGCGGCGGCAATCACGCCATGGAGGAGTCCGAGCACGACGGACGCGTGCGCATGTCGCTCGTGTTGGTCGTGCGGCGCGACGGTTGGTCGCTCTCGGTCGGCGATCAGGGCGGTGGCGATCCCGCCGTCATGCAGGACCGCATCTCGAACGCGACGGAACCCGACATCGAGGACGAGCGTGGACGCGGGTTCTTCTTGCTCGCGCAGATGCTGGATCGGCTGGACGTGACGCGGACTCCCGACGGACTCGGCCTCGAGTTCACGGCGATCCGCACGTACACGCAGCGGCGCTGATTCGCCGTGGTCCTCCTCGAGACCATCGCGCGCGCCCTGCGCAACTCGCCCCGCGTGTTCGCGTACACCGCGTTGGGCCTGTGGATCGTCGTCATCTTCTACTTCTCGAGCCAACCGCCGCCCGAGCCGCACGCCGCCAGCGGACCGTTCATCGGATGGGTGATGAACCTGCGACACGCGCCGGCGTTCGGGATCCTGGCCGTGTTCGCGCTGTGGAGCACGTCGCGCGCGGGCCAACGCCTGGTCGCGAGCCGCAAGCGCGTGTGGATCGCGGTGCTCTTGGCCGGGCTCTACGGGGTGACCGACGAGATCCACCAGAGCTTCGTGCCCGGACGCGACGCGTCCGTGTGCGACATCCTCACCGACCTCGCCGGTGCGTGGTTGGCCGCGCGCCTCCTGTGGGCGGTCGAGGAGCACGTCGCCGTGCCCGCGTACGGTCGCATCCTGGCCGCGGGAGTGCCCGCCTGCGCGATCGCGGCCTGGATGGCCACGTACGCCGGGCGACTCTGGCCCCACGTGGGTTGGCTTTGAGACCATCCGCGCGATCACGCGCCGACCCGGCGCCCTCGCCCGCGAGGGAACGCGGTCGGGACCGACGCGCGACGCCCGACACGAACGACCCTTCGATCCGCACGCTCACGACGACCATGGACGACATCGACACGTACCAGTCTCCGCTCGCCGAGCGCTACGCCAGCGAGGCCATGCGCGCGAACTTCTCGGTCCGCCGCAAGTTCACGACGTGGCGTCGACTGTGGATCGCGTTGGCGCGAGCCGAGATGGAACTCGGGCTGCCCGTCACCGCGGCTCAGGTGGCCGAGATGGAAGCTCACGTCGACGACCTCAACCTGGAAGTCGCCGCGCGCTACGAGAAGGAACTGCGGCACGACGTGATGGCCCAGATCCACGCGTGGGGAGAGCAAGTGCCGCTGGCGCGGCCGATCGTCCACTTGGGCGCCACCAGCTGCTACGTCACGGACAACTCCGAGATCCTCGCGATGCGCGAGGGACTGCGACTCCTGCGCGCGCAACTCGTGAGCGTCGTCGCCGTGATGCGCACGTTCGCGTTGGAGCACCGCTCGCTGCCGACCCTGGGCTTCACGCACTTCCAACCCGCGCAAGCCACGACCGTGGGCAAGCGCGCGTGCCTGTGGCTGCAGGACCTGATCCACGATCTCGAGGACCTCGATCACGCCGAGGCTTCGATCCGCTTCCGCGGCGTCAAGGGCACGACCGGCACGCAGGCGTCGTTCCTCGAGCTCTTCGACGGCGACCACGCCAAGGTGCGCGAACTCGACCGCCGCGTCACGCGCGCGATGGGCTTCGAGCGCTCGTTCGGCGTCACGGGGCAGACGTATCCGCGTCAACTCGACTTCCGCGTGCTGCAAGTGCTGTCCTCGATCGCGCAGAGCGCGCACAAGTTCGCCACGGACCTGCGACTCCTCGCGAACCGGCGCGAGCTCGAGGAACCGTTCGAATCGAAGCAGATCGGTTCCTCGGCGATGCCCTGGAAGCGCAACCCCATGCGCAGCGAGCGCATCTGCGCGTTGGCGCGCTTCGTGATCGAGGCCTTGGGCAACTCGGCGCACACGGCCGCAAACCAGTGGCTCGAACGCACGCTCGACGACTCCGCCAACCGGCGATTGGCGATCGCCGAGATGTTCCTGGCGACCGACGCGATCTTGAACCTGTACTTGAACGTCGCGTCGGGGCTCGTCGTCAATCCGCACGTCGTCGCGCGCAACCTCGACGAGGAGTTGCCGTTCCTGGCTTCCGAACACCTGATGATGGAAGCCGTGAAGGCCGGCGCGGACCGGCAGGACGTGCACGAATCCGTGCGCCGGGCGAGCCACGAGGCGGCGCGCGCGATCAAGGACGGCAAGCCCAATCCGTTGCGCGGACTCTTGGCGCGCGACCCGGTGCTCGGACGCCTGGCGCATCGACTCGACGCACTGCTGGAGCCGGCGCGTTACGTCGGCCGCGCACCCGAGCAAGTCGTCGAGTTCGTCGCCGAGGAAGTCGATCCGCTGCTCGATCGACATCGCGCGTTGGTCGGCGGACGTTCGGACGTGCGCGTTTGAGGTTCTCGCGCGCCGCGCGAGTGCCCGGGGAGATCACCACCGGTCGTATCTCGCGTCAACGTGAGCGACTCGGCTCTCGCGCGAGGGTGCCCGCTATCACATCCACCCCGCGAAAGTCGTTCGGGTTCGCGGCTCCGACCGTGTGTGAATCGCCTCAAGACGGGCGTTTCACGGCTCGATGAGTTGGCTGCATCGTTAGTTTTCGACCTCGTGAGTCTTCGACGGCGGTCCTTCCCGCCCAACCCGACGCGGTCTTCCCCCGCGAACCCATGTACGGACTCGTCAACCTCGCACTGCTCGACTTCGTCGAGCACCGATTCGGCGCAGAGACTGCTCGTGACGTGGCGCGTCTCGGCGGCGCTCCACCCGAAGGCTTCCTGCGCATGAGTCCGTATCCACCCGGTACCACTGCGAAGCTCGTGCGCGCCGCGTCCGAGTCGAGCGGCGTCGCGGTCGACACGCTGCTGCGCGAGTTCGGCATGCACTGGTCCGCGTACGCCATGCGCACGGGCTACGGTGACCTGATCCGACTCTTCGGCGCGGACCTGCCGACGTTCCTGTCGAACCTCGACAGCATGCACACCTGCCTGGCGGCCTCGTACCCGGGCATGTCGGCGCCGTCGTTCCGCGTGAGCGACGTCACGGCCGACTCCTTGATCCTCTCCTACGAATCGCAACGCGAGGGGTTCACGTCCTTCGTGGAAGGGTTGGTCCTCGGTCTCGGGCCGCTGTTCGATCTCGACGTTCGACTGCGGCTCGTCGAACACACGACCGGCGCCGACACGAGAGCCGTGTTCCTCGTCGAGTTCGCCCCCGTGACGGCGAGCGTGCCGACCACGGGGTGACCATGGAGACACCGCTGCGACTCACCGGAATCGCATTCGAGGCCGCGTTCCCGTTCCACGTCGCTCTCGATCTCCACGGCACCGTGGTGTCGTCGGGGCACAGCTTGCGCAAGATCGCGCCCGGCATCGTTCCCGGATCGCGCGCCTCCGATCACTTGCAGGTCCACCGTCCGCGCTCGATCGCCATCGACGGCGGCGTGCGCGACTTGTGCGGGAAGTTCTGCGTCGTGCGCGTGGTCGCTTGCGACGTTCTGCTGCGTGGCGGCTTCGTCGATTTGAAGGAGCAGGATGCCGTCGTGTTCCTCGGCTCGCCTTGGCTCCTGAGCCCGGCGGAGCTCGTGCGCGCGGGCTTGAGCGTCGCGGACTTCGCGACCCACGACCCGGGGCTCGATTTCGCGTTGTTGCTGCAAGCCCGCAACGTGGCGCTCGACGACGCGCGCACGCTCGCGGTGCGCCTGGAGCGCGACCACGTCGAACTCTCCGCCGCGAAGGAGGCCGCGGAGTCCGCCAGTCGCGCGAAGAGCGCGTTCCTGGCCGGCATGAGCCACGAGATCCGCACGCCGCTCAACGCGATCCTCGGAATCGGCGGTCTCCTGCTCGAGACGACGCTGACCCCCGAGCAACGCGAGTACGTCGAGATCGTCCGCAAGAGCGGCGACTCCTTGCTCTCGATGCTCAACGACGTCCTCGATCTGTCCAAGATCGAAGCCGGGCGCATGGAGTTGTGCTCGACGCCGTTTTCGCCGCGCAAGGTCGTCGAGGACGCGCTCGACGTCGTCGCGTTGCACGCTTCGGAGAAGGACCTGGAACTCGCCGGGCTGCTCTCGCCCGAATTGCCCGACGAAGTCGTGGGAGACCCGGGACGCCTCCGTCAGGTGCTCGTGAACCTGCTCTCGAACGCCGTGAAGTTCACGCAGCGCGGCGAGGTCGTGTTGGAGGCGCGGGTCGCTGCCTCCGACGAGTCCAGCGTCGAGATCGAGTTCCTCGTGCGCGACACCGGCATCGGCATCCCGCCCGAAGCACAGGCCAAGCTGTTCCGACCGTTCGTGCAGGTCGATGCGTCGACGACGCGACGATTCGGCGGGACGGGGCTGGGCTTGGCGATCTCGCGCCAGATCTGTCAACTGATGGGCGGAGACATCCGACTCGCGAGCGAGCTGGGAGTCGGATCCACGTTCACGGTCACGATCCGCGCCCCCATGGTGCTCGAATCGGCCACGTGTCCCGTGCCGACGATGGCCCGTCGTCACGTCCTGGTCGCCGACCTGCACGGCGCCACGCGCGAGGGCACGGCGCTGGCCCTCCGACGCCAAGGTGCGCACATCACCTCGGTCGGCACGCGACGCGGCGCACTGGCGCGACTCGAATCCGACGAGCCGTTCGACGCGGCCTTGATCGACGTGCGGTTGTTCGAGGGACTGGACGGCGACGACCCTCTGGTGGCGGCGCTGCGCTCCCGCGGAGCGCGCGGCTCCTTCGTCACGATCCTCGTCGCGCCGATGGGACGCCACGCGGAGCTCGAGCGACTGGGGAGTTGCAGCTCGCTCTCGCGGCCTGTCCGCACGAGCAACTTGAGCGTCGTCTTGTCTCGCGCGCTGAGCCTCGAGGGCCCGCGAGCGCCGCTCCCCAGCCGTGCGCGCGGTGATTCGAACCCGAGTGAGCTGCGCATCCTGCTCGCCGAGGACAACGCGGTGAATCAACGCGTGGCCACGCAGATCCTCGCGCGATTGGGATGTCGTTGCGACGTGGCGCGCAACGGACTCGAAGCGGTCGAAGCCGTGCGCGCCAAGCCCTACGACGTCGTGCTCATGGACTGGCAGATGCCGGAGATGGACGGTCTCGAAGCCACGCGCCTCATCGTCGAGGAGGCCGCGGGCGGTCCACGACCGCGGATCGTCGCGATGACGGCCAACGCGGTCGTGGGGGACCGCGAGGCGTGCCTGGCCGCGGGGATGGACGACTACCTCAGCAAGCCGGTGCGCATGGAGGAGTTGGCCCGCACGCTGCGGGCGTGCGAGCCCGTCCACTACGCCCCGAGGCCGCGCGTCGGAAATCCGTCGGGACCGACCGTGTGACGAAGCCGATAGCCGCGTGCGTTGGAAACGCACGGGGCGATGTCGGTAGTCTCTGTCCGTCGTCCCGCGCGACGTCGCAGGACCCGCCGTGGATTCCCGAGGCGAGGAAGGAACGAACTTCCGACCGGCTGTTCTCGCGCGCCCGAGGGTTTCGTCCTTGGGACGGGGATACCTTTGGTCCACACCTTGGTTAGGTTTCGCTGAGGTCTCCTGCCTGAAGAACCCGATGGATGTCTGACCTCGTCTCGTGGCCACCCGGCCCCCGCGAGGACGGTGATCGTGTTGACTCAACCTGGGATCCCCAACGAATACACGCTGTCGACGAGCTGCTACGGCGGACGGCTGAAGACCATCGAAGACCAAGCCTTCGCGGCCGTCGCGATGGGCTTTCGTCGCATCGAACTCGGCCTGCTCGAGTCGCCCGTCAAACTGAACGGGTTCGAGGACTCGCGGCGCGAGACCGGCATCGCGGTGCGTTCGATCATCTCGGGCTGCTTGGACGCGCGCTCGAACCTGATGTCGGGCTCCAAGCTCGGCAGCTTGGAAGAAGACGCGCGCGACATGGCGATCAATTCCGTGCGCCGCCACATCCGGTTGGCGCAGCGCTACCAATGCCCGGTCGTCGTGATTCGCGGTTGCGAACTCGAGGACAAGGTGCTGCGCGAGGAAGCGACGCGCATGCAAGCTCGCCTGGTGCGCGAGGGAACGACCGACGCGCTGAAGGAATCGGCGCGCGAGCTCGTCGCCCGCATCCAGAAGAAGGCGCAGCGCCAGGTCGAGCACCTGTGCCGCTCGCTGCACACGCTCATGGGCGAGTTCCCCGACACGAAGCTGGCCATCGAGCCGGGTTCGGGGTTCCTCGACATCCTGAACTTCCAAGCCGTGGGGTGGACGCTCGACGACCTCGAGAAGAAGCGCCTCGCGTACTGGCACGACACGGGTTGCACGCACCAGCGCGAACGCGCGGGCCTCGCGACCCAAGGTCAGTGGCTCGACGCCTACGCGCCGCGCATGTTGGGCATCCACCTCCAAGATTCGGCCGAGAGCACGGTCGAGATGCCGCCGGGCACGGGCGAGATCGACTGGAAGCTCGTCGTGGGGTACGTCCCCAAGACGGCCGAACGCGTCGTCGAGATCAACGCGCGCCACGGGCGCGCCGAGATCCTGGCCGCGGTGCAGTTCCTCGTCGACTTGGGCTTCTGAGCCCGATTCACGGTCCGAGGCCGCGATCCGAGCCCGCGAGGGGCCTTTCGTACCCGCGCGTCCCGCGCCGCTCGTCCGCGAACGTGGGCTCGCTGCCCGCGAACCACCCGAGGGCAGAGACTACAATCGCCGCCGCGTGATCAAGATCCTCTTTCGACTGGGCGTGTGGGCCGTGCTGGCCTTGGTGTTCCTGGGCGTCGTGCGCCTCGCGCGGTGCGGCGATGCGTGTCGCGTCGAGTCGACCTCGTCGACGACGCGTGTCGCGGTGCTCTCCGTCGAAGGACGCCGCACCGACGCCGTCGTGCCGCGTCCGGAGCCGATCGTGCTCCCCGTCGTACCGAGTGCGCCGCCCGCGTCGACGCCGGACACGAAGTCGGACACGCCGTCGGACGCAAAGCCCGCGAAGAATCCCGACACGCAACAAGCCGCGCAACTCACTGCGCAGTCGACCACGCAGTCGACCACGCAGTCGGCTACCACGAAGACGGACCCAAAGCCCGCCACGCCATCGACCACGACGAAGACGGACACGAAGCCCGTCACGCCTCCGGACACGACCACCGGCTCGACGTCCGGTGCCGCGAATTCCCCGACGACGACACCTCCGCCGCCGATCCCGGTCGTGGGGGCGATCCCCAAGTCGGGCGCCAACAACGGGCGTCGACACGTTCCGTCGCGCGAGACGCAAGACCCGTTCGACGACGGGAGCAACGGCGGTCTCGGCACGCTGCCGCCCGGCCCCGGGCCCGAATACGAAGGTCTCGGCGTGCAGTGCATCAGCCGCACGACGCGCCGCAAGTTGGCCGGCGTCAGCGTGCGTTGGGCCTTGGCCGAGGACCTCGACGCGTGGCGCGCGGCGAACCCCGGCCGCAACGTCGAGGACGTCGATCCCGACGTGATCCTCTCGGCGAACAAGAAGCCGTCGCTCTCGGCCGAAGGCGGCGTCGCGCTCACGCCCAGCGCGCCCGGACTCATCCTGGTCGACGCGCGCATCGGCAATCAGTACGGGTTCGCGTGGGTCGACCGCGGCAAGTCGGCGCGCGTCACGATCGAGCTCGTGGAGGATCGCGACCTGTTCTTCCGCGTGTTGGCGCCGGACGGCACGCCGCGCGCGGGCGTTCCCGTCGTCGTGCGGGATTCGAGCTGCGCCGAGATCTGGCGCGGCGTCACCCAGGGCAGCGACGGCATCGCGCGCATGCGCCACGCCGGCTTCCTCATCGAGCGCGACGCGAGCCCCGGACGTTGCGTGGCGTTGATCGACGGCGTCGCGCCGTCCGCGCGCGTGCTCGAGATCCCGCGCGGCGCGCTGCCCACGGGAGACTTGGACCTGGCCTCCGTGCCCACGGGCCGCGTCGTCGTGCGCGTGAACGACGAGACGGGGGCACGCGTGCGCGAGCCCGTCGTCGTCGGCTTGGCGACGGAGGGCGCCGACGTGTGCGGACGCGCGACCACGCGCGTGGCGGTCGACGGCGAGTGCGCGTTCGATCACGTGGAACCGGGCACGCCGCTGCGCGTCACCGTCGACGGGCTCGACGTGTGGGAGCGCGTGAGCGCGCTGTCCACGGGCCCCGGGGCAGCGAACGAAACGCGCACGATCGACCTCGCGTTCCGTCGCCGATTGCCCAGCGTGCGCGTGCACCTGGTCGAAGCACCCGCGATTCCGATCGAGAACGCGCACGGCGCCGCGTGGCTCGAACTCGTCGACGCGGGCGGTCACGCGAGCACCTGGCCCGCGAAGAAACCGCTCGTGACGGACGGCGAGGGCCGCACGCAGCTCGTATTCGAACCTCCGCCCGAAGGCACGCGCGTGCAGGCCGTGTTCGTGACGCTCAAGAACCGTTATTCGGATTGGTACTCGAGCGCGCGGATCCCGTTGGCCGAAGGCACGCTGCGCACCGACACGGACCTCGGCAAGCGCGAGGTCACCGAGATGCCCACGCTGGCGGCCGGTTACGTCCTCGACGATCGTGGTTCGCCCGTGCCCGACGCCGTGATCGAGGTCAGCGGCGGCGGCGCGAGCGGATCGCCCGAGGAATTCGCGGCCGACGTGCGCTGGTCGGCGGTCGCGGACGGGATGGGACGGTTCCGACTCCGCGGCTTCGTCGAAGGCGAACGCATCGCGCTTTGCGCCAGCGCGCCGGGACACCTGCGACCGGAACGCCTCGTCGTCCCGCGTGGGGAGAAGAAGGTCTCGCTCAAGCTCTCGCGCACGAGTTCGATCACGGGCAAGCTCCTCTTGCCCGCCCGCATGCCGCTCGACGACGTGCGACTGTGGGTCGAATGCGACGGCGAGACGATCCCGGGACTCCTCGATCCGTCCGGCACGTATCGCGTGGGCGACATCCGTCCGGGCACCGCGTCGCTGTACGTCCTCGTGGCCGGACTCGACACGCCGGTCTATTCCGTGCCCGGTCTCACGGCCAAGGCGGGGACGGAGATCAACGACGCGAACGTCGCGACGATCGACCTGCGCACGCGACTCTCGTACGTCAGCCTCTACGTCCTCGATCCGAAGGACTCGCCCGTCACGAACGGCGTGGCGCGCGTGATCGAGGCGACCGAGGAAGGTCCGCGCGCGCGCTCGGTGCCGATCCTCTCCGGCTTCGCCAGCTACTACACGACGTTCGCCAGCGTCGACGTCGAGATCGAGGCCGACGGCTTCGCGAAGAAGAAGCTCGAGGACGTCGACCGCGACACGGAAGTCCACCTCGAACCGATCGCGCGATGACCGCCGCGCGCACGCCCGAACGCGGGGATTCCGCGTCGTCGGCGCGCCGTCCGCGCGTGCTCGTCGTCGCGGGACACGATCCGTCGGGCGCGGGCGTCGAGGCGGATCGCGCGGCGTTGGCGGACCTCGCGCTCGACGTCGCCAGCGTCGTGACGGCG
>Ga0075163_10003362_pt1 | contig 21493 bp, 38 predicted proteins | sample JI1023141ADNA_FD_71478 | JGI IMG/M metagenome (GOLD analysis project Ga0075163, IMG submission 71478) | Wastewater effluent complex algal communities from Wisconsin, to seasonally profile nutrient transformation and Carbon sequestration -... | ecosystem: Engineered > WWTP > Effluent > Algae... | reverse complement strand
GACAAAGGGAAAGCGGGGGTTGGCGCATGAGCATCAACTACGGCGCAGAACCGTGCCCCAAGTGCGAGCGACTGACCAACCACAAGACTGGCTTGTGCCTCGCGTGCCGGACGTTCATCTGCGCATGTGGGCTCAAGACCCACTGGAAAGATGCCCGGCGAGACAAGTGCCACAAATGCATTCAGAAACACGAATCGAAAAACAGACTGGAGGCCCTTCGTGCCAAGTACGCATAGTTACATCCACCGTTCCATTCGCACTGAACTGAGATCCCCACTGCAGCCATCGGCATTAGAGCGCTACGGCCTGATTGCTGGAGCTATTGGCTTTGGTTTCTTCTTAGGCGCTGTGATCACGATTATGACGAAAGTGGGGATGTGATGGAAGAAAGAATGAAATCAGGCATTGATGTGTTTGAACGAAAGATGTCATCCCTTCATCAAGTCTACCTTGTCGATCACGAAAGAAAGAAAGTTCTATATTTTCACGTGGGGTATTTGAAATGGCTACGTTCATCATGGACTTATAAGGACTTTAACTCAATGCATGGGTTGGTCTACTTCCAGCGAGATTTTACTCTCCTTCAGGAGTGGAAATGAAAAAGCCGAAGCCGATTAAGTTGGGAATGTGGCAAGTCACCATAGAGGGACAAGACACTGAAATAGCGCTTAGAACCGTAGGCGGGCATTACGAAGGTCGAATCATTAAACGAACTGACCTCAAACGACTCAAATCATGGTGCGAGAAGTGCCTAGGAGAATTGAAATGAACGCAGCTCTATTGATCTATTTTGCCGGGGTATCTGGAAACTTCCAGGGCTTGATCGGATTCTCAGCCGCAACCCTTGCAATCGCCAGTGTATTTCTATTCATGGGTTTCTTCATTGAGGAATCAGAGGTATGCCTGAAGCTTGTGAAGTTCACACTTCCACTGGCCTTTATTCTCGGCTTAACCGCTTCACTTATCCCAAACCAAACGACAATCCTTCTCATGGCCGGAGCTAAGGTCACCGAAGACATTGTCACGTCTCCAGATTCGAAAGAAATCGGCGGCAAGATCTTGAAAATCATTAACCAGAAATTGGATGAGCAGGTGAAGAAATGACATCACGAGATTTTTGTTTCTGGCTTCAGGGATTCTTTGAAATCGCTGGCAATAAGCCAACACAAGAGCCAATGAGCCGATGGAATCTGAATGACAGCCAAGTGGATATGATCCGCAATCACCTTGCGCTCGTGTTCATTCACGAAATTGATCCATCAATGGGGCCTAAGCCTCATCAAGGTAAATTGAATGAAGCTCATCATGGCCCAGTGAAACCAAACCCAGATTTTTTAATGAGGTGTTGATTGAATCGCGACTACGAACTCGAGCTCTTATCCAGAATTGAAAAACTGCAGAAAGACAATGCGATGCTGGTGGAGGCTCTTGAACTATATGCAGACAAAGAGCATTGGGAAAACGAAATCTATGGTTACGACAAAGGTTCATATCTTGCCAATGATGATCGTGGCGCATTCGCCCGCGAAACTCTAGCGAAGGTGGGGATGAAGTGAACCGAGAAGAATTAAACAAGATCCGCGATCAATTGGCATCTCACTTAAAACAAACCGAGCCACTGCATGTGACGATGGGATACACCGCGACCAGGGCTTTTATCGAAGGATTTGATACCGCCGTTGGATTGATCCTAAATCAGACCCAACCCGACACCACAATCCAAGACGCCGAATTTGAATCGAAAGCGAGGGAGGAGTGATTAAATACGCATGGTATTCGCCTGATCTCGATGTGATCGTTCTGCAGACATTCATTGATGGCTGTGCTGTTTCTTTTGAGTGGGATTGGACTCAAATGGTTGAAGCTCTGCACGTTTGTTCAGACGAAGACCCGATGAATCGAGGGCTATGGATTCCGTTGGGGGAGCTATGACCAAGAAATCAAAGCGAACCGACCGCTATTGGATCTGCGATGTCTGTGCCAAAGCCAAAGGCCTCAAGCCATTCAAATCAGCATACACCGTCATCGGTGGAATCTGCGGCTGGTGTGACCGTGAGGATGAGGCGATGCTCACTCCGCTGAGGGATTTGAAGAATGAATCTGGACGAACTGGGTATGTGATTTTGGAGGAAAGATGACATCGAAGCCGAATGCGCCGAGGGAATGGACTTTAGTCAGTCACTTCAGTGTAGACCATGGCGACTTTGTCTGGGCTGTAAAGTCAGATTCAAAAGTCGGACAAGGTCATGCGAAATGCTCTGAACTGATTGTAGTTCGCGAAGTCACCGAGCAAACCCCGAATGCAACCTCAGTTACGAAAAGCTTTCAGGTCGATGACGGTTACGAGTTGCCGCAATTTCCTCACGAGCAAACCCCGATGGGGGTGGATGGAGCTGCTGAGATTGATCGAAGCTGGTTTAAAGATCATGGCTTCATTCGTGACGATAAAGATGAATTTAAGAGCACGACGACATTTCAATCTGTCGCCAAAGCTGCCATCAAGTATGGATACCGCGCAGGTCAGAATGACCCTGAAGTCATGAGCAGATTCCTTCACGAGCAGCGAATGAAGCAAGTTGAAGCTGAACTTCACGCAGCCAAAAGAGAACTCGACTATCGCAAAGAAGATATTCTAAAACTCGAAGCTGAAAAATCCGCGCTGGAAGCGAAGGTGAGTCGATTGACCAGTGCCATTGGCGGTGAAATTGAGATCTGGAAAAACGGTGCTGGCAGACCGATAGAGGTCTTCAAAGCTAAGAACGCTCTCATAGCTATTCATCGCTTGATCACCGATTTCAACTCCGGGTCTGAGGGGGAAGGGTGAAACATCTCGCTGCGATTGAAAAGCTGATCATTGAAGAACTCAAAGACATTGGCAGCTGTGATTGTGGTTTCGATGAGCAGATTGGCGAGGGTTATCAGGGTGGAACCTGCAGGCTTCATGAGGCACTCGAGATCATCAGTTCACTCAGGCCAGTCCGCGAACCACAGACCGCAAGCGATGCGGAGGAGTTGGCTTTAGCTCAAGTCACGAAAAAGTTCATTTCATCCATCGAGTTATCCCTCGACGATGAAGACGAGCTGATCATTCAGGGAGCAATGGAAACTGCCTGGACCGCCGCGATGAAGTGGAGGGATGCGCAGGAGTTTGATGAGAATGCCGTAAAGCTTGAAGCGATGAAAACAATCCCATACGGGCTTTCAATGTTGAACAAAAACGACATCGGAAATCAGTGGCTTAACTTTGCGGTAAATATCGCTCGCTGGCAGTTCAACCAATCCAAAAAGGAATCGCGATGAGTGACAATGCCGCAAGATACATCTGCACTGGCCTGTGCTGGCTTGGTTTCTGGATTGGACTCGGCCTTTACAATATGCAGGGATGCGTCCCTCAAGCGAAATTCGCCCACAATATTTCAAAGAGTGAAAATGAAGCTAAGTAGAATCCTATGCTTTTTCGGCATTCATAAATGGAAGACATTAAAATGGCCAGGTCATATGAAGTTCTGTGAAAGGTGTGAGGTGATCAAATGACAAACCAAACGAAACCGATTCGGGTGTGGGAGATTGAATGGGGCCAGTCAGTGAAAGGTCCAGGACTTGATTTTGATGAATCAGTCAAAGTTGTGGCGCTTGATGATGTTCAAAAGCTTTATAGAAAAGCCAATGGAGTACTCGCTCAGTTCGGCGGCTTCCATGGTCAGTCATTGCATGATCTTCAGCTTGCCATCGCTCAATTCGCGCATCTCTTTGAAGGGAGTGGTGGGTGAAAAGGAAGACGACAGACAATCGTCCATATTTCCGGTCAGCGGCAAAATCAGCTGCCTATGACATCATTCTTAAAAAGCTGCGCGAAAGTCAGTTGAAACTGAAGAGCAATAAAATGGATATTTACATGAAAGCCAGAGAGCAAGGGCAGTTGAAACAAGACATCGCTCAGTTGAGTCAGCTGCTTCACGAGATGACAGAAAAGAAGGTATCCAAATGACCAAGCCGATTGAGGTTTTTAAACCTGAAGATTTTGAAGATCAAAAAGAATTCGATGCGCCGAAGTTCATTGGAACTCGTCGAGCCGCTGAAATCGCCAACGCGAAGTTCCGATGCTTTGAAGGCGGCGAACATCAAGCTTACATCGCATATCATCCAGGAGCTGATGGCGTTTACGCGAAATTTGCAAAGTGTGAGAAGTGCGGACTTAAACTCAAAGCTGCTTGGTGGGTGGAAAGCTAGACGCCCAAAGACTCTAAAGAGCTCTTGTCAGAGCAATTTCCTGCGCGTGCTCACCGGCCATCACAAGCTCCATGCGTCGTTTCTTTACCATCTGCCAATATGGTTTTTTTAGCTCTTCGATGTGTGGAATGGCAATCTCGAAAGCTTTGGCAGCGACCGCTGAATGTCTCATACCAAGGATCTCGCACAGTTCCTTGATCCGGGCTGAAGTCCTGGCCTCTTTTTCCAGCCGCTCCATGGTCTGCAAATGAATATACATGGTGCCGACCTCATTAGGCGGAACTCCCTTGCCATTCCAATCCCAGGAATTAAAGCAATTCATCCGGCGCTTGATTCGCCGATCCGTTTCGCCCAGGTCATCGAACAGAGTGTAGAGAATCGCTTGATATAGGCGAATTTCCGGCACTTTATCGTCCATCATCTGGCCGATCATTTCGGTTTCGGCATCTGCTTGGAAACTGAAAGTACGAATCTTCTTAAAAATTGGCATACGGATAGTGCATCATCATCTTGAAGTTTTCGCGAATAGATTTTTCAGAAAAAGGTGACGCTTGAGATATCAAGACAAATCACTCGAAGAGACCAGAACGGTTGTTGAGACCTATATCGAAAACCATAAAAAGCGCACTGGGCGCGAGCCAGATCCCGCACTTCTCGTCGTCAAACTTGAAGAGCTTGCGCGAAAAATGGAAGAAGACGCTTTCCAAAGCGCCTTCGAAGGTCAAACGATCAACACGATTCTTAATGCCATTGTGGCGGTCAAAGAAGTGATCGAACCGAAACCCGTTAAAATAGAAAAAACCGAAAATGGTAACACGTGGCACAAGCACAAAGGAAATGGGAAGGGTTTTAAAGGGTAGGCACTTGTGTCCAATTCGAATTCGGACATTAAATTTCCGCCGCAGAAACGCTTCAAACGCCACTCCCTGGCGGCGATTGCGGAGATCGACCGGCTCGGCGTTAATCCGCTTGAGATGTTGATCGAGGTCTACCGGCTTTCTATTGAAGCATACAAAAGAGAGCGGGGATTAAGTGACAAAGGAGATGCGGGGCCAGCGTTTCTTTCCACCGCGCAAGCTGCAGCGAATAACTTGGCAAGCTACCGCTATCCAAAACTCTCTGCGATTGGCGTGAAAGATTTAAGCGAAGGTGAATCAGACCGGCCGCCGATGACCACGCGTGAGGCCATGAAAATCATTGCCAGTGACCCTTTCGCGCTAAACCCTGGCAGCACCGAGGAAGTGATTGATCAAATGGCATCTGGAACACAGACGCCGCATTTAGTGAAAGGTGAAAGCAATGAATGAGGACCAAAACGGAATCAAAGATCAACCCTGCCTGAAGTGCGGTTCCTACGTTTGGCTGAATGCCAGGGAAGAAAGCGGCGCCATCGTCGAGTGCGACCAATGCGACAATGGCAAAGTGAAATGGGATCAAACAGAAGAAGGCTCATACCGAACTCTTACGCTGAACAACGTGAAGTTCATTGAGATCCAAGCCTTGGATGACTTGACCGATGCCACGAACGCGATGGCTTTGGACCTGAATCACTTCGTGAACGAAAACTCTGGCCAGCATCACGCAGTGAAAAGCACAAAGCAAGCCCGCATGTATCGCAGGTTTTACGAGACCTTGGCGCGGTGGATGCTGTTTAAAACGCAGTTCTATGGCGAAGACATGAAGGCCAAGCTCTTGGGTGAGGAAGAGTCTGTTGAGTTGAAGCGGCCGGTGGATGTGGTGGCGGAAGTCGTCCCTTGATCACCGAAAACATCTTTCGTGAGGTCGTCTATTACTGTCCGTATCATGATCGCTTTGAGTTCAGCCATTACAAGGCGTGTTGGCGGGCGATCTATTTAGGATTTCTGTGACCTATGCCCCCAAGGATGACGAACTTCTATTGCATGTGGATGACCAGGAGGCCGGAGTTATCGCTTTGGCCGAGTTCCTGGAGAAACTTCATGCCAGATGGCAGCCGCATCCAGGCCAGATCCCTCTAGGCTGGGCGCTCTTTTACGGTGGATTCAAAGACATATTTGCCTGCTGTGGTCGGAATTACGGAAAGACCGAATTCATCGCTTATGCCTCGACTCGTTACGCGAATGAGAGGCCAAAGTCTGAGAACTACATCTTCGGACCACTCGCAAAACAAGTGCGGGAAATTCTATGGGCATCAAAGCGCATTCAAGAGATGAGTCCGGCTGAATTTGTGCAAGCGACGAACACAACCGAGATGCGTGTCACTTTCAATAACGACGCTTTTATCAAGCTCGATGGATCTGACAACGTGGATGCGTATCGCGGAATTAAGCCAAAGGGCTTAAGCGTCTATGATGAATTTAAAGATATGAGAAAGGAATTCATTGACGCCTACGACCCCAATAGAGCCGCCTTTGATTCGCCTGCCGTCTATATCGGAACCCCACCTGAATTCCATAATCACTTTGTGGACACGATGGAAATTGCCAAGCGCAATCATGGGAAGACCTGGTATTTCTTACGAGCGCCCAGCTCTACAAACCCGCACATTTCTCAGCGATGGCTCGATGCCAAACGAATCGAACTCATCGAAGCAGGAGACGAAGAAACGTGGCTGAGAGAGTACGAAGCGATCTATGTGAAGGGTGGAAAGCGCCACATCTTCCCGCAGTTCCTTAAATACAAACCGCGTCCGCTTCAAGAGATCCTGCCCATCGATATCCACAAGTGGCAGCTTGTGCTTCACTTTGACCCGGCCACTACCTCGACCTTCGGCGTGCTGTTTTCTCTGCACAATCCCTATTCGAAGCGCTTGATCTTGGTTGATGAAATCTACGAATCAGAAATGGCGAAGATGACGACAGGCCAGATCTGGGCGCAAGTGGACCCGATCATTGCGAAGTGGTTGAAACTTGGCGTTCGCACCGACTGGCTCACCTACGGTTACGACGAGGCAGCCGCGTGGTTTCGCAATGAAACGTCTGAGAAAAAGCCCGGTGTCTTCATGTCGCCCACGAATAAAGCGCACTTTGGAATCAAGGCCGGGATCTCAATGGTGCGGGATATTTTCAGGCTCAAGATGATCGAAGTGGCTGATCACTTGAAGCACACGATCAGCGAGATGGAAAACTACATCAAGGATGAAAAAGGGAACGTGCCGAAGGAGAATGATCACCAGATCAATAACCTACAATACACGCTTCAACTCCTTGGATACAAGTTCGAAGAAGAGCCCGAGATCATAGAGCCCGAACACGTCGCAAAACCTCGTTATTATTCCTATGAAAGTGAATTGGAAATTGAAAATCACATGGCGGAGATTGGTGAATTTTAGATAAGTTCCTCTTGGGGGAACTTCGAATGGACATTGCCGCACTGATCATTGGAACTCTCGCGCTCATCCTTGGAATCATCAACATCTCTGTCATGCTCGCGAAGAATTTCTTTTCTTCGCATACGGTGCAACTGACACCGATTGATTCTTTTGGGCCTCAGCTAACAACTGATATTCCTGGTCCGCCTCCAATGAATCCCTACAAGGAAATCGGCGATCCTCTTTCAGAAGAAGAAGAGAAATATTTCGCTGAGATGGCTCGCAAAAAGCCAGGGATGCGGGCGCTGTGAGCGAATGGGGAAAGCTGCTTTCGATGATCCCTAAGAAGGCTGGGCAGATTGCCGAGGTACTCGAGCGACCAGCCGCTGAAGTTGTAGGCGATGGGATTAAGACCCTCGACGACATTCGTGGCGATCAGTTGGAATTAAAACATCTGGCTAACAAAAAAGAACGCGCTATAGATCTAATGACTGATCAACATGGGCGCGTTGGTATTGAAGACTTCCTTCTTGCAAAAGGCGAACAGAGACCAAACGGATACACCGACAAAGACCAAGCCGAGTATCTGCAATGGGCCAAGGAACTTGCAAGTGAAGGGTTCATTAAACCGAATGACTGGACGGCTAATTACGGTATGAAGAACGCAGGTCTTGACCCTGCTGACCAGGATCTGATCGGGAAGCTTTCGATGAAATCGAACACCAGAGGTCGCGAGGGGTATAAGGATCTTAGTGCATACGCTAAAGAACTGGCCGCAAAGCATGAGTCTGGCATCCTTCTCACTCCGCAAGAACAAGAGATGTTCCAGATTGCCAGCGACGAATCCCGTCGATTTCGCCGTCAATTTCCCAATACCAGTGTCGGACATGTTCCATCAGAGCTTCCAACGCCAGCCGGGGACGTAAAAGCCTTCCCGTTCAAGTACGATACTCTCAAGAAGAACATCACCGATCCTCAACCTGATGTTGTGACGACTGAGCGTGAGATGGCAATCGAAGATGCCAACGAGGCTTGGAATGCAGCAAATGACAAAGCCCCATACTCACCAGAGGAATCAAAGGCCTGGTCTGATCTCACAAGACTAAAGGAATCTCCGCCAATCAAACGCATTAAAGGCGTCGCCGCAGCCCCTCTCGCTGCCTCTGGCCTCACAAATCCTATCGACATGATCGGCGAAGCCGCAGGCCAATACGATGCGTGGAAGCAAAAGCTCGCGATGAAAGTGGCCGACGCCGTGGACTTCTCGCCATCATCGGCACGCCTCCCGAAAGAAGACAAAGAGCGCCAGGCCGAACTTATGAGCACGCTCGCTGATCCAATGAATCTGATCCCAGGTGCCGCAGGGTGGGGAACTGGCTTCATGCAAATGCTCGCTAAAAAACCGACTCCTTAAAGTTTTTCATTTGAAGCCGAAAGCTTCCATGGAAAGGACCTCCAATTGAGCGCCGTAACATTCGAAGATCTCGACCAGACAAACGCGCCTGATAACACGAAAAAACCATTCTTCATGGTGGATACGACCAACGAAGATGAGCTTTTGCAGTGGCTGACTTCGACGCTCACGCAAATGAAGACTGATTCCTGGTATCGTCTGGAAAAGATCCGGAACAATTACCTGCGCTACAAAGGTGTCCAATACATCATGCAGGTTTATCAGCCGCGTGACGTGCCAGAGACGCGCAAACGCTACATGCCTCAGATGGTTCAGCCCATGATCCGGGATGCGATTGACGAAAAGGTCAGCCGCCTCATGGAGTCAAAGCCTACCATCATGGTGATCCCGCGTGACGATGAAGAGCGCGACAAAGTGGACGCCAAAATTGCCAAGCGTTTCTTATCAAGCGTCGATCAGTTGGAAGATCTTCAAAGCCTTTACCGCGAGTGGCTGAAGAATGCTGAGATCGCAGGTGAGTCCTTCTTGTGGTCTCGGTGGAATCCAGACAAAGGGGACATTCTTCGCGAATACGAGATGCTGGACCCACAAGATCCAAAAGTCCCGATGCGCCGAGCCCTTCGCCAAGGGGATGTCGAGTGCAAAGTGATCTCGGCTGAGAACTGCTTTTACGAAGAGCATCCATCGAAAGATTACCGCGACGTAAATTTCCAGTTCATCGTCGAATACGAATACACCGATGGCCTGAAACAAGACTATCCCCACAAGGCTGGCGACATTCACTCGGAACCACTTGGGACTTATTACTTTGATTATTCGACGCTCGAAGAAAAGCCTCTCGAGGGCTTCACTCGGAAGATCACGTTTTATCACAAGTCCACGAAGTATTTGCCGCAAGGATTTGAAGCCGTCTTCACGACAAAGGCTTTGCTGAAAGGGACGCCGCTCCCGAAAGAGTACGACGGTAAGCTGCCAGCGCGTCGCCTCATCATGACAAAGAATGAGCGTGAGCTTCACGGTGAGAGCACGATTGAGCCGACGCGCATGATGGCCTCCACCGTGAACAACTACGAGAACATGATCACGAAAAACTTGATGCTCATGAGCAATGCCAAGTGGTTCGTGGAAGATGGTTCAGTCGATCCGCAGCAGTTGAACAATGACACCGGCATTGTGAAAGTGAAGCCTGGAGCTGGAAAGCCCGTGCTTGCTCAAGCGAATCCCGTTTCTCCGCAGTTGATGGAGCACTCCAAGCAACTCACCGACAAGTTCTATCGCTTCATGAAATCCAATTCTGTCGTGCAAGGCGAACCGCCTCCAGGTGTTACGGCCTTCGTGGCACTCCAATACGTTTCGGAAGCTGAAAGCCGCAGACTCTCGACCGAGGTTCATCATCTTCAGACCGGCATCGTGGACGTGAACCAGATGATCTTAGACATCTGCGCCGAGAAGTATCGTCCAGGCGAAGAACGAACGATGATGGTTGCTGGCAAAGACATGCGCTGGAATATGATGAAGTATGACCCCGCGACTCTGAAAAAGAAATTCAGCGTGGTCATGCAAAACACGACAGGGCTTCCAGATTCTCGCTCTGGGAAGATCCAAGCCACGATGGAAACCGAGAAGACATTCCCTGGAATGCTTCCTCGTGAGCAAGTCGTTGAGATGCTGGGCTTCGGTCAATCGCCTGAAAAGTTCTATGACATCGCAGGCGCTGCGGCTCAAGCGGCCGAAGAGGAAAACGAATACTTGCTTGATGGTCAAGGCGGAATGGAGCCTCAAGAGTACGAGGACCACATCACGCACTGGCGCATTCATGTGGCTGGGATTCAGAACACGGCATTTAAAACGAAGCTCTCTCCAGAGATCCAGCAAAACATGCTGAACCACATCTTGGCGACCGAGATGCTCATGCAAGACATGATCATGAAGTCTCAGACGTTCGCGCAGAAAGTGGCAATTGAGTGCCCGCAGTTCCCAATGCTGATGGCCCCACTTCCGCCGCCTCCGATGATTGATCCGGCCACGGGAATGCCAGTTGATCCAATGATGGGCGAGATCCCAGGTGGACCCATGGAAGCGCCGCCCATGATGGATGAAACAATGGCTGGAATGCCGAGCCAAGATCAGATGGCGCCAGAGATTCCGCCAGCCCCTCCCCAACCTCAATTTTAAATAGGGAACCTGCCAATCAAGGCGGGCCTACGTCTTAAAAGGAAGTGCCCATGTCGGACATCAATCCGAACGTCCCGGTTACGGATAGCCCCGTTTCAACCTCGCTTGCTTCAGGAGATTCACAGCCGAGCTTTGATGATCTTGAAAGTCTGATGCTCAACCAAGAGCACGCCGTCAAAGGTGGCTCAAAGAAAGCGGCGAAAGATGACGCTCCCAAAAAGGCAGCAGACAAGCCAAAGGATTTAAGGACCGACGATGCCAAAGCCAAAGACGTGGAAGCGAAAAAAACAGAGGGAAAAAAAGCGGGAGAAAAAGAGGGCGATGGAAAAACCCTGGAAAAGCCAAAACCCCGAAAGACCTACAAGGGCAAGTACCAGGATCAAAGCCTCGACGTTGACGAAGAGGCAGAGTTCACCGTCAAAGTGAACGGCCAAGAAATCCCAGTCAAAGCGAAAGATTTGTTTGAGAACTATTCTGGCAAGACCGCGTGGGAAAAGAAATTCTCCGAAGTGAGTCAAGACCGGATGGCTGTGAAATCTGAACAGCGAAGAGTCCAGGAATTCGCATCAAAGATTAAGAATATGTTCAGCGAGCAAGATCCACAAGTGCGCCTTTTTAAAATGGCCGAGCTTGCTGGCATGTCGCCAATTGAATTTCGAAAACAATCTTTCGAGAATTTAATAAAAGACGTGGAAAGTTATTCTCAAATGTCGGAAGATGAGCGCAAGGCAGCGGACTTGAAGTTTGAGAATGAATACCTCAAGCATAAAGCCACTTCCACCCAGGAGTCTTTGCGGGCGCAGCAAGCCGAACAGGAACTGCGGAACCACGTCAAAGGATTGCTCCAAAAGACCGGCATACCGGAACAGTCTTTCAATGACCGTCTTGAAGAGATGAGCAAACTCACACGTGAGCAAATTGCCCTTCTAGAGAAAGATGGAAAATTCATTGGGGGAAGACCCACGGCTGAGTTTGTCGTTGAGACCATTAAAAAAGATGAGCTTTGGAATGCCGTTGAAGATGCACTCGAAGGAGTGAAGCTCAATTGGGATCAAAAAACCAAAGCAAGAGAAGTCACCAGTCTTGTGAACGATGCCTATATGAATGGGCTCAGAGCAAAAGACATGGCTGATGTGGTCTCAGAAATCTTCGGCAAAGCAAAAGCCAAACGTGTGTTGGATCAAGTGGAGCGCGAGCGGGAAGAACATTACACCGGCAAGAGACCTGAATCACCGCAAGTGACCAGGAATTCAGCCGATGTTGATTTTTTTGACGATCTTTAAAATTTAAAAACAACTTTTCTATTGCCCCATAACAAGGGGCCTAGGAGACACAATGGCTCAGTTTTCGCTGGCGAATAGCTCTGCATTATTCAAAACAAAATTCGGTAAACTCTCTGAGAATGCCTACAACTCCGCCAACGTAATGTTGGGGACGATTAAAAAAGAATACGACTTCGTTGGTGAAGACATGAAGATGGCAACGCCTACCTTCTTCTCCGGCGGTGTTGGTTCGGGATCTCTGCCAACTCCAAACCCAGCATCTGCTGTTAAGGCCACGATCACCGCGAAACGCGTTTACGCTACGACTCAGATCCAGCGCGAAGCCATCAAAGCTTCGATGACATCTGAAGGCGCATTCGTTGACGGTATGAAGTGGAACGTTCAGAAGACCACGGAAGCTTACAACCGAAACGCCAGCCGTATCTTGTTCGGAAACGGAACGGGCGCCCTGGGAACTGCGGCTGCCAACGCAACGGGAACCGCGATTGCCCCTGTGATCGTGATCACTGCGGCAACGTGGGTTGAAGGTCACTGGGAAGAAAACGATTACATCAACTGGGGAACTGACGCTTCGGTGTTTAACATCACCGCCGTCACGCCTTCGACTCGTTCGATCACGATGGCCCGCATCTCTGGAACTCTGGATCTGACAGCGGCCGGCGCTGGTTTGATCGCTTACATGCAGAACTCCAAAGACAATGACCCTCAAGGCTTGAAGGGCGTTTGCGATGCAACGACTGGAAACTTGTATGGCGTCGCTGTCGCTCGTCGCTGGCAGGCAACGCAAATTGCAGCAGCAGGTGCCGGGATCTCTGAAGATGTGATGAACGAACTGATTCTGAAAATTCAGTATAAGTGCGGTAAAGCACCAAAAGTGCTGATGACCTCGTTCACTCAGTATCGCAAGATCCTGAACTTCCTTGAAGACCACAAGATTTACAACGTCGAGCCTCGTTCGAACGACCTCAAAGGAAAAATCTCCTTCAAAGGTCTGTCTTACATCTCGGATGCTGGTGAAATCGGGATCTTCGCTGATCGCATGTGCGATGACGACCGCATGTATGCCGTCAACACTGACTTTATCTGGTCGAAACACCGCCCAGACTTCGGTTGGTTTGACGACGACGGCACCGTCTTCTTGCGACTGGCGAATGATGACTCGTATGAAGCCCGATACGGCGGTTACTATGAGAACTACATCATCCCGTCTTTCCAAGGCGTCGTGACCGGACTTGCTGTCTAAGATTTTCATCACTTTTCGCGGGGGTCTGATCACGGATGGTCAGTACTCCCGCTTTTTTATGGAGGCTTTATGGCTGGCGTAGGCGCAGCGAAACAGGTCGTGAGCCCTCAGAGGGCAATGCGAATCATGAGCGTGAAAGTGGATGGAACAGGCGCAGTCGCTTTGTCCGGAACTTGCGCGCTCAACATGTCTCTGACTGATAACGGCACCGGAGATTACACTCTGACCTTCAACCTTCCTTACCAGCGAGCACCTGAAGTCATTGTGACACCCGTCACTGATAACTGTGTCGCAAAAATCGGAACGGCAACGGTCTCAGCAGTTCAGATTCTCACTGAGGATTTGTCCGGAGCGGCTTTGGATGCAGACTTTCACGTCATTTTAGTCGGGGCCGATTGCTCTGACCAATACTAAGGGGGATCAATGGCATCACCATCGGTCAAAACCTTTTACACAGAAGGCCCACAGTTCGCGAATCGCATGCTGGTCTTCGGAGTCGTGTCAGGCGCTCTCACTGAGGGCAAATACATGGCGACGATTGCAAGCGGCGGGACGGGAATTTATGTCATCACTTGGCTTTGCCCGAACTACGGCATGGTTCCGGAAGCTGCGGTGACTTCGAAGTCTGATAACCGAATCGGGCGCATCACTGCGATTGATCGGTTTTCTGTCACGGTTGAGATGCAAAACATCGTCGGTGGCGCCGCTGCTGCGGGTGACTTCTCTTTGATCGTGAATGGCTCAATGGCATCGGACCCAATCCGAGGCTAGCAGATAGAGATTACTGAGATCCTCCATCAAGGAAGGGGAGATTCATGTCAGGTGGAATTAAGGGCTATCCCTCAAGTCAAAAGCTTGTAAAGGGTCAGCCGCCCATAACCGAATTCGTCACACTTCAGCCGACAGACATTGGTCTCAGGGCATCTCTAGACACATCAAGGCCTGCGTTTCGAGTCGATAGCGATACGATTCCGCGAGTGGCCGGTGCTGCGACTGGGAATCCCTCGACTGGTTTTGCCACTGAGATTGAGGACACGGCGACGCCAGCGAGAGTTGGCGACTTTGTCAGATTTCTCGACGGTGGGGCTGCATTTTTAGAGGTCGCCATTGTCGCAATTGACGTGAGCGGAAATAGCTTCACTCTTGCTTCAAAGATTCCTGCGCCGTATACGCCAGCACCTGGAGATGAATTCTACATCATGCGCTATACAAGCATGAGGGCAGATGACACTGGCGCTCCAATCGTTGCAGTCACTCAAGGACCGATCCAGTACGTTTATGATGGGGTTGATACCGAGGTTGAGGAAGATACAGCAACGCCTGCGAATAACAGAGCGTTGCCAACGAAGGCCTTCTTTGATCTGGATGGCGTGGAAACACCAGTCAGTGAAGACACAGTTACGCCTGCGAATTCGGTTCCGTTTCCCGTTAAAATCATCGATCCAACTGGGGTTCCTTACGATACAGATTATGGCCTAGTCGGAGCGCAAACGCTTCGCAGTGCTGCCCAAATCGGGAATGAAACAGGGGCTGCAGATTTTGATTTAGGTGTGACGGGTCCTCAAACACTTCGAACTGCTGCCAATATCGGAAACGCTACTGGCGCAGCTGATTTTGATGCAGGACCAACGACCGCCCAAACTCTCAGGGTTGTGGTTTCAAATGATCAAACTCCATCAACGTTTCAGTTTGCAAGACTAGATTATGTCTCAAGTCCGGTTGGAGCTGTCTCTTATGTTCAGTTGATCGCTGCCACGACCGCACAGTCTGTTTCATTTACGCTCTTTGATGGCGGCGGTTACGCGATGGAACTCGCAATCGGACCTGCCGCTTCCGAGGTTCCTTTTATGTATATCCCGCCAGGTGGATTCAACGGAATGATTTCCGCAGTCATTCCATCTGGGTCAAGACTCTCTGTGAAATGTTTGGAAACAGGAATCACTGTCGACGCCGGTCAACTCGTTATGAACTTGTTGGGGTGAAGAATGAGCGTGTTGATTTTCATGGCTCTTCTGCAATCGCAAGCGGCGTATGTCGAAAATGTCGATCAGATTCGGCAGGTCATTCATAGCGAGGTTGTCGATAGAGAAATTCCACTTCCGACGCTGACCCAACCATGGCGAGCGGTCCAGTTTGACCCTCTGATGGGGTCGATTTACACCCGCAAAGTTTCTAATTTTAAAAAGTGGCAGGACTCTTCGAAAGAATTTTACAAGAGCCCGATTCGAATCCTCGTGATTGATTGATGAGAGGTTTCATGAAACTTGTTTTTTTATTCCTGATGATTCTTCTTCCGCAATTCGCCTTGGCGGACGCGGTGATTTTCTCAGGCAACGATGTCAAAGCTTTAAAGTATAATCTCGATTTGTTCGGAAGATCGAAACTCCTTGGAATTAACGTGGACCCGAGGGCCGGCGCTGGGGTTGTGGCACCACTTAGCTCCATCGGAATGGATTACCTGACTGGTGGCGTTTACTTTAAAGTTGGTCCTCTTGCGACCGACTGGATTTCTGCGACCGGCGCAATCTATGACCCTGGAATTCCTGACACCTTTGCAGGCTATGATTCCACAGGCCTTCTTAAAAATATTCCTGGTTGGGCATTTGACCCGAATTATTTCGGTGCGAACGTGAATCTCAACGTAGATCCACCGAACACTGTGTCCTATACACCTTACCATAATTTTAATGTAAACTTAGTCCCCACAGTTTCCTCACCTGACAACACGAACGCTATTTTTCAAATCAATGCTAATGTTGATCCAAGTAACACAGGATTTTCAATCGGTGCCAACGGTTTGGCTGTGAGAAACTTGGACAATGGTCTGAGATTTCAAGGAAGTGGAGCGAACGGATCAGCACAACTTTTTAATAACTATCTTGATCTTGGTGGGTCCTCGATTGCCGGTTCCGTCAACGGTGCAAGTCTCATCGACACAAGTCTTTTGGTCCGAGACGCTTACACTCTGGGACCAAATGCATTTACCGCTATGAATGCTCAAATTGTGACTGAAGTCGGATCAAGCGTTCCAAGCGGAACGAATGGTTACTCTCTGAGTTACAACGTCTTAGGGAATTGGAATTCTGGAACGGGTGGCACAAATAGTTATTCGATCAGTGGTGGGATCCGACCGACAAACAATCCGACGGGTGGTTACACGGGCTATGGTGCCTATCTGCAAATGGATGCGGATTTTCCGTATGCAAATATTTTTGTCGACAATCTGAACATTGGTCCAAACGTGGCTGTGAGCATTCCAAACTATACCAGTTTTCAAGTGGGGCCTCAGCTTTACAACGGTTCCACAATCACAACCTATCAAGGGATGAACATCAGTCCGACAATTCAGTCAGGTTCGACCGTCTCAAGTTATGTGGGTCTCAACATCGGTCAAAACATCAATGCCGGTGCCACAGTCACAGATTTTAAAGGACTCTCGGTCACCGCAGCGAATTACAAACTTGCATCTGGATTTTATGGAACCGCTATTGAATCCCAAGGGTTTCACAACTTTAACAACCCAATCGATTTTCCGTCCGGCTATAACGGATTTTTGACGAATGCCAATTACATGGGCGGGCAGTTTAATATTCTTTCGGGTTCCCCCGTCACCGGACTTGACGCCTTCGGAAACAACTTCGCATGGGGACTCAACTTTGCGGATGACGTAGGTCCAGGATCTTTTGGTTTAGGAGTTTCGGTCGTGGGCTTCGTCGGACAAGTGTCCGGTGCTCCAGGAAAGACATTCACTCCAGATTATTCTTTTGCGGTTGGTGGCGCGTCGGTCCCTCCAACAAGTACTGGCGGAACCATGAGCGGCGAGGTCGCCATATTTAAAGCCATTGGTCTGATCAACGCGGGTGGAACTGTGTCAGTGACGAATCAGACTTCGTTTCTCATGCCAGCCACGTTTGGCGGATGCGGATATGCGACCAATTGCTGGGGTGTGAAGATTGCTGAACCTGTGGCCGACAATGCTTTTGCAAAGAATGTGATTGTTGGCGCAATGACGCCGACAAACGCCTCTGCCGGTCTTGAATTGAACTCGACGACAAAGGCCTTCATTCCGTCTCGCATGACGACGGCTCAACGGGTGGCCCTCACTGCAGTCAACGGGATGATTGTTTACGATACGACTTTAAGTAAGCAATACTGCTATGAAGGCGGAAGCTGGAAACCCTGCATTCCGACCTCCCTCCCAAGTGCCTGTCCAGTCAGAGCCGTTTCATCTGCTGACACAGCCAGCAGTGCAGATTGTCAAATTCATGGAACCGGAAACTATGTCCAGACACTTTACGTTCCCGCCGATGGGGATGCCATTTGCGTGAAAAATGCTGGGAGTGGGACCATCTCTCTGGCTGGTGGAGGTGCTTTGATCGATGACGAAACAAGTCAAAGCCTCTACGGGAAAGTGTCTCTTTGTCTCTATGGTTATGGTGGCAATTGGTGGATCAAATAAAAAGGAGTTTTTTATGAAAATGTTGGTTTTTGTTTTTCTGACGCTGGGATCTTTGGTCGCCAACGCGACTTATATTCCAAGTGACTGCACGCTGAAAATCGCCGGACGATGCTTCACAAAAGCGGAAAACGATCGATTTGAAAGCGGAACACTCGCCGCGGGTGGTGGGGTGATTCTGACAACAACTGTCACGGTCGTAAATCTGGCCTCGGGTTTCAAATTACAGGACGGGACAGATTTTCAAGTCCCCGCCGGAACCACAGCAAATTGCATGGCGTTTCGCGCCTCTGTCAGCAGTGCGACGGTCGCGGCGTCCTATGACGTTTACTTGGCCTATAATGACAACCCGGTCATTCAGAACCAAGGGAGCTACGGTGTGAACCCCGTGACTTATGGTGGTGGTGCTGCGGCTTCGAGTTATGTCGCGTTCACGATCAATCAAAGTCCGACGGAGAACATTTTAAAATGGTCGATCCCCGCCGGAAAATATCCGCTGATCGGGACCAACGGTGTCCCGACAAACGTCACTGCATGGTGCTTCATCGATTAATTGTTGGAGGGGAAATGGAAGTCGTAGCTCTTTTGACCGCAATGAAAGAAATGGGATTCGAAGCGGGCCACATCATCTCTCTGGTCATCATGTATTGGCTTTTAAAAAAGGACCTCATCAAGATTTTCGACAAGAAACTGACTGACCTTTTTAGTCAGCTCATTATTGCAATTAAAGATCTTGAAAAGGTTCATAACGAAAGAATCAAAAAAATCGAGACCAAGATAGGTCTTTAAACAAAGGGGAAATTGTGAAGCCAGAATTTAAACTCGAAGGCGATATTTTGAAAATCAGCTTGAAGCACGAAGTGATTGTCGACAAAGACTCTGATGGCGTGGCGTCGGTCAAAGGAAATATCGGAGCGGAACTTGAATTGGACGGCTCGGAAGTGATGGAAGAACTACTGAAGTCCGGTGATCTGGTCGCAAAAGTGAAAGCGAAACTGGGACTGTAGTGATTGAGAAAATTCTTTTTTTCATCGTGGAGATGATTTTGAACTGGGCTTTGAAAAAGGCCCAGTCAGAAGTCGTTAAACGTGAAGCAGAGGCCGCAAGAGATCAACTCCGCGAAGAGGTGAATCATGACAATGTTGAAAGATACAATGCGGCCGTTGATCGGGCCGACCGTGTTCGCCGCGCTGTGGATCTGCTTAATCGCAATCGCTCTTAGTGGATGCGGATCGGTTCCAAAATTCCCAGCAAAAACCATCTGGGAAGTAGACGTGAAGTCAGGGGTCTGCGGAGAGTATCAGATCGTCGAACCGAAAACTCTGAAAGTGAAGCACGTTGCTGATCATCCACTTTCGAAATGCAACGGAGTCTTTGGATTTTCGACCTCTGACACGCCAAAGGTTCTGGACTGGTGCTCTGATCTCGTCGTCTTGGCTGAGAAAAACTGTTCGAAATAGGGGAATGAATGAAGCCTCCTTGGAAAGTGTTTGCAGAGAAATTCAAAGGCAAAAAGGAAACGGACCCAGAGTTTTCAAAATTCATGGTTCCGAAGTGGAAGCTTTTTGGCCTAAATCTTGGCACCATTGCTAAAAACTGGGCGGCTTGGTGCGGTCTGGCGATGGCGGTCGCACTCTCTGGGGTTGGACTTGATTACGTTAAAAACGGTGAGCTTGCAAAAAACTGGCGCACTCTGGGAATTGCGATTGATTGGAAAGCTGACGGCATTCCAGAGGGTGCAATTGTTCAGATCAACCACAATCTCAATTGCAATTCCGGAAGCGGGAACCATGTCGCACAAGCAGAAGGTGATTGCACGGCCGCCGATCTTTTGAAGTCCGGCGCGACGATTGATCTTTACGGCGGCAACCAAGGAAATACTTGGAAGGTCTCGACCTATTCAGTTAAAGAAATCTGCGCGGTGAGATGGCCGAAGGATTACCAGAGACCTGCAAGAGTGCTTGTTTCTAAAAAATGCAGTTCTAAAAGATCTGGAACGGAGTCCACACGATGAATCCAAGTCGTCTCGAGGTGGCAATTCGTTATGTGTCGGTCATCTGCGCTCTGCTTTTGATTGTTCTGATCATGGCGAACATTCAAGGGTGCAAAACGACAGAAGTGGAACCGCCGGCACCTCCACCTAAGCCAGCCCCCAAACCCATTGCTATTTCCTGGGATAACCAGGAGCGAAAGGCGTGGTCGGAATACCTGCTTGTGAAGATCGAAGGAAAGAAACTGATCTTTGATTCAGCCAAAGACATCACTTTGTTTTGTCCAAAATATGCATCTTTGGATAATTATGCACAGACGAAAGCCCTGGCGGAATTCTGGGTGGCACTTGCCTACTTCGAATCTGGATGGAACCCAAAATCCTCGAGCGTTGATGTTGGAACGCCAGGCGACAAAGATACCTATTCGGTCGGGCTTTACCAGATGAGCGTCGTTGATCAGGTCAGCTACAAGCTGCCTCTCGGTTACAAGTATGCGGACCTCATTACCGCAAAACCCAATATTCACCTGGCGATTGAGATCATGGCAAAGCAGATCAAATCGAAGGGTTTAATTGTCGTGCCAAAAAATCCTTACTGGGCTGTTTTGTATCGCGGCAAGTACGACAAAATTGCTTCCATCATTTCCTATGTGAAAAAAACCACTCCTGTATGTTTCAATTGATTGGGGGACTTTAATGGCATCAACGGCGACGTTCAAAAAGCAAACTGAGGTTTTTAATACGGCGAGAACTTTCGCTTTTGCCTCATTTGCTATCGAATCTCAAATGTGGGCTTGCTTTCAAATCGACGTGACGGTGCCAGCCGCTGCTATTTCTGCGACAATTAAAGCGCAGTCTTCTGCAAACGGCGGAACTTCCTGGGTTGATATTCCAACCGTCACGCAAGCTTTGACTGTCACTGGGAACTATATGTTTACGATTCCGCAAATGGCAGCACCTCTTGTGAGGCTGACAATCACAACCGCAAATACAAACACCGGCACTGTCAGTGTCTGGGGTTATGCGAAGGGTGGATAGATGAGCTACTACGAAGAAAATTACAGAATGCCACAAGGATACCTCAACGGGGGCGGATCAGGCGCTGGCGGGGGGATGAGTGGCGGCGGTGGGGGAATGGACCCAGCTTCAGCCGGAATGACGGGCATGATGGCTGGAGGCCCGGCCGGCGCTGCACTTGGAGTCGGCGGTTCATTCTTAATGAACTATCTGAACCAACGCGCGCAAGAGGAAGAAAACCGCAAGAAGGCTCTTCAAGATGCGGCTCAATATCAAGCAGGGGCTCAAACAAACGCACTTAACAGCATGACGGGCGGTTACGGACGCGCCCTGGGAGTTTAAGATGGATAAAAAGGTCAAAGAAATCATCTCGGGTCTGCAGTCTGGAATGACGGC
>Ga0075163_10003361_pt1 | contig 21493 bp, 18 predicted proteins | sample JI1023141ADNA_FD_71478 | JGI IMG/M metagenome (GOLD analysis project Ga0075163, IMG submission 71478) | Wastewater effluent complex algal communities from Wisconsin, to seasonally profile nutrient transformation and Carbon sequestration -... | ecosystem: Engineered > WWTP > Effluent > Algae... | reverse complement strand
CGGTCGCGGCGAAGAAGGCGTGCAAGGTCGCGGCGCTGTCCGGCTCGAGGGCGGCCTCGGCGAGCGCCGCGTCCATCAGGGCGACCCAGCGGTCGCGGGCCGCGAGGTCGACGACGAAGGGCATGTGGCGCATGCGCAGCCGCGGGTGGCCGCGCTGGGCGATGTAGCGCTGGGGGCCGCCGAAGCGGCCGACCAGGAAGTCGCGCAGGCGCTGCTCGGCGCCCGCGAGATCGGCCTTGGGGTACATCGGGCCGAGCAGATCGTCGGCGCGGACGCGGCGGTAGAAGGCCGCCGCGAGCCGCTCGAAGCCCGCCTCGCCGATGCGTGTGTAGACCTCGTCCTCCGGGGCCATCGCGGCGGATGATGCCACGGGGCGGCCGCCACGCGCCCGCCAATGGCGTCCAGCGGGCGTCGGAGCGCGGAAATAAACGGCGTTCGCGGCGGCGTTCGGGGTCCGCCCGACGCGCCGGGATTGGACGGCGAGGGCCGGGGACACGGGCTGATGCCGAGGTTTTGTTTGACGGCCCGTGGACGGGCGGGCGTGGTAGCCTTGCGCTCACCCCTGCAGCAGGGGACGTACCGGACGATGGGGACCCAGCAAGGACTGTCGCAGACGGACGAGGAGGACACCCTCGAGGCGGGGACCTTGCTGGCGGGCCACTACCGCGTGCTCGAGTACGTGGGGCCGTGCAGCTTCGGCGTGCTGTACCTCGGCGAGCACAAGCAGATGGGCAGCCGCGTCGCGGTGCGCGTGCTGAGCACGCAGTGGAAGACGTGGGTGCGGACGGAGGAGGATGTCGAGCGGTTTCGCCGGGCGGTGCGCGACGCGAGCGCGACGTGTCACCCGAACATCGCGCAGGTGTTCGACGCCGGGCGGCTGGCGGACGGGCGCCTGTTCCTCGTGACCGAGTATCTGGTCGGCCACAACCTCTACGAGGAGATCCAGCAGAACCAGTACCTGCCGGTCGCGCGCGCGTGTCGGGTCATCCGCGACGTCGCCCGCGCCGTCCGGGCCGCGCACGAGGCCGGCGTCACCCACCGTGACCTCAAGTCCGACAACGTCATGCTCGTGCCGCTGCCCGGCACCGACGGCGAGGCCGTCCAGGTCCTCGACTTCGGCATCGCCGCGTGGGCCGAGGTCGAGGCCCGCAAGACCTCGCCCGGCGTGTTCGTGGCGACGCCCGAGTACATGGCCCCCGAGCAGGTCCAGGGCAAGCCCGCGTCCCCGCTGTTCGACATCTACGCGCTCGGCGTGATGCTGTTCGAGGCGCTGGTCGGCGAGCCGCCGTTCGGCGGCAGCAACGGCGCGTTCATCCTCAAGTCGAAGGTCAGCCGCCCGGCGCCGTCGCTGGCCCAGAAGCTGCCCGGCATGCCGCGCCGCCTCGTCGAGCTCGTCGACGACTGCCTGATCATGGACGCCGCGCTGCGCCCGCAGTCGGCCCGCGAATTCCTGGTCCGCATCGACGAGGTGCTGCGCACGCTGCAGCGGCTCTCGGGGCCGACGCCGATCTGACATGAGCACGCGCGCGCTGGTCCTCTCGAGCCTGGCTTTCGGGGCATGTTCTTCGGGACCTGGCCAAACGGACAGCAGCGCGTCGTCGTCGGCGGTCACGGCGGTGACGTCGACGGCGACGGCCGAGACCGGCGCGCCGACGACGGCCGGCCCGACGACCACGCCCGGTCTCGCGCCGGTCGCGGAGATCTCCGGCGGGCCGTTGATCGGACCGCCGCCGCTGACGGTCGCGCTGTCGGGCGAGGGCTCGAGCGACCCCGACGGCGCGATCGCCAAGTACGACTGGGACTTCGGCGACGGCGAGACGGCGACCGGCGCGACGGCGCAGCACATGTACGCGAGCGTCAGCAACTACACCGTCACGCTGACCGTCACCGACGACGACGGCGCGACCGCGACCGCGCAGGTGCTGGTCAAGGTCGGCGGCTGCCCGGAGTACGCCGCCGGCGCGGCGCAGGGCACCATCGCGGCGCCCGCGGTGCTCGAGGCGTCCGGCCTGGCTGCGAGTCGCGGCTCGCCCGGCGTGCTGTGGACCCACAACGACTCCGACCCCGACGGCCCGCGGCTCTACACGGTGACGCTGCAGGGCGCGGCGCTCGGGACCTACACGCTGCAGGGCGCCAAGGTCCGCGACTGGGAGGACCTGGCGATCGGTCCCGGGCCCAAGCCGGGCCAGGATTATCTGTACGTCGGCGACATCGGCGACAACGGCGAGAAGTACGAGTCGGTCACGGTCTACCGCGCGCCGGAGCCGCCGGTCGACGCGGCCGCGACCGGCGTGGTCGCCAGCCTGTCGGGCGTCGAGGCGCTCGAGCTGACATATCCCGGCGGCGAGGCGCACGACGCGGAGACGCTGCTCGTCGACCCCGCGGGCGGCGACCTGTACGTGGTGACGAAGCAGGGGGACGGGGCGTCGACGGTGTTTCGCGCGGCGGGGCCGGTGTCTGCGGGGACGACCGCGCTCGCCGAGGCGGCGCAGATCGACTTCGGGCCCGGCGGGCTGGCGACGGGCGGCTCGGTGTCGGCCGCGGGCGACTGGGTCGTGGTCCGCACGTACTTCGGGGCCCGCATGTGGCCGCGGGCGCCGGGGTCGGCGCTGTCGGACGCGTTCGCCGGCCCCGGCTGTCCGGTCCCCGTCGTGATGGAGATCCAGGGCGAGGCGATCGCGTTCGCGGCCGACGGCCTCGACTATTTGACGACCAGCGAGGGCGCCGCGCCGACGCTGTACCGCTACGCCCGCCAGTGATCAGAGGTACACGAGGTCGATGCGTTGCTCGGCGCCCGCGGCGGTGACCGTGAACTTCGCGTCGCGCCACCGCGGCGGGCCCATGCGGCCCTTCGCGTTGTTCGACGCGCCGATGCCCTCCTTCGGGATCCCGATCCAGCTGGTGTCGAGGTCGTTGTTGCCGTTCTCGTCGTGGACGACGACGATCGCGTACTCGCCGGGCGGGACGTCCGCCAGCTCGACGCTGACCCGGCCGCCGGCGATCTTCGCCGCGAGCTTGCGCCACGCGCGGTCGGGCTTGGTCGGGAAGCCGTCCTCGCCGCGGTACACGGCGATCAGCGCCTGACCCTCGGCGCTGCGAAAGCCGCCGAGGCGCAGCGCGATCGCGCCCGGCGCGGCTTCGGCCGCCGCGATTGCGCCGGGCGCGGCGTCGGCCGCCGCGCCGGGTCCGGCGACCGCGTCGGTGCAGCCGAGCGCGCAGGTGAAGAGGAGGCCGACGGCGAGGACGGAAGATCTCGGGAGGGGGCGTGGTCGGGGCATCGGATCAAGCTTCGCTTAAGCTCATTGCAGAGGTCGGCGGGTTTGTCACTCCGTCGGGCGCGATTCGCCGGCGCAGCGGGGCGCGGGGGGGTCGGCAGGTAGCGCGTGCAGGGCGGCCGCCTCCGGCCCGCTGGCGCGGGATCCGGCGCCGGGGTGGACGCGGATGGGTGAATTTCCGGGGCCGTGGTTGCGAGATCTGCAGATCCCGGTTATAGAGGGTTTGCATAGGGTTGGCGCTGCAGACCGCCGCGGCTCTCATGCCCGCCGCGGCCGGACGCCAGCCGGAAACGACCGCTCCATTTGACCGAAAACGGCCGCTATCGCATCCAGTCCGTCGCCGAGATGACCGGCGTGTCGGCCGCGACGCTGCGGGCGTGGGAGCGGCGCTACGGGATCCCGGCGCCGCGGCGGACGGCCTCGGCCTACCGGCTGTACACCGAGCAGGACATCGAGCTGATCAAGCGGGTGCGCGAGCTGTGCGACGGGGGCATCGCGCCGTCGCAGGCGGCGCAGATGGTGCTGGCGACCCGGAGCAGCCGCGAGGAGTTCGCGCACCTCGAGGTCGACACGCACGAGCTCGCGGTCCAGAAGATCGTCGCGGCGGTCGAGAAGTTCGACGCGGACATGGTCGAGGCGGCGGTCAAGCACGCGCTGTTCCTCGGCTCGGCGACGGCGCTGTTCGACAAGGTGTTCGGCCCGGCGCTGCAGGTGATCGGGCAGCGCTGGCACGAGGGCTCGATCAGCATCGGCCAGGAGCACCTCGCCTCGGAGATCATCTGCAACGCGCTGCGCTACATCCTGCGCCTGTCGCAGCCGGAGGCGCCGGACAAGACGGCGGTGCTGGCCTGCTTCGCCGACGAGGAGCACGTCGCGCCGCTGTACGGCGTGGCGCTGCGCTTCACCGAGTGGGGGTTTCGCACGGTGATGCTCGGCGCCCGCACGCCGCCGCACGCGATCCGCCACGCGGTCGCGGAGGTCCACCCCGACATCGTCGGCCTGTCGCTGACGATCGTGCCACCGGCATATCGCGTGCGCGAGCTGATCGACGGCTACGGCGAGGCCTGCGGTAAGACCCCGTGGCTCGTCGGAGGCGGCGGCGCGGAGAGGGTCCGCGAGCTGGTCGAGGCCCGCGGCGGGCTGCTCGTCCCGCCCGACCGCCTCAAGCTGCGGCAGATCGTCGACCGCCTGACCAGCGCCCGCGCGGGCGACACCCCGTGACGGCAGGGGACGACGTTGGGGCACGCCGCCCCCGCTCGTGACATGGCCCGCAGATCGCCGCGACCACACGGACGCGGAGTTTGTTTCGCCGCGGAAATGACGTAGAACACCGCCCTGCGGGTCGGCGCCTCGAGCGCCAGCCCGCTGCACGACGAAAGTACGAGAGACCATGAAGAAGTCCATGTCCCCTCTGTTCACCGTGGTCGCGGCGCTCGCCCTGGCCGCCTGCGCCGCCAAGCCCAGCCCCGACAGCGCCCCGCCGACCGAGACGCCGCCGGCCGAGCCGGCCCCGGTCGAGGCGGTCGCCGCCCCCGAGCCGACCCCGCCGCCGGCCGAGGCCGAGCCGCCGCCGCCGCCGGCCCCGACCAAGGACATCCTCGACACGGCCGCCGAGGCCGGCAACTTCACGACGCTGCTCAGCGCCATCGACACCGCGGGCCTGAAGGACACGCTCAAGGGCCCCGGCCCGTTCACCGTGTTCGCCCCGACCGACGAGGCGTTCGCCAAGCTGCCGAAGGGTGACCTCGACAAGCTGATCAAGAACAAGAAGAAGCTGACCGAGGTGCTCACGTACCACGTGGTCTCCGGCGCCGCGGTCAAGAAGGCCGACATCGCCAGCACCCCGTCGGCCAAGACCGTCGCGGGCCCCGAGCTCGCCATCACCTCCGGCACCGACGTGAAGATCAACGACTCCGCCACGATCGTGTCCTTCGACATCGCGGCGACCAACGGCGTCATCCACGTGATCGACACCGTCCTCATGCCGCCCAAGCCCGGCAAGGCGCCCAAGGCCGCCCCGAAAGAGAAGGCCGCGGCCAAGTGAGCCGCGGCCCGCGTCCCCCGGACGCGTGGCTTGTTCGAAGAGAGGCGCCGGCCCCCGCATCGCGCGGGCCGGCGTTCTCGTCGGCGGGGCGGGCCCATCGCCATGAAGCGGTGATATGTCCGTGAAATGTTTGTGGTCGCGGCTGGTGAACCATCTGGTTCGATGCGCAAGAACGCGCTATTTTGCCCCCCATGCGTCTCCGGGCCACCCCCTGCCTCCCCGTGCTCCTCCTGGCCGCCTGCGGCGCCCCGTCCGGCGGCGGCGGCCTCACCTCGGTGAGCGCGTCGATCAGCGGCGCCGAGCCGGGCACCAGCATGTCCGAAGAGACAGGTTCCTCCGGCGCGAGCACGGGCGCGAGCACGGGCGCGGCCGCCGGCGAGACGAGCACGGGCGCCGCGAGCGCGGATGATACGGGTGATACGGATGATACGGGTGACACGGGCGACGCGAGCACGACCGGCCCGGGCAGCGACACCGGCGAGCCGCTGCCGCCGGCGCTCAAGTGCAGCTATCCGGCGAGCCCGGCCGGCCCGCTCGAGCTGATGGTCCCGAAGGGCTCGGCGGAGCGGCTGGAGTTCGGCGTGGCCGGCCTGCCGGATCCTTCGCGGGTCGTCGCGGCGGCGCTGCGCTTCGTCAGCTACGACGCCGATCATCCGGGCGAGGAGGGCGAGATCTCCGTCAATGGCGGGGCGGCCATCGACCTGCCGGCGAGCGCGGCGTGGGAGAACGCCGAGCACACCAGCGAGGTCGACGTCACCGGGCAGACCGTCGCGGGTGACAATGTGGTGAGCTTCGGCGCGGGCAGCTTCGTCGACGGCACGTTTTATCGCATCGGCCAGGTCTCGCTCGAGCTCGAGGCCCACGTCGACGCGTGTCCGGCCGCGCCGATGGACCCGCCGAAGCCGGTGCAGATCAGCTACGTCGACGCCAGCTACACCAAGGCCCACAACTGGGTGCTGCGCTGCGACTACGACGAGGGCTACGCGTTCACGGCCAAGGGCGACCAGGCGATGCTGGATTGCAGCGGGCTGTACGACCCCGACGGCACGCGCACCGGCACGGCGACCTTCACCTTCGAAGATCTGCCGGCCGCGACCTACGAGATCACGATCAAGTCGCGGCACAGCACCAACCGCAACCCGGAGGGCGCGCTGTTCGTGGTCGCCGGCGAGGGCAAGCGCGTGTTTCAGCTCGAGGGCGACATGGTCGTCGACACCTGGGGCACCAAGGCGCTCGCGGGCACGGTCGAGGTCGTCCTCGACAGCACGATGGAGAGCGCCAGCGACAGCGTCACCTGGGTGCGCCTCGAGCCGGTGTGACCTGTCCCCGGGGACAGGTCACTGTTTCGGGCGCAGGCGCAGGGCCTCGGGCGGGATGCCGTCGATCTCGATGCCGCCGACCACGACCGCGTAGATCAGGTCGACGTCGGGGCCGGCGGTGAAGTGGTGCGAGCTGTCCGCGGGCATGTCGACCAGCTCGCCCGCGCCGACCCGGTGGCCGGCGCTGTCGAGGAAGCTGCCCTGCAGCACCAGCACGTGCTCCTCGCCGACGTGGCGGTGCGGCGGGAACACGGTGCCCGCGGCGACGCGCACGAAGCCGACGTCGGCCCCGGCGACCGCGGGCCCGCCGAGCAGGTGGACGAGCCCGACGTTGGGCGCGGGCGAGGTCTGCCACACGTCGGCGCGGTCGAGGCTGGCGAGCAGCTCGCGGGCGCGGTCGGCGGCGACGTCGATCAGGCGGGCGAGGCGGTCGATGAACGGGGCGAAGCGACCGGGGCCGCGGGCCGCGGTCAGCAGGCGCGCGCGCAGGCCGGCGGACGGGCGCGCCGGCGGCAGCGCCACCGCGAGGGCGCTGAGTGCCTCCTGGGCCGCGGCGGCCTCGGTCGCGAGGTCCGGGCCGAGCTCGCGCTCGAGGCGGGCCTGCTCGGCCGGGGGCAGCGTGCCGAGCACGTACTCGGCCAGCGCGGCCTGGCGGTCGTCGGGGTCGCGGGCGGTCATCGCGGGCCTCCTGGTTCGTGCATCGCGGCGCGGAGGCGGGCGAGGCCGGCGGCGGTCCGCGACTTCACGGTGCCGATCGGGATGCCGAGGCGCGCGGCGACCTCGGTGGACGACAGACCCTCGAAGTAGGCGAGCTCGAGGACGAGGCGCTGATGGTCGGGGAGGTGCTGCACGGCGCGCCGGACCTGGGCGTGGTCCAGGGAATCTCCGGGGTCGTCCGCCTGGGCCGGCAGGACGTCGTCGAGGGCGCGCTCCTCCATGGTCTGGACCCTGATACGGCCGGCGCGTCGCCAGCGATCGAGGGCGCGACTTCGAAGGCGCACCAGGAGCCACGTGCGTACGCTCCCACGCGCGCGGTCGTAGTCGCCGGCCTTTTGCCAGGCCTCCATGAGCACGTCATGGACCAGATCCTCGGCCTCGCGCTGGCTGCCGAGGATCCTGGCGGCCGTGGCGAGCAGCGCGGGGCAATAGCGGTCGTAGAGGACGCCGAGGGCGTCGCTGTCGCCCCGGGCCATGGCGAGGACGAGCTCTGGGTCACTGGTCTCGAGCATGGGTCGGGTCGTGTGCCGAGAAGTGGCAGGGCGACGATCGCCGCGGGTCAAAGATCCGTCAAGCGGGGTCCGTGGGGCTGGCGTCCGCGATCGCGCCGTGAGCCTGCAGCTCGGCCTGGATCTCGTCGCGCTCGACGTGGTCGAGGATCGCCACCACGTCGCCCGGGCGCGCCCAGGCCAGGCCCTCGCGCAGCACGTCGACCTCGCTGGCGACCTCGCGGATCGCGTCGTCCCGCATGCCGAGGCCCAGCAGCGTCGCACGAAGGATCGCGGGGACCTCGCCGTGCTGGCGGCCGCGGAGGTAGTCCTCGAGGTCGCGGACGCGGACCTGGTCCGGCCCGAGCTCGTGGACCGCGCGCGCGACCTCGCGGATGTCGTCGTCGCGGCGGTCGCCGGCCACGCCCATGCTGATCATCAGCCGGTGCCCGCCGCGCAGCGCGCCCAGCAGGTCGCGCAGGCTGCGGATGCCGGCCGGGTTGTGCGCGAAGTCCAGGAACACCAGGACCTCGCCGACCCGCGCGAGGTTCGCCCGACCCGGGTTGTCCGCGACCGAGGACGTGAACGACCGCAGGCCCGCGACGATCGCCGCGTCCGGCAGGCCCAGCGCCGTCGCCAGCGCCGCGGCGGCCAGCGCGTTGGCGACGTTGTGGTGCGCCGCCCCGCCGTAACAAAACGGCAGCTCGCGCACGGCGACCAGCACGTCCTCCGTCGCACCGCGCGCGCGGACCATGTCGCCGGTCGGCGACACGAACCACGCCTCGCCGCCCGCGGCCCGGTGACGCACGACCTGCGGGTGGTCGCCGCGCAGCGCGAACCACACCAGCGGCGCCGGGAACGGGTGGCCCGACGCGACCAGCTCGACGAGCGGCGGGCTGTCGGCGCCGAGCACGACGCGGCCGCCGGGCGCGACGACGCGGGCGACGACCGCCTTGACGCGGGCCATGGTCAGGAGGTCGTGGACGCCGTGGTCGCCGAGGTGGTCGTCGCTGACGTTGGTGATGACGGCGGCCTCGCAGCAGTCGACGGCGACGCCGCGGCGGAGGATGCCGCCGCGGGCGACCTCGAGGACGCCGAGCTCGACCTCGGGGTGGCGCAGGACGGTGCGCGCGGCGCCGGGCCCGGTCCAGTCGCCGGCCTCGAGCAGGCGCTCGCCGATCGCCATGCCGTCGGTCGAGGTGCTGCCGGGCACGAGGCCGGCGTGGCGGCCGATGCGGGCCAGCAGGCGCGAGGTCGTCGTCTTGCCGTTGGTGCCGGTGATCAGCGCGACGGGGATCCGTCGCAACCTGTCCCACGGGACATCTTCGACGTCCGGCAGCTGTCCGATCGGCCAGGTCCGCGAGTGACGGCCGTGGCCGATCGAGAGGCTGTCGTCGTCGCGCAGCACCGGCAGGCCGCGGGCGGCGGCCTCGCGCAGCAGCGGCGCGACGGCGGGGCGGACGTCGCGGGCGGCGGTCTCGCGCCAGCCGGCGAGCTGCTCGCCCGGGTCGGGCGCGGGCCCGCCGGCGAGCGCGCGGGCGGCCGCGTCGATCGCCCAGTCATTGATATCGGTGGCGAGGTACAGCGAGTCCTCCGGCGCCGCGAACACGAGGTCGGCGCCGGCGTGGCCCTGCGCGTCCTCGTGAAGGCGCACCGCGAGCTCCCGCGGCCAGCCGAGGCCGGTGAGCGCGGCCTCGAGGGCGCCGCGCCAGGCCGCGACCGCGGCGGCGCGGTCCTCCCCGGGCTCGAAGGCGACCTCGGCGATCGCCCCCGGCCCGTCGAGATGCAGGTTGGGCCCGGGGATGCGGCGAGAGTCGAGGATTCGCATATCGAACAATCGGGCGCCGCCCGGTCAGTCGGCGGTCTCCTGCGGGCGCGCGAGGCGGACGCCGCGGGTGTCCTCGACGAAGCCGTCCGCGCTCTGGTCCGGCGCGCCCGGCTCGGGGTCGGCGCGCAGCAGCGGGGCCGACGGCGCGCGCGCGGTCGGGGCGGTCGGCGCGGCGTTGGCGGCCGCAACGGGCGGCGCCGCGGGAGTCGCAGCGAGGCTGCCGACCTGCGACAGGATCGTGCCGCGATGCGAGCCGGGCTGGCTCTGCTCGCGAAACTTCGTGATCTGCTTCCAGCAGCGGGCGATGTTGTCGCCGAAGATCACGAGCAGGTCGCCGGGGGCGCACATCGCCAGCGCGGCGTCGAGGGAGCGCTGCTCGTCGAGGGGGATGGTGATCTTGTCGCTGACGACGCCCTGGAGGCGCAGCTCGGCGGCCAGCATGTCGGGGACCTCGCCGGAGGCGCGGCCGCGGCGGCCGTCGTCCTCGCGCAGCAGGAACTTGTCGAAGGCCCCGGCCGCGGCTCTGGCGATCTCGCGGATGTCCTCGTCGCGGCGGTCGCCGGGGGCCGCGAGCACGCAGACCCGCTTGCCCTTGACGTCGAGGCGCCGGACCAGCGCCGCCATCGCCCGCACCGCCGCGGGGTTGTGGCCGTAGTCGAGGATCACCTTGAACGGCAGCTCGTCGAAGACGTTGAGCCGGCCGGGCGCCTGGAAGTACGTGGTATCGAAGGTGCGCAGGCCGTGGCGGATGTTCTCGACCTTGACGCCCATCGCGTAGGTCATCAGCGCCGCGAACATCGCGTTCTGCACGTTGTGCAGCGCCTTGCCCTCGAGCGTCGCGGGGATCAGGTGCGTCCACACCAGCGGGAGGTGGGTCCCGCGGTCGTAGATCGTGATCATGTCGCCGTTGATGCCCTCCTCGAGCACCACGGCCAGACCGCCCGCGCGGATGTGCTTGCGGACCAGGTCGTGGCGGGGATTGGTCGTCACGTAGCCGATGCGCGCCGCCTCCGTGTAGTCGGCCATCCGCAGGCACCGCTCGTCGTCGGCGTTGAGCACCGCGCAGTCGCGCGCGACCTCGACGACGATGCGCTTGAGCTCGGCGAGCTGGTCGAGCGTGTCGATGCCGCCGAGGCCCAGGTGGTCCGGGCTGACGTTGAGCACCGCGCCGACGTTGCACGACCGGTAGCCCATGCCGGCGCGCAGCAGCCCGCCGCGCGCGGTCTCCAGGACCGCGAGGTCGACCGAGGGGTCGCGCAGGACCATCTGCGCGGCCATCGGCCCGGTCATGTCGCCGACGACGGTGCGCTCGCCGTCGATGTACACGCCGTCGGTGGTGCACAGGCCGACGGTCGCGCCCGACATCTTGTGGATGTGGGCGACCATGCGGGCGACGGTGGTCTTGCCGTTGGTGCCGGTGACCGCGGCGATCGGGATGCGCGCCGGGGTGCCGGGCGGGAACAGCATGTCCATCACGGGGCCGGCGGGGTCGCGCGGGGTGCCCTCGGTCGGGGCGACGTGCATGCGAAAGCCGGGGGCCGCGTTGACCTCGCAGATGCCGCCGCCGACCTCGCGGTACGAGCGGGTGATGTCGGGGCTGATGAAGTCGATGCCGGCGACGTCGAGGCCGATCGCCTGGGCGGCGCGGATCGCCATGTCGCGGTTGTCGGGGTGGGTGACGTCGGTGAGGTCGATCGCCGTGCCGCCGGTGCTGAGGTTGCCGGTCGAGCGCAGCCACACCTCCTCGCCGGGGGCGGGCACGGTCTCCAGCGTGTAGCCGCGCAGCTCGAGCAGGCGGCGGGCCTGGTGGTCGACCTCGATGCGGGTCAGGACCTTCTCGTGGCCGATGCCGCGGCGCGGGTCGCTGTTCACGACCTCGATCAATTGCGCGATGGTCCGCTCGCCGTCGCCGACGACGTGGCCGGGGACGCGCTTGGCGACGGCGATCACGCGGCCGCCGATGACGAGGATGCGGTGGTCGAAGCCGGGGATGTAGGTCTCGACGATGACCGAGTTGGCGTGCTCCTGGGCCTTTTCGAACGCGAGGGTGACGGCCTCGGCGGTCTCGAGGTTGATCGAGACGCCGCGGCCGTGGTTGGCGTCGAGCGGCTTGACGACGACGGGGTAGCCGAGGCGCTCGGCGGCCGCGACGGCGCGCTCGGGGTCGCGGACGAGGACCTGGCGCGGGACCGGCAGGCCGAGGTCGCCGAGGATCTTGTTGGTCTCCTCCTTGTCGGACGCGATCTCGACGGCGATCTGGCGCGTCTCCGAGGTGACGGTCGCGCGGATGCGCTTTTGATAGCGGCCGTGCCCGAACTGCACGAGCGACTGATCATTGAGGCGGATCCACGGGATGTCGCGCTTCTCGGCCGAGCGGACCAGCGAGCCCGTCGACGGCCCGAGCTGGCGGCGCTGGGCGAAGCCGATCAGGTCGTCGAGCCGGGCCCGGAAGTCGAAGCCCTCCGGCACCAGCGCGCGGCTCGGGTAGTCCGCCGGCAGCAGCGAGTGCAGCAGGTCGAGCGCGAGGTTGCCGGCGGCCTCGCCGACGCGCTCCTCCTCGTACTCGTAGACCACGAAGTACTGGCCCGACGCGCCCGAGCCGCGGGTCTTGCCGAAGGTCACCTTGGCGCCGGTCAGCACCTGGACTTCGATCGCCACGTGCTCGAGCACGTGCCCGAGCCAGGTGCCCTCGCCCTCGCGCATGCGCCGGACGAACCCGCCCTCGCTGTCATACGAGCAGGTGTGCTGCTGCAGGCTCGGCAGCGCCGCGAGCAGCCCGTCGACGAAGCCCGGGATGGTCGCCGAGGGGCTCTGCTCGAGCTCCCCGAGGTCCACGTTGAGCCGGATGACCGGAAAGTGGGCGTAGAGGTTGGGACCGCGGTAGGTGCGACGCTCGAGGATCTGCATTGCGGGCTCGGGCCTTCTGGTCGGCCTGCCGCCTTGTACCACGAGTCTCCCGGCCCCCACCGCTCAAATCCCGCCGCCCGCGGCGCCGGCGAGCCCCGATACGTTTCCAAAAAAAAAGACGGACAGTTCTGTTATTTAGCTCGATCTCCCGGGTCCGGCGGGCGGGGGGTCGCCGCGTCACCTGCAAGCGAAGATGCGAGCAGCTCGCGGGCCAGCAGCTCGCCGAGGTCGGCGAAGAACGGGACCGTGACGTCGGCGTAGTCGTAGCGGTCGTCGTCGACGACGCCGTCGCGGTCGGCGTGGATCGCCGCGGCGACGAGGAAGGCGCGGCCGGTCTCGAGGTCGCTGATATAGGCGTTCTCGAGGTGAAAGCCGTAGGCCTTGCCGGCCTTGTTGACGTAGCGAATTCGCGCGCGCGGCCGGACTCGGGCGATACCCGGCAGCAGTGGCTTGAAGCGGTCGACGTTCTGCGACGGCGACGTATAGCGGGGGTTTTGCGACGCGTGCGGGTCGACCTGCATCGCGGCGAGCAGGCGCTCGCGGTCGGCGGGGGCGAGGCCGAGGTCGACCGCGCCGAGCTCCGGGGCGACCAGCGCGACGGTCAGCCGCTGCAGGGCGCACAGCGGCGCGGCGTTGTTGTCGACGAAGTCCTTCGGGGCCGGGATGTCGCCGCCGTCCGGGCCGCGGTGGGCGACGCCGACGGGGATCGCGGGGGCGTCCGCGGGGCGGGTCACGAGGTCGCTGACTCGCTCGGGGATAGCGAGGATCTCGTCGCCGACGCGGAGCTCCAGGCGCGGGGTGCGGCGGTGCCCGGCCGGGCGCTCGCCGGTCGAGAGGCGGTGCTCGACGCGGACTTCGGGGAAGCCGTGGGTGTGGAGATATTCGTTGAGCTCGCGGTGGCCGACGAAGTTGTAGAGGAGATTGAATCCGTCGTTGTCGGACACGATCTGGGTCTTGCGGATCTCGTGGCCGAGGGTGATGACGCCGCCGTCGCGGTTGCTGCGGTCGCGGGTCCGGGTGCAGCGGCCGGCGCCGAATGTGCACACCGCGAGCGGTGTGTCGAGGTCAGCGCGCGCGCCGGACGGCGTCGGAGGCAGCGCCGCGACGGCGCGCATCGCAGCGACCGACGCGAAGGTCTTGATCGCGCTGGCAGGATAGATGTATTCGGCGCCGACGCGATAGCCGTGGCGCACGAGCCGGCGCGCGCCGTCGGGGGCCTGGACGACCTCGGCGACGAGGATCTGCAGGCGGTACTTCGCGGGGTCCGCGACGAGTTTTAAAAAGTGGGGGTCGGCGCGCAGGCGGGCCTCGAGCCAGCCGTCGCTCGCGGCGCCGGCGCAGGGGTCGGTCGCGGGCGGGGCGAGGGCGAGGACCAGGGCGAGCAGCGCCCCGGTCATGGCGCGGTCCCGGCGATCTGCGGCGGTCGCCTGCCGGGCACCGGCGCCGCGTCGAGGATCGACACGCCGTGCACGTCGGTGGCGCGCTTGCGCCGGAGCAGGTGGCCCGACCGCTCGACCGCGCTGACGCGCATCCACGCCGCGAAGTCGAGGCCGGGCTGGTGATTATAATGATACTGCTCGCCGGCGATGAAGCCGTGGCCCTGCCAGCCGAGGGTGCGCAGGACCAGGCTGCGCTCGGTCATCGGCAGGGCCAGGACGTTGCGGCGAAAGCCCGGCACATAATCGAAGTACTGCTCGGCGTTCGAGAGGTACAGCACCGCTAGCGTGAGCCCGGCGGCGCGCAGGGCCGCGGCGATGTCGACGAGGGTCGCGTCGCCGGTGAGGTCGCCGCGCACGGCGAATGCGCGGTCCTCCTGCCACAGGCGGCGCAGGTGTCCATATTGCGCCGGGTCGTCGAGGAAGGTGGGGATCCCGCGCTCCTTGTACAAACGCAGGGTCTTGCGCAGGCGCTTGTGGACGAGCGGACGGGCGATGCGCCGGGCCCGGAGCACGCGGGCCTGCAGCGCGGGGTCGGGGAAGGCGGCGACGATGTGCGCGGCGTGGGCGTCGGCGCCCGCCTGCGACCACAGCTCGAGGAACGCCTCCGGGGTCGCCGAGGCGGTGAAGGCGACGCGATAGGCGCGGTGCAGGTCGACGATCGCCTCGTCGAAGTCGACGAGCAGGAGCAGCTCCGGGCGCGACCAGCCGGCGAGCAGATAATTTTGATCGGTGCCGACTCCGAGGTACGCGCCGCCCAGCGCCTGCAGCGGCGCGTGCCACACGAAGTGCGAGTGCTCGTTGGAGATCCAGTAATGCGAGCTCTTGATCAGCTGCGGCGGCGGCGGATCGCTGCGAATGCTCGCGCCGGCGAACGCGGGCGGCTCGGGCGCGGGGGCGGGTGGGGCCGCCGCGGGCTCGGCAGCGGCGATTGGCGGTGTTTCGGCGGCCGGAGGCGGCGCGGGGCTCGGGGTCGCGGGCTCGATCGCCGGGTGCGGCGTCGCCACGCAGGCCGCGAGCAGGCCGGCGAGCAAAGCCATGCCCGGCGCGGATCTCAATCGCGCATTCGACCGGCGCATCGCGGCGAGGATATCATCGTGGTCCGGGCGCAGGTCGCGGTGGCGGGGGGCGTGGCCGCGCGATCGTCCGCTCGCATTCGTCGCTCGCGCGCGCCCGCGCGGGTGTTCGCGCGATCGTGCGGGCGCACGCTTGTGCCCGGGCCGCGCGCGGAGCAAAGTGGCGGGGATGCGGCGCGGCGCACGGCTCTCGATCGGCCTCGCGGTGGGGGCCTCGAGCTGCCCGTTCCTCCCGCTGTACGTCGCGCGGGACATGACGCGGTCGTTCATGGCCGGCGGCGGCGGCGATCGCATCTCCTACGATTGGAGCCTGCAGACGCTCGGCGAATTCTTTGAAAAGATGCGATACATGGACGCGGAGCAGCACCCGCGGCTCATGCTGGCGGGGAACGTCGGGCTCGCGCTGGTCTATGCGGCGGTGATCGCGATGAGCATCTATTGGCTGCTGGGGACGCTGGCCGCGCGGCGTTCGGGGTGAATCACGCGCGGCCCAGCACGGCGACGCGGCTGGCGGCTGCTTTGGTGACATCGACGCGGCTGCAGCGCGCGGGGCGGCCGCTCCAGTCGATCTGTTGATGGGTGTAGCCGGTCTCGGCCCGGGCCTGGGCGGCGGCGTTCATGAGCTTCTCGGCAGAGAGGTCGCCGCCGCCGGCCCTCTCGAAGGCGGCCCCGGCGTGGGCCAGGAAGGCGGCTTGCTCGGGGCCGACGGGCGGGCCGGCGAACACGCAGACGGTGTATGTGCCGACGTCGATGTCGTTGAAGATGACGGGGCTCGCGCTGTCGTCACCGCCGACCAGGACCTTGCGCCGCAGCTTGCCGCGCATGTCGGCGGAGTCTTGCAGGTCCTCGATGTCGCGCGGCGTCCGGGCGATCGCGCCGGTGAGCAGCGCGTACTGGACCTGGTCGGTATCGGGAGGAATGTCGGCGTCGACGAGCAGCTGCGCGTCCTCGACCAGGCGCTCGCCGAGGGCGCCGGACCGGTAGGCTCGCACGGCGTCGCGCCTGGCGGCGAGGCTGGTCGGGGCCGGCGCGTCGTCGGTCTCGAAGTCGCAGGCGGGCAGCGACGCGGCGGACAGGAGGGTGAGCAAGGCGGAGGTCGTGGGCTTCATGTTCAGGGTCTCTGGCCCTGATGTTCCGCGGCGAGGTCGATCAATTTCGGGGGGTGATGAATTAAATTCGCGCGGCGAGGGGGCTGGTGCGCGGCGGCCGTGCGGGTCATCCTGGGGCGATGTCGTCGGGTCCGCGCGTCGCGTCGGTCATGGTGGCGCTGGGCTGCGGCGTGCATGCGCCGGAGCCGAGGCCAGATACGCCGGAGCCGGCGCGCGTCGAGGTCGCGGCGCGGCCGGTGGTGGTCGAGCCGACGCGGAGCTGCCCGGCGAGCGCGGCCGCGGAGCGTCATCCGCTGGCGAACGTGACGCACGCGGTGCAGATCGGGGACCGCAGCTTCGTGCGGGCGTGGCGGCGGGTGGGGTCGGACGTCGAGACGGTGATCGCGTCGCTCGACGAGCGCGGGGCGCTGAGCCTGACGCCGGTGCCGGTGCCGGCCACCGATCCGCTGGCGATCGGGGCGGACAGCGGCGGGCTCGTGATCGTCAGCGTAACGACGCGCGGGGCGGGGACGCTGCTGCGCGTCGAGCTCGGCGCCGACGGGGAGCTGCGGCCCGGGACGCCGCGCGCGCTGCCGGAGGTGACGTGGGGCTGGCCGGCGCAGCTCGAGTCCGACGGCGCGCGCGCGTGGCTGCACCACACGACGGCGACGGCGCAGCAGGGCGTCGGGGAGGCCGTGATCTACACGATCGACCTCGCGGACGGGCGCGTGGTCGCGACCGCGAGGCCGGGGGGAGCGGCGGGCGTGACGTGCCGCGCCGACGCGTGCACGACGCGGACGATCGTGACAGCGAAGGATGGGGGGCCGGCGCGCGCGACCTTCGTGCGGCGGGCGCGGGACGGCAGCGAGACGACGCTCGCGGTCGACGTGAACAGCACGTGCCCGACGTTCTACGAGGTCGACACGGCGGACGGGCCGCTGTGGGTGGCGCCCGGAGATCCGTGGCGGGTGGTCCGGTCAGCCGCGTCGGCGCCGTTCCTGCGCGAGGTGGCGATCGACCCGTTGCTCGCGGCGGTGCCGGGCTGCGGCTGGGCGCTCGAGGTGTTCCCGTCGGCGACGCATCCGGGCGTGATCTCCGGGATGCACGGCCCGCGGACCCTGATCCGCTGGGACGGCGCCCGCGAGGTGTTCGGCGTGGGCGAGGCCCTGCCGGAGAGGAACTTCCCCCGCGGGGTGTATGGCCAACATTCCGACGGGGTGATCGCGGTCGCGTGGAGCGGCGGCTCCGGCATGATGCACTCGCCGACCGACGCGCGCGGCACACGACGATACTTCAAGCACTGGCAGTTCGACGGCGGAGAGGTCGCGCTGCTGCGCCGCGAGGGCGCGCACTGGCGGGCCGTCGACGCGGCCCCGCTGGCGCTGGGGGCCGCGGAGGGGGCGTTTCACGACGGCTATGTGCCGGCGGTCCTGCGCCGCGGGCCGCACGCGGCGGTGCTGCTGGCCCCGGAGGGCGGGGTGGACGAGGCGTGGTTTCAGCCGTATCGGGCGCCGTGCGCGGGTCCGTGAGCCGGCAAGGGGCGCGGGTGGTATGTACATAGGAGGCAGCAAGCGCGGTTGGGGATTGCGCGGAGGGCAGCGAGTTGACCATGCTGTCGTCGCATGGAGCCCGGGGCCTACAGCGGTGACGAGGACGCGGTCGAATGGAGCGCGGGAGCGCGGCCGCCGGGGGGCTCCGACGTGTTCGAGGTGCGCCCGGCCCGGGTGCCTCCGGGTGCGGCGTCGATCGTCGACGAGGCGAGCGGGGCGGTCATCGGATACCGCGAGGATTCGGGGGGCGTGTGGATGGTGTGGGACCTCGACGGTGCGCTCGTCGAGATCGGTGAATTGCCGCTCGAGGCGCCGCTGCTCGACCCGATCGACCTGCTCTCGGGCGGGCTGACCGGTCTGCTGCGGGGGGCCCTGCGCGGCGCGGCGCGGGGGGCGGCCGGCGGGGCGATCGCGGGGGCGGGACGCGCCGGGGTGCGCGCATTGGCGACGCGCACGGTCCTCGCGCTGCATCGGGTGTTTCGCGGGCTGATCGGGCCCGGGAGCCTGAAATTCACGGCGACCACGGCGACGCGCATGGCGACCCCGGGCCGTCACGTGCCGCTACACATCCTGCGCCTGGCGATCCGGCACGGCAAGCAGATGGCGGACCCGCAGGGGGTCCTGGGGGCGGTCAAGTATGTCGCGCCGATGTGGCGAAACGGCAAGCAGTACACGCTCGAGGTCATCGTGCGCGCGCGCGACTCGACGGTGTTGCATTTTCATTACGAGTGAGCCCACCATGCCGTCCGTGCGCCCCGAATTACGACTTTCGCCGCGCGACCGGCCGTGCCGGGCGCATTGCTCGTTCGACGCGGCGGCGGCGCTGTTTTCCGCCGAGTTCGAGCTCGCGGGGCCGGAGCCGGCGCCGCGGTGGGTCGAGCAGGTCGAGCGGGGGCTCGGCATCCGCGCGCGGACGATGCGGCTGGTGCTGGGAGATCTGGACATCACGTTCGCGCCGCCGGGGCAGCTCGTCGCCGTCGACATGCGGACCTCGCCGACGCTGTGGCAGCGCGCGCGGGCGCAGGTCCCGGCGGAGGCGCCGGCGCTGTGGTTCGACCCGGTCGTCGAGTTCGACGACAACGAGCTGTGCGTGCTCGACGTCGCGGCGGTGACGTCCTGGGACCCCGACGCCCGGGCCCTGATGCTGCGCTTCGGCGGCGGAGAAGTGGACGCGCCGCTGCGGTGGTTCGCCCTCGCGGACAATGTCTATGCGGGCCTCGACGCCGGGGCGCGGCTGTGCGAGCTGATGTTCACGCGTGTGGGGCAGGGGCCGGCGCCGGGCGTGCATTGAGGTCCCGCCCCGCGAATTAGCAAGGACCTGGCCTTTCGACCAGGTCCCCCGCCACCGGCCTCCCGCGCTCAGAAGCGCAGCGAGCCGCCGAGCATCACGCCGCCGCCGCGGGTGGGGGCCATGCCCATCGTGACGCCGTGGTGGCGGAGGCGGGCGACGCCGGGCTTGTTCTTGTGGACGAACAGCAGGGTCGTGAACACCAGGGTCGAGGCCGCGAACACGCCGGTGGCGATGAACGCGGCGGTCGAGGCGGACGCGAGGCCGTCGGCCTTGTTGCAGATCTTGGTCATCTCGGCGTTCTTGACCTCGCCGCCGGACTGCGCGCGGGCCAGCGTGCACAGGTCGTCGCGGGTGTGCGGGTCGATGTTGTTGTCGTCGTTCTCGTCGGTCTGGCTGTTGTTCGCCGCGTCGATGAGGTCGTTGTACAGCTTGCCGTTGGGCTTGATCATCACATACGTGCCGATGGCCACGCCGAGGGACACGACGGTCAGCGCCGCCGAGGCCGCGAGCCCGGCCTTCTTCCACGTCGGCGCGTTGTAGCGGCCCCAGATCCACTTGCGCTGCCCGTCGTCCTTCGGCCCGACCTCGGTCGGCGTGGTCTCGTCGGGCTGCGGCTTGACCTCGGCCGCCGCCTCGGGGCCCATGATCTGGACGACCATGTCCTTCGCGGTCGCCTGGATCGCGCCGTCGGCGAGGGCCCCGGCGCTCAGCTCGGTGTTCACCGTCCGCTGCACCGTCGCGCTGCCGATCTCCATCATGCTCAGGGTCAGCGAGTAGCCGCCCGACTTGGTCTTCGTCAGCGTCCCGTAGACCATGCGGTCGACCCCGAGGGTCTTGCCGCCGCTGCTCAGGCACGCCACCGACGGCGGCTCGTCGCAGCCCATCGTCAGCTTCAGCTCCGCCAGCGACATCTCGCGCCCGCCGCCGACGCCGCGCGCCGCGAACTCCGACTGCAGCGCCTTGCTCAGCGCCGTCGCCCTGGCCGGGTCGTCGCCCTCCAGGGTCAACACCGAGGCCTTGCCGGGCGGCGCCGCGGCGCGGGCCGGGGCCACCGCGCCGAACATCAGCGTCACCGCGGTGACACCGGCGAGGAAGGACGAGGACGGACGTCGTGTCGGCTTCGACATGGGCGGCCACAACGTTCGCACGGGTCCGGGTCGCGAGGAAAGGGCCCCGTGCGGCTCGCGTGGGTGACCGCGTCGCGACCGGCGTGCGCCGGCGGGCGCGCGCCTGTACCATGGCGGCGCGTGGACCCCATCACCCCCGGGCCGCCCTCGGCCGCGCTCTCGGGCACTGCCCACGCGGTCCCGCGCCAGGCCGGGCCGCCCCGGGAGGCCCCGTTCGCCGCGCCGGGCTCGCCGGGCGCCTCGCCGCCGCTGGACCCCCTGCGCCTGCGCCACAGCCTCGCGGCCCGCATCACCGCGCTGGTCGCCCTGGTGCTGGTCGCCACCGGGGTCGCGTCGCTGCTGATCGTCCGCCAGCTTCGCGCGCTGCAGTCGAGCTTCGACCTCCTCACGATCGTCTACGTCGAGTTCAACCGCGACCTCACCGTCGCCTACCGCCAGTCGGTCCGCGTCGGCGCGCGCATCGAATTCACCGGCGAACAGCGCAGCGGCGAGGCCCAGCGCCTGCTCTCCCCGTCCGCCGAGGCCAACCTCATCGAGGCCCTGGAGACCCGCAGCGAGCAGGTCCAGCAGGCCCGCGCCGTCCTCGACGGCGCGTTCGAGAACCCCGCCCGCATCGGCGGCGATGAGGTCCTCGGCCCCCTGCGCGAGCTCCAGAGCGTGGTCCTGCGCCTCGAGGATCTCGTCGCCCAGACCGCCCAGACGGCCGTCCAGACCTCGCCCGCGGAGGTCCTGGTCGATGTCCGCACGCAAAACCTCATCAACGAGCTGTTTCGCAAGCTCGACGAGCAGGTGCTCGCCGGCGTGCGCCAGCTCGGCACCGCGGTGCGCGAGAACGAGCGCGACACCGAGCGCATGATCGTCATGCTGACCCTGGCGACCGCCCTGCTCGGCCTCGCCGCGGTGCTCGGCGTGATCTGGACCGTGCGGCCGCTGCGGCGCCTGGCGCTCGGCGTGCGCCAGCTCGGGCGCGGCGACTGGGCCCCGGTCGCGCTCGGCGGCCCGGACCGCGGCGACGAGGTCAGCCAGCTCGCCCGCGAGTTCAACCAGATGGCCGCCGCCCTGCAGGAGCGCGAGCGCCGGCTGATCCGCGGCGAGCGGCTCGCCGCGGTCGGCCAGCTCGCCGCCCAGGTGACCCACGAGATCCGCAACCCGCTGTCGAGCGTCGCCCTCAACGTCGAGCTGCTCGCCGACGAGATCGCCGCCACCAGCCCCGAGGCCCACCAGCTCCTGACCAAGATCACCGCCGAGATCGACCGCCTGACCTCGATCACCGAGGACTACCTCGGCTTCGTCCGCCGCAAGAACCCCGAGCGCGTGCCCCTCGACCTCGCCGCCGAGCTCCACAGC
>Ga0075163_10003360_pt1 | contig 21499 bp, 18 predicted proteins | sample JI1023141ADNA_FD_71478 | JGI IMG/M metagenome (GOLD analysis project Ga0075163, IMG submission 71478) | Wastewater effluent complex algal communities from Wisconsin, to seasonally profile nutrient transformation and Carbon sequestration -... | ecosystem: Engineered > WWTP > Effluent > Algae... | reverse complement strand
AAGGCTGGTGCCAGCGGTCACTCCCTGCCCCACCACAAAGAACGACGCCTCCATGTCGCGAGGTCCGGGCAGGAAGCCGTGCGTCCCGCCGGGCGACGCCACCGGCGTGACGAGCGGTCCCGACAGCGCGCCTCCGGTCCGGAAGCCAGCCTTCAGCCCGACGACAAGCGCGGCACCGGGAAAGCCGCCGCTGGCAGGCAACTCCGCCGCCTCGAGGATGCGGTCGATGGGACCGGCCGGGTCGGCCGCCAGGTCGCGCATGGCGGTGGCGGCGCGCGCACGCGTCTGCGCATCCGACGGGTCGCGGAGCACAATCGCCGCAGAGCCCCCAGCGGTCCACGCGAAGGCGCGCCACGCGCTGACTGCGCCCTTGGTGTCGACATCGATCAGACCGGCCTGCCGCAGCGCCGCGTTCACGTGCACGGCCCGATCGGTCTGGATGTGTCCGTGGTCCGAGGCAACGGCCAGCACGAAGCGCCGCCCCAAGGTCCGCTCGGCCGCCGCGCGCACCTGACCGACGAGCGCATCGAGTCGCTCCAGCGTCTCGAGCGTCGTCTTGTCGTACGGTCCGTGCTCGTGTTGCGCTTCATCGAGGGAGGCGAGGTATCCCGTGAGGAGGTCGGGACGCTTCGTCTCGATCATCCACTGCATGAAGTTCGCGCGCTTCGCATCGTCCGCCGGGGCGTAGCGATAGCCGGCCGGGTACGCGCCGAGCGTGCGCTCCGCCTCGTCGAGCAACCCCGGGGTCGACAGTGCCCGCAGCAGCTTGTGGTCCTCGTCGCCGCCAGGCGGCACGGCGAGCGGCGCCCGCCAGAACTGGATGATGCTGTGGCGAATTCGTGCGCCGACGGTGACCGGCCAGTCGACGTTGGCCGTCACGAGCCCGGCGTCGCCTGCGGCGTCCCACAGCGTCGGCACCTTGATGTCCTCCGCATACCAGTACCAGCCGCTGGCATTCGTGTTCATCGGGTCGAACGGGGAGTTGTTCAGAATGCCATGCGTGGCCGGCGAGACCCCTGTGACGAGGGTGGTGTGGCTCGGGTACGTCACCGTCGGCGTGACACCGCGTACACCCGTCGCGTGCGCCCCGTCAGCGACCAGTCTGCGGAGGTTCGGCACCTTCAGGCCATGCCGGTCGGCCTCGAGCACGTAGTCGGGCTTCAGTCCATCGATCGAGAGCAGCACCACCGGCACACCGGCGCGCTGGGCGCGAACCACCGTGACACCGGCGACGAGCGCAAGCAGCACGACGAGCGACAGGACCCAGCGCGCGGCTGGCGTCGAACGGCGCTGACGTTGACGGAAGGCGCGCAGAGCGCGGTCGCTGATCTCGAGAGGCATGCCGACATTCTACGTGCGCGGCCCGGGGGCAGGCGTCGCTGTGCGGTCAGTCTCCCTGGCGGACGATGAGCGGCTTCCTGTAGAAGTCTGCGGGTCTGACGTTCGGGATGCGCTGGCTCTTGCGCCCGGTGGCGGTCATGAACGTGACCTCGACCGTGACCGGCGCCAGGCTCCTCAGCCCGACGTGCACGGGCGTCGTTCCCTGCGTGTTGTAGCCGCCGCCTGTCAGCACCTGGCGAGACGCGACGATGCGTCCGCCCGCATCGAAGAACCGGACCTCGGCGCCGAATCGCGTGGAGCGTCCCTTCGCATCGAGCACCAGCACACTGAGGCTCCGCCGCTTCGCTTCGTCCGGAAGCGTGTTGCGGAAGAGGAAGTGGCCACCCGTTGGTCCGTATCCGTCGGTGATCGAGAGGTCAAGGCCGCCGTCGGCATCGTAGTCGACGAATTGCGCGCCATGATCGCCTCGGTTCAACGGGCTGCTCGTGTCGACGACGTTGACGAAGCCGGCCGGACCGTCGTTGCGGAACAGCGCGTCCTTCGGCGTCTGGACGCCGGGCGCGCCTTCGTAGGACATCACGGACAGATCGAGGTCGCCGTCGTTGTCGTAGTCGCCCCAGTCGGCGCTCACCGCGTGGTTCTCGACGTCGAGCCCTACCATCTTCGCCACATCGGTGAACGTGCCGTCGCCATTGCGGCGATAGAGCTGGTTGCGTCCGTAGTTACTCACGAACAGGTCGAAGCCGCCGTCGTTGTCGTAGTCGGCCACCGCGCAGCCGACCCCGCCTTCGTCAGGCGTCCGCTTCGGGCCGGTCATGCCGAGCGCTGGAGCGATGTCGGTGAACGTCGCGCCGTCGTTGCGCCAGAGCGCATCGGCCGCACCGGCCTGGTTCGCGAGGAACAGGTCGAGATCGCCGTCCAGGTCCGCATCGAACCAGCAGGCGCCGACACTGGCGCGCACGTCGCTCGGGCCAACCCCAGCGAACACCTGCATGAACGTGCTGCCTGTGTTGCGGTAGACCTGGTTCGCGCCTGCGCGATTGGTCGCGTAGACGTCCAGGTCACCGTCGTTGTCGAAGTCGACCCAGTTGGTCTGACGCGCGGATCTCCCTGGCAGCGTCAGGCCGAGGCGTGCCGCGACCTTGGTGAAGTGCGTCCCGCCGTCGTTGTGAAAGACGAGGCTCACGCGCGAGTTTTCGATCGGACCGGCGAGCAGGTCGTCGAAGCCGTCCGCGTCGTAGTCGCCCCAGCTGAGGCCGCGGAGTTCGTACCCGCTCTCGGGAAGGCCCAGCTGTGCGCCGACACTGGTCAGGACGCCAGCGTCGTTGCGGAACAGGCGCACACCGTGGCGGCTCGTCGACACGGCCAGATCCAGGTCGCCATCCCTGTCGAAGTCGCCCCAGGCGTTGGCGTACGTGTTCGGCAACGCGTGCAGGTCAGGCTGGACCAGCGCGAACGGCGGATCGGCAGGCGCCGCCGCGGGCAGAGCGGCCCACAGGGCGACTCCGATCGAAAGGGAACCAACGCCGAGAGCAGTTCGAAGGGTCATGGCTGGATCTCCGGAGAGCGGCGGTCGCAAGCTCGCTGCCATCGCGCGTCGGGCGCCGCCCGTTCACACCCGCCTGATTGGGCCACTTCTGCGCGAGCACCGCTCGTGGGCGGCTGACATTTGTGTCGCGGTTCAGCAGAACCCCCGACATCTGCGTAGTCGTGACCTGACACGCGGCCCGAGGCCGTCCCCTGGACGCGACACGCCGGCGGCCGCCCACCGCGCTACGCGAGACGCGCGCGCCAGAGCGGCTTCAACCCCTCGAGCACGACGAGCAGCACCAATCCTGCGCCTGCCGTGACCGCCAGATCGGGCAGGTGGAGCGGACCGAAGCGGAAGAGATCGCTCGCGAAGGGCCAGACCAGTGTCACCGCCAGCATCAACCCGACGGCCGGCAGCACCCAGGCGAGCGCCGCGTTCGGCCGCGCGAACGCGGCGACCATCGACGTGCTGAACGAGCGGTTCACGAAGATCAGCCCGACGATCGTGAGCACGAGCGACACGAAGGTGAGCGCCCGCACCTCGGCCTCAGGCATCCCCCGCATCTGCGCCACGATGAAGATGCCGGCCACGAGCACCAGGGCCGTCGCGCCCTGCAGCAGGCTCCAGCCGATGAGCGTTCCCGAGAACAGCGGCTCGTCGGGCGAACGCGGTCGCCGCCGCATCACGTCGTCTTCCTCCGTCTCCGCCTCGAAGACGAGGGAACACACCGGATCGATGACCATCTCGAGGAAGGCGATGTGCATTGGCCCGAAGAGGATCGGATAGTCGAAGACCAGCGGCAGCAGCGCGAGGCCGGCGATCGGCACATGCACCGCGAAGATGAACCCCATCGCCTTGCGGAGGTTGTCGTAGATGCGGCGGCCGAGCCGCACCGACGCCACGATGGAACCGAAGTCGTCGTCGAGCAGCACGATCGACGAGGCTTCGCGCGCGACGTCGGTCCCCCGTCCGCCCATGGCGATCCCGATGTGCGCTGCCTTGAGCGACGGGGCGTCGTTGACGCCGTCGCCGGTCATCGCCACGATCTCGCCGTTCGCCTTGAGCGCGTTCACGATGCGCAGCTTCTGCTCGGGCATGACCCTGGCGAAGACCGTCGCCGTCCGCACCCGGGCCGCCAGCGCGCCGTCGTCGAGCGTCTCGATCTCCTGGCCGCTGATCACGTCCTCCGCGTCGAGCCCAGCCTGGCGAGCGATGGCGCGCGCGGTCGCCGGATAGTCGCCCGTGATCATCAGCACGCGGATGCCAGCCGTGCGGCACTCGACGACAGCGGCGGGCACACTGGCCCTGAGCGGATCGGCCAGGCCGACGAGCCCTACCCACTCGAACGGAAAGTCGTGCTGCGAACCCGGAAGCTGCGCGCCGGTGAACGAGGCCCGCGCCACGCCGAGCACCCGCAGTCCCTCCGCAGCCATCGCATCGACCGAACCAGTCAGTGCGGCGAGCGCGGGCGCGTCGAGGTGACACAGCGCGCCGATAGCCTCGGGCGCACCCTTGGCCGCGATCACGAAGTCCGGCCGTCCGCCAGGCGCCTGCCAGGCGTGCGACATGGCCAGGAGTTCACGGCTCAGGCCGTACGCCTGCACGAGTGTCCAGTCGGCGCCGTGCACATGCTCCGTGCCCTTCAGCTGTTGCCCGGCCAGGTCGTGGAACGCCTTCTCCATCGGGTCGAACGGGTCCCGCGCGCTGGCGAGCAGCCCGAACTCCACGAGGTCGTGGAACGACTCGGGCAGCGGCGCCCCGGCCGTCGCACGCGGCGCGAACGCTTCACCGGTCGTGAGGCGCAGCTCGGCGATCGACATCCGGTTCTCGGTCAGCGTGCCGGTCTTGTCGGTGCACAGGACCGTCGCGGACCCGAGCGTCTCGATGGCCGCCGCCCGTCGCGTGAGCACCCGCGCGCGTGAGATGCGCCACGCGCCCATCGCCATGAACACCGTGAGGACGACCGGAAACTCCTCGGGCAGCATCGACATGCCCAGGGCGATCCCGCCGAGCACGGCGTCGAGCCAGCTCCCCCGCAGCAGGCCGTAGAGCAGCACGGCGGCCACGCTCACACCGGCCCCGACGAGGGCGAACACTCGAACCAGACGGCGGGTCTGCGCCCGAAGACGGGGCGGCTCCAGTTCGAGCGAGCTGAGCGACTGGCCGATCCGGCCGATCTCGCTCGTGGCGCCGGTCGCGGTCACCTCGCCGATGCCGGCGCCGCTGACGACCAGCGACCCGGAGAAGACGTGCGGCAGGTCGTCGCCCCCTGGACGCCTCGCGCCCGACACCTCGCCCTCCGCGATCTCCACCTTGCGAACGGGTACCGACTCGCCGGTGAGCAGCGACTCGTCCGTCTGCAGGTCGCGGCACTCCACGAGGACGGCGTCGGCCGGCACCCGGTCTCCTTCCGCGAGCACCACCAGGTCGCCGGGCACGACCTCCCGACCGGCGATGCGCCGGCGCTCACCATCGCGGATGACCAGCGCGCGCGGACTGGTGAGGTCACGCAACGCCTCCAGCACCCGTTCGGTACGCGCCTCCTGCACCACCGTGATGACCACCGACATCGTCGCGAACGCGAGCAGGATGATCGCTTCCTTCAGGTCACCGAGCAGGAGATAGACGAGTCCGCCGCCGAGCAGCAGCGCCAGCATCGGCTCGCGAAGCACTTCGCCGACGATGCGGAAAGGGGTACGCCGTTCTGGCCGGGGGAGTTCGTTGAAGCCGGTCGTGCGGAGCCGGGCCTGGGCGTCGGCCTCGGTCAGGCCGCGCCTCGAGGCGGGAGGAAGGGTGTCGCTCTGCATGTCATCGCTCCGGCGGCATTCGCGCCCACTGCGTGAGCTGGAGCAACTGTCAGCACAATCGTAGCGCGGCGGCGCCAGCCGGGCGAACTATGACACCCCTCGCGGTCCGGCGCGTGTGCGCAAGGGCACACGCCGATCGGGGCCGGGCAGGCTACCCGACGAGCATCTTGACGCTGAGGTACAGCAGCGACGGTCCGAGCAGGCAGCCAAGTCCGGTGTAGAAGGTCGCTGTCATGGCGCCGTAGGGCACCAGGCGCGGGTCGGTCGCCGCGAGTCCGCCCGCCACACCACTCGTCGTTCCCATCAGGCCACCGTAGACCATCGCGGTCTGCGGGTTGTCGAGGCCGATCATCTTCGCGACCATCGGCGTGCCGACCATGACGAGGATCGACTTGATCACACCCGCGGCAATCGCCAGCGCCATCAGATCCGAACTCGCGCCAATCGCCGCGCCGGTCACCGGACCGACGATGTAGGTGACGGCGCCGGCGCCGATGGTGGTGATGGCCACCGCATCACGGTAGCCGAACAGCACCGCCACCGCGGCACCCGCCACGAAGGCCACGAGCACCCCGGCAAAGATCGAGATGACGCCGGCAAGCCCGGCCTTCTTCAGCTCGCTGATGTGCACGCCGAACGCCGTGGAGACGATGGCGAAGTCGCGGAACATACCGCCACCCATCACACCCACGCCGGCCAGCACGGAGAAGTCGGCCACGCCGTTCTCCCCGCCGGTGAACTGGCCCGCAACCCAGGCCGACGCCAGCCCCAGGATGATCGCGATCGCCGACCCGTGGACCCGTCCGGAGGTCAGCTTCGCCGAGAGCAGGTAGGAAAGCCAGACCGTCACGCCGACCACGGCGAACGCCACGATCAGCCCGTTGGCCTTGAGGGTCGCTTCGAGAATCGCCATCAGCCGCGCTCCCCGGAACCGGCGTCCGCCGACTCGCCGCGGCGGCGCGCCCCGAACCGGCTCAGAACCGGGACGAGCGCAAAAGACACCACTGTCGCTGTGACCCCGGCCGCCACAGCCAGGACGCCGCCGTGGGCGGCCGCGACCACGTTCTGCCGCGCAGCCATGGCCACCACGATCGGGATGTACATCGCGCTCCAGAACTTGACGCCGTCACCAGACGCGCCTTCGACCAGGAACCGAAGCCGGCGGGATCCGCTGGCCGCCACGAGCAGCAGCATCGCGATCCCCACACCGCCCACGTTGGCCTTCACGCCGAGGAGCACACCGAGATAGTCGCCTACGAAGGTCCCCACGACCATGCAGGTCGCGAGCAACGCGACGCCGTAAATAATCATCTGTCTGTGCCCCTTCTCCGCCTGTCGACCGACGCATGGATGATATGCCACGGCCGGGCTTCGCCGTAGCGTCTCGTCGGCCGCCGGCATCGCGTTGGAGACAGCGACCGTGCGATCCGCGTCGCGTATAGTGAGAGGCCGTGCGTCAATCCACGCTCATCAAGCTCGCTGTCGGCCTGCTCGCCATCGCTGTGTTCGGCGTGCTGTTCATCCGGTCCGTGCGCAACGTCGGCGCGCAACCCTACACGCTCCGCCGCGCCACGCTGGCCGGCTGGACCGTTGCCCTGGATCCGGCACCCGCCATCTCCGGCGTTCGGCTCGCCCTGTGGCCGCCCGCCACCTTCGCCGCACCGCTCTTCAGCCAGCTCTTCACCCGCTCTGGCCTCTCGCTGAGCGGGCCGAATCCGGTCTCGATGCCGCTGCTCCTCGAGTCGGAGTTCACGCGCAGCGTCAACGCAGCCGTCGCACCGGACGCCCTCGTCCAGCTGGCGCGGGAGTCGGGACTCGAGTCGCTTCAGCCGACGCCGCAGTGCATGGCGTCGCGCCGTGTGAGCGAGCCTGGCGTGACGCGAGAGGTCTACTTCCTCCGGTTCGGCGACGCTGCGTTCACGGCGTTCAGGCAGGCGCTTGCCGCGCGCGTCAGCACCGGCGGCTTCGAGCCGGCCGCCCTCTCACCCGTGGTGATCGTCGCGGCGACCGACGCGAACTTCGGCAGTTGGCTGCCACTGCAGGGCGAGCCGACGCAGGACTGCCTGGCTCCGCTCGAACTGCAGTAACGACGGCACGCCCGCTTTACCGAATCCCCATGTAGTGCCCGGCTTCAGCCGGGCCCCGCAAGGTCCGCCTGAAGGCGGACACTACAACACCCGTCCGCCCAGACCCTCTGGCTGCAGTCCCTCCCTGCACTTCCCCATGTGGTGCCCGGCTTCAGCCGGGCCCGGCCAGGTCCGCCTGAAGGCGGACACTACACAACCCCCTCAGGCGACGTAGCGCCCGAAGAACGCGGCGAGGTCCTCCGCAATCGGCTCGGCAAAGCGGGGCTGCCAGTAGATCTCGAAGTGCGAACCGTCGACCACGCGGAGCTGCTTGTCGGCCGGTGGCGTCCCGACCTCGTCGAAGAACCGCTGGAGCATCGCTGGTGAATAGCCCTTCGTGCCGTACGCCATGTAGAACGGCTTCGTGAACCGGCTCGTGAGGTCGAACGGGTTGTAGCGAATCAGGTTCAGCTGACACGCCCAGTTGATGCGGTTGCGCCACGTCGGCCGGTATCCCGGCTGCCCATCGAGGTAGTAGTCGCGCATCCCGCGCGCAATGGGCAGCGTGCACGGGAGCCGGGCGAACAGCAGGTTCGGCGGGACCGCGAACGAGTAGAGATCGATGCCGACCGCTCCGAGCGCGCGCACGAACAGGTCCGTGACCGTGGCCAGCGCCAGCGTGATGCGGGGCCCGCCGAACATCGCCGGGTAGTCCTCGTGCATCGTCAGATACGGGGTGATGGAGGCGACCGCCTTGATGCGGGCATCGTCGGCCGCTTCCACCGCGGCGTAGCCGCCTCCCATGCAAACACCAGCGGTGAACAGCCGGCCCGGGTCGACGAACGGCAGCCGCTCGACGAAGTCGATGGCGTGCCGCAAGTCCTCGATGATGCGAACCGGGTCTTCGACCGACCGGCGCCCCTCGCTCTCGCCGAACCCGCGCGGATCGAACGCGAGCGTGACGAAGCCCGAGCGCGCCAGCCTCTCCGCGTAGAGCCCGGCGGTCTGCTCCTTCACGCCCGTGGCAGGGCGCACGAAGACGATGGCCGGATGGCGCGTGCCGGGTTCGAATGCAGGCGGCAGATAGAGATGCGCGGAGAGCCTCGCACCCGCGCTCGTGAACGACACGGCGTTGCAGCCAGCCACGACGTTCATGACACCCCCTTCAGCATCCAGACGCCCCAGGTGCCGCGGCCAACCTCCTTGTCCGAGAGCGGCCGCCCTGCCAGCTTGAGCGCGAGCTTGATCTGCCCGTGGTGGTAGCCCTCGTGCCAGATCAGGTGCTGGAGCATCAGGATGGGATGGTCGTAGTGCGTCTCCATCGCCCGCCCGGCCGCAATCCGGCCGCGCACCGCCTGCGCCACTGCCGCCGCGCTCTCGTTGAGCATCTCCTCGAACCGTGCGACATCGCGTTCGACGGCGTACTCGTCCTCGGGCAACGGGCGCGCGCACTCGGGCGCATCTTCGAGCACGAACACGAGCCGCACGTAGTGCACGTGCGCGAACAGCTCGCCGATGGACGGGCTCGCCGGCGCGGGCCAGCTATCCAGCAGGTCCGGCGGTACCAGGCGGAGCAGGTTGATCAGGATGCGGTTGTTCCGTTCCCACGAGTCGAGCAGCGCGTCCAGGAGCGGATCGTCAGGCGCAGTCGGCATGCGGCACAGACTAGTACAGATTCGGGGCGCCTTGCAGCACCAGGAATCGGCGGGTGCATGAGAGGGGAACGGACTGCCGGCGCCCCGGTCCGGTCAGCTACGGCGCTCGCGCGCGGGCCTCGGGATGGAGGAGGTCGTCGCCGCTTCGAAGCGCGCCGCAAGCGGGCCGAACGCCGGCGTCGGCCCCTGCCAGCGCAGGTCGTCCACGGAGTCGAACAGCGGCACGTCGGTCCGCAGCGTAGCCAGATCGCGGAACAGGAGCGCCCGCTCGCGGTCGCGCGCCAGAGTCGCCGCGAGCGCCGCCGGTCTCGAGGCATTCACGTGCCACGTGCGGTAGTCGTCCGGGATGTCCTCGATGTGGCCGAACCGCGCCAGCACCGCCGCTGTCGACTTCGCCCCCCAGCCTTCGAGCCCGGGATAGCCGTCCGACGTGTCACCGACCAGCGCGAGATAGTCGGGAATCGACGCAGGCGGCACGCCGAACTTCTCGATGACACCGGCCTCGTCGCGAACGGTGCGTGCCCGGCGGTCCATCTGCACGACGCGGCCGCCGCGCACCACCTGCGCCAGGTCCTTGTCGGGCGTGCAGACCAGCACCCGCTCGACCCGCGGGTCCGCGGCCGCCGCCACGGCCGCCGACGCCAGCGCATCGTCCGCTTCGTACTCGACCATCGGCCAGGTGACAACGCCGAGTGCGGCGAGCGCTTCCTCGAGGAGCGGAAACTGCGCCCACAGCGCCGGGTCGATGCCGGCCCCGGTCTTGTAACCCGGCCACATGCGGTTGCGAAACGACTCGATGACGTGGTCGGTCGCGACCCCGATGTGCGTCCTGTTGACCGTCATCATCCCGAGCAGCGACGTGAGTACGCCGCGGACCGCACCCACCTCACACCCGTCCGCATCGCGGGCGGCGGGCACGGCGTAGAAGTGGCGGAACAGTTCGTAGGTGCCGTCGATGAGGTAGATGTCCACGGATAGCAGGCTCAGGCGGAGGATAGCAGGAACAGGCCCACCGACTGATGCGCAGCCCCCCGGGGCGGGGACCTCCGAGGTTTTCTCTTGCAGCGCGGGCCGTGCGTCCGCTTTACTAACCCCCCGGGGCCCGGTCTGCAGCCGGCCCTTCATCTTGAGGAGTCTCATGTCCATGTCACGAATCGCACGGTTCGTTCTCGGAGCCGGCGGCGCGCTGCTTCTGGCCGTCATTGTCACCGGCGGGTCCGGCGCCTCGGCGCAGGGCGGAGCGGCAGCGGGTAATACGATCACCGGCCAGGGCTTTCCCAACCCGAACCCGGTCGTCACGAAGAACTGGGGTGAACTGCCGGCGGGCCGCAAGTGGGGCACCACGGCCGGCATCGACATCGACCCGACCGACGGCAACGTCGTCGCCTACGAGCGCTGCGGCGCCGGGGCGGCTGGCGGCGCTGGCGGCGGCGCGGTCGACTGCGAAACCTCGCCTGTCGATCCGATCTTCAAGTTCGACAGGAAGACCGGGAAGGTGCTGGCCAACTTCGGCAAGGGCGTCATGGTGACGCCGCACGGCATCTCGGTCGACAAGCAGGGCAACGTGTGGGTCGCCGACTTCTCCGGCAACAAGGCCGGCACGAAGGGGCACCAGGTCCACAAGTTCTCGCCGAAGGGCGAGAAGCTGCTGAGCCTCGGCATCGCCGGCAAGCCGGGCAACGCCGACGGCCAGTTCGATCAGCCGAACGACGTCGTCGTCGGTCCGGACGGCAGCATCTACGTGGCCGACGGCCACGACGCGCAGGGCATGATCACCGCGCAGCAGATCGCCGACGGGCTGAAGCGCGGCGCGACGAGCCGCATCAGCAAGTTCTCGCCTGACGGCAAGTTCATCAAGTCGTGGGGCAAGATCGGCACCAAGCACGGCGAGTTCCGCACGCCGCACGCCCTGATGTTCGACTCGCGCGGCCGCCTGTGGGTCGCCGACCGCGGCAACCACCGCCTGGAGATCTTCGACCAGAACGGCACCTACCTGGAATCGCGCTACTCGTTCAGCCGTGTGAGCGGCTTCTTCATCAAGGGCGAGACGCTCTACGCGATCGACTCGGAGTCGGCGCCGCTGAGCCACCCGAACTGGCGTGACGGCGTCCGCATCGGACCGGTGAACGAGGACCGTGTCGTCCAGTTCATCCCGCCGTTCGAGCGCGAGGACCGCAACCAGCAGGGTGTCGCCGGCGAAGGCATCGCGGTCGATGCCGACGGCACGGTGTTCGCCGCCGAAGGCCCGAACTCGTTCGTGCAGGCGGGCGGCGCCTTCACGAGGTACTCCGCGAAGTAACCGTACGCTCACAGGGGGGCGCCGCCCGGCGCCCTCCTGCCTCCCAGCCCCCTCAGCTCAACACGGCGTTCTGGATTGCCCAGAGCGCAGCGGCGGCACGCGTCGAGACCCCAATCTTGTTGTAGATGTGCTGGATGTGGTGGTCGGTGGTCTTCGCCGAGATGAAGAGCCTGTCCGCGATCTCCTTCGTCGTCAGCCCGCGCGAGGCGAGCCGCAGGACGTCCACCTCGCGCCGCGAGAGACCGCCAGGGTTCTTCGCGCGTGAGGTCGAAGGCGCTCCTCCCTCCCCGTGCCCCGCAGCCAGCAGCACGGCCCGCACCGCACGGGGCTCCAGCGTGCCCGCGGCTTCGAGCCTGCGCAGTTCGACCGCACCGTCAGCCGGTGTGTGCGCAGGTCTGTCGGCCCTGTCCGACGTCATGCCGACGTAGACCTCGGTAGCCGCCAGCAGACACGCGCCGACATCGCTCGACTCCGCACGGACCCGCCTGTGATAGCCCGAGCCGTCGCACTTCTCGTGATGCGCGGACGCCACCGGATTCAGCGACGCGAGCGCAGGTGACCGGCGCAGCATCTGCTCGGTCAGCATCGGGTGCAGTTCGACCCGATCGAACTCGGCCCGCGTCAGTGCCCCCTTCTTGTCCCAGATCGAGTTCGGCACAGCCGTCGTCCCGAAGTCATGCAGGAGTGCGGCTCGCCGCAGCGCGCTGACGGCCTCGTCGGGCAGGCCCAGCACCTGCGCCGCATCCCCGGCCAACTGCGCGCACCGCCGACTGTGGCCGTTCATGAAGGGCGACTTCAGGTCGATGAAGTCCGCCGCCACCAGCAGCGCCGCGTCGAGCGCCTCACCCTCGAGCAGCCGGCGCGGTTCGGGCTCGTTCGCCAGCACGGCGTCCCACGGCTCCATGCGCTGCAGGCGTTCGAGCCAGTTCCTCCCGTTCGCCATGAACAGATCGGCCAGCGCGGGATCGTAGGTGCGATCCCTGCGATCGCGAACCGCCTCGAGCGCCGTGTCGGTCGAGAACAGCCGGGCGATCGCCTCCATGTCATGACTGAGATGCACGATGCGCATCGGGAGCGGGATGGCGGTGCCCGAGGCGTGCGCCGGATACCCGGTGCCTCCCCAGCGCTCGAACGTGAAGCGCAACGCATCCCGGACGTCGGCGCCGAAGTCGATGCGCTGCAGCAGCATGTCGCCGACTTCGCAGCCCGACGTGAAGTTGTGCGTCGCCCAGGCGCGAGCGTTCTGCTGGATGAACTGCACGATCTGGTCGCGCTCTTCTGGCGCGCGGCCGACGGTTGCGAACGCGATCACGTCGCGAATCACCTCGGCCGGATTCCCCGCGTCGTGCACGAGCGTCTGGGCGCGAATGGCGATCTCGTCGCCGAACAGCGTCGCCACTTCGTGCGCGTGGCCCGTGCAGCCGACGTACCGCAGCAGGGCCACCCAGTAGGTCGTGTCGCGCACGGCAGGCTCGACACCAGCCGCATCGCACATCCAGGTGGCCAGCAGGCACGAGCGCAGCTGCGACTCGAGCGGCTGCCCGAAGGCGTTGTCCTGGGCAAGTGCCAGAGTCGCGACAAACTCACCGAGGCGAAGCGGCGTCGTCAAAATGGGGAACTCTCCCGATGTGTGGGCTGGCCCTGAAAGCGCAGCATTCATACCACACAACGCGCTGCATGGCCCGGGTGGGCGGGCAGCGGGCATCACAAGGGAGAGCAGCATGACGTCAGCAGCACAGAGCGGTCGCCCGATCCGGGTCGGAGTCATCGCGGACCAGACCGGTCCGCTCTCGTTCATCGGACAGGCCAACGCCAACGTGGCCCGCATGGTCATCGGTGACCTCAACGCGAAGGGCGGGCTCCTCGGGCGGCCTCTCGAGCTGATCCTCGAGGACAGCGCGACCAACGACGCGCTCGCGGCGGCACGGGCAACGAAGCTGGTCGAACAGGACCACGTCGACGTCATCTTCGGCGGCATCTACAGCTCGACGCGCCAGGCCATCAAGGCTGCGGCCGTCACCAGGGGACGGACGCTCTACATCTACCCGGAGCAGTACGAGGGGCAGGAAGCGGACCCGCTGATCTTCTGCACCGGTCCCGTGCCGGCGCAGCAGGTCGACCCGTTCATCCCGTGGCTGATGCGGAAGACCGGCGCGAAGACGTTCTACCTGCCGTCCGCCGACTACATCTGGCCGCGCGTGATGAACAAGCGGGTGCGCGAGGTCGTCGTCGCGAACGGTGGCGAGATCGTCGGTGAGGAGTACTACCCGATGGACCACATGGACTACCGCGCGACGGTCGAGCACATCATGGCCAGCGGAGCCGACGTGGTCTTCAACACCATCGTCCCTCCTGGCGTCACGCCGTTCTTCGCGGGCCTGCACGACGCAGGGTTCCAGGCGCGCGGCGGTCAGCTGGTCTGCACCTACTTCGACGAGAACTTCCTGAACATGGTGCCCGCCGAGCACGTGGAGGGACTCTGGGGTTGCCTCGACTACTACGAGGAAGTGACGGACCCCTTCAGCCAGAAGCTGCTCGCGCAGTACGACGCGCTCTATCCCGGCGCAGCGAAGTTCACCGGCGGCAGCGCCTGCTCAGGACTCTACCGCGGGCTGCGCCTCTGGGCGACGGCCGTGCTCGAAGCCGGTTCGCTCGACCAGGCGACCGTGGTGTCGGCCCTCGACCACGCCCGGATCAGCGAAGGCCCTGGTGGTCCAGCGGCCATGGTGCCTGGCCAGCACCACGCACGCCTGCAGATGTACATCGCGCAGTCGCGCAACGGGCACTTCCACATCGCCGAAGACCTCGGCGCCATCGAGCCGCACGAGCAGATCGTCCAGGCGCCGGCTGCGGTCTGACCGCCGGCGGCTTCCCATCAACAGCAGTCCTGTTTCATCGAGGAGAGAGAGCCATGCTACTGGCAACGACACACGTGGAAGATTTCGAGCAGTTCATGAAGGTGTTTTCGACGGCTGGCGCCGAGAAGCGGAAGGAGCACGGGTCGAAGGGCGCACTCGTCTTCCGTGACCCGGTCCAGACCGATCAGGTGTGGGTGATCTTCGACTGGGACGAGCAGGGGTGGCAGAGCTTCGTCTCTGACCCGACGGTCCCCGGCGTGATGAAGGCGGCCGGACACAAGAGCCGGCCGGTGTCCGTGGCGCTGGCCGGACGCTGCGACGCGTAGCCGCCTGACCCGACGGAGCGGCGGCGCGAGCCGTCGCTCCTCTCTGGCGCCGCCCCAATCGCCCGCAGTGGGCCTGGACCTCCAGGAGACGGTCACCGCGCTGCTGAATCCGGTCAGGGGACAGTGTCGGCGGCCTCGCCTGACGCCACGAGCACGGCGAGGACCGTCCGTGTCCCGAAGTGAACAGCCGTTCCCGGTCGTCTGGGGAATCGTGGAGCACAAGGGAGCCTCACATGACAACACGCCTGCTCGACGCCGACGCCATCCTGGCGAAGGCCACGCCGCTCACCCACCAGCACGCCCACGAGATTCAGCCGTTCGGCCATCTGGTGCACATGCCGATCGCGCTGTCGGAGATCACCTGCCGGAACTCGGTCGAGAGCCTGAACCAGCTGCTCGCCGACACGATCACGCTGCGGGACCTCTACAAGAAGCACCACTGGCAGGTAGCGGGGCCGACGTTCTACCAGCTGCACCTGCTGTTCGACAAGCACTCCGGCGAACAGGGTGAGCTTGTGGATGCGATCGCCGAACGCGTGCAGACGCTCGGCGGCGTCAGCCTCGCCATGGCCCACGACGTCGCAGAGACGTCGCTGATTCCCCGCCCGCCGAAGGGGCGGGAAGAAGCGCCAGTACAGATCTCCCGGCTGCTGCACGCCCACGAGATCGTGCTGGAAGAGGCGCGGGCGATGGCCCGCCTCGCGAGCGAGGGTGGAGACGATGGCACCAACGACCTGCTGGTCAGCGATGTGATCCGCCGCAACGAACTGCAGGCGTGGTTCGTCTCGCAGCACGTCGTCAACGCGCCGCTGGTCAAAGCCTGACCGCGCTCAGACCCGAGACACGCGGCCCGGCCCGGCCAACGAGGAGGACCATGACATGGTGACTGTGCGTCAGAACGAATCGCGAATGGACACGCTCGACGAGGACCCGGGCCAGCTGGGACCGGACAGCGCAGGCCAGTCCGGCGACGGACAGGGGCTCTCGTCGATCGCCGACGCCGCACCTGAGAGCGTCGAGGAACTGATCGATACCGGCCAGGCGCTCGAGGCCGATGCGGTGATGGGGGTCGAAGACGCGGCAGACCATCCCGAGCAGCCCGTGCGCAGCCACGAGGGCTGAGCAGGAGTCCACAACAGGCAGCACCGCAGGGGGAGGCCGCACGCGTCGCGCGTCCTCCTCCGCCACACCACGCCACAACTCTCTCCATCCCCCCACACAGAAGACCTCGAGCCGGACGGGCATCGCCCGCGTTCCAGGCGCAGCCGCGCACCCTTCTAGTACGCGCCGCCGGAGCCGCAGACCACGGCCTCCATAAGGACGCCATCAATTCGTTGCATTCCAGATGCAGCGAATAAATCCGCGCCGGTGTGGGCTATTCCGCAGCGGTCAGGCGGCGGGTCGCGCAAGTACGGCGAAGACCCTGTGAAAAGAAGCACAACCTCCACTGGAACGCTCCTTGCGATTCGACTTCCGAACCAACGAAGCTGCCGGGTTTTCGGCGCCACGCGCCTGCCTGCCCGGTACGCGTGTGCCTTCCCGTCTGTTTCCACGCACGACTCCGGCCCGTTCGAGGTTGTGCGCCAAGAACTGTGTGAAGAGGGATCGATGAGCCAGACCGTTCGCTACGACGACCGCACCCCGCGGCTCTTCTTCCTCGCGGCTCTGATCTGGGCCGTCGTCGGGATGCTCGTGGGCGTGCTCATCGCGGCCATGCTCTTCATGCCGTCGCTGAACTTCGCTCCCTACCTGACGTTCGGACGGCTGCGCCCGCTCCATACGAACGCGGTCATCTTCGCGTTCTGCGGGAACATGATCTTCGGCGGCGTGTATCACTCGATGCAGCGCCTGCTGAAGACGCGCCTCTTCAGCGACGTCCTCTCGAAGGTCCACTTCTACGGCTGGCAGATGCTCATCGTGGCGGCCGCACTGGCACTGGTCAACGGCAACACCCAGGGCAAGGAGTACGCCGAGCTGCCGTGGGTGCTCGACATCGTCATCGCCGTGCTCTGGGTGACGTTCGGCATCAACTTCTTCGGCACCGTCGCCATCCGCCGCGAGAAGCACATCTACGTCGCCATCTGGTTCTACATCGCGACCATCGTCGCGGTCGCCATCCTGCACATCGGCAACAGCATCGCCGTCCCGTACTCGCTGCTCGGCAGCTACCCGGCGTATGCCGGCGTCAAGGACGCCCTGATGCAGTGGTGGTACGGCCACAACGCCGTGGCCTTCTTCCTGACGACGCCGTTCCTGGGGCTGATGTACTACTACCTGCCCAAGGCGGCCGACCGCCCGGTGTTCAGCTATCGCCTGTCGATCATGCACTTCTGGTCGCTGGTGTTCGTCTACATCTGGGCCGGTCCCCACCACCTGCACTACTCCGCGGTCCCGGAGTGGGCCTCCACGCTCGGGATGCTGTTCTCACTCATCCTGTGGATGCCGTCGTGGGGCGGCATGGTGAACGGGTTCTTCACCCTCCGCGGCGCGTGGCACAAGCTGCGCGAGGACCCGATCCTGAAGTTCATGGTGGTGGCGGTCACCTACTACGGCATGTCGACCTTCGAGGGGCCGATGATGTCGATCAAGTCGGTGAATGCGGTGTCCCACTACACCGACTGGACGATCGGCCACGTCCACGCCGGCGCGCTCGGCTGGAACGCCTTCATCTCCTTCGGCATCCTCTACTGGGTCATCCCGCGCCTCTGGAAGACCACGCTCTACTCGCCGCGGATTGCCACGCTCCACTTCTGGCTCGCCACCGTCGGCCTGATCGCCTACCAGGTGTCGATGTGGGTGGCCGGGATCACGCAGTGGGCGATGTGGCGCGCCTTCGAGCCGGACGGCCGCCTGGTCTACCCCGACTTCATCGAGACGGTCCTGCGGCTGGTGCCGATGTACGAGGTGCGGCTGGCGGGCGGCGTGCTCTTCTTCGTCAGCGTCCTGCTGTGTGTCTGGAACATCGTGATGACCATCCGCACCGCCCCGGCCGACTACGCCGTGGAGCCGGAGATCCAGGTGCCGCCGATGATCATGGACACCACGGTGCCAGGCGCGGTCACCCCCGCCAACACCTGGGACTACGCGCTGTACGCCCTGCAGCACGCCATGCGGAACGGCTTCCACCGCATGCTCGAAGCGCGCATCGTCACCTTCACGGTGCTCACTGCGCTCGCGCTGGCCGTCGGCTCGGCTGCCGAGATCGTCCCGATGTTCTTCAACAAGTCGAACGTGAAGGAGATCGCCAGCGTGCATCCCTACACGCCGCTGGAGGTCGTCGGCCGCGACATCTATATCCGTGAGGGTTGCTACAACTGCCACTCGCAGATGGTCCGGCCGTTCCGCTACGAGACCGAGCGGTACGGCGAGTACTCCAAGGCCGGCGAGTACGTCTACGACCATCCGTTCCAGTGGGGCTCGAAGCGCACCGGGCCCGACCTGATGCGCGTCGGCGGCAAGTATCCATCCCTCTGGCACGTGCGGCACATGGCGCAGCCGGACTCCACGACGCCAGGCTCGATCATGCCGAGGTATCCACACCTGCTGACCAGCCCCTTCGACACGAGCCTCATCGGCTCGAAGCTCCGCGCGCTCCGCACGGTCGGCGTGCCGTACTCGGACGGCGAGATCGAATCGGCTGAGACCTCGATGCGGAACCAGGCGAACGTCATCGCGAAGGAAGTCGAATCGCAGCAGGGACCGACCGGGCTGGCCGACAAGGAAATCATCGCGCTCACCGCTTACCTGCAGCGGCTCGGCACCGACATCCGCTGGAAGCGCCCCGAGGCGCAGGCCCCGTACTCGGCCACCGCGCTGCCGCCACAGGCTCCGGTTGCGGCGCCCGCGGCCCCGGCCGCACAGACTCCCCCGGCGACGCCGTCAGCGAGCGCGGCACCCGCCGGGCCGGCAGTGAAGACGCAGGCGCGCGCCACGACGGCCGACGCGCCCGAAGCCGCCGCTCCGCGCGGCGGGACGAGGTAAGCGATGTTCGAGGAACTGACGACGGAGCTGTCGACCACGCTGTCGGTGGGCTCGCTCCTTTTCTTCGTCGTGGTCTACGCCGTGGTGATGGTGCGGGCGTTCCGCCGGGGCACCGACGACCTCGACGCACGTGCGCGCATGGCACTGGACGATGGGGCCGACGGGCCGCACCGCGGGAACGCCGCGGTCCGAGGGTGAGGTAAGCAGCCATGGCACAGTACGACGACCGCGTAGCGCACGAAGTCGACGGCATCAAGGAGTACGACAACCCGATGCCCGGATGGCTCATGGCCATCTGGTGGGGTTCGCTCATCTTCTCCGCCGGCTACCTGATGTTCTTCGCCCTCAACTTCGGCGAGGGCACCATGGACGCCGAGTACCGGCAGCAGACGCAGGACGCCGTCACCTCCGTCCAGGCGTACTTCGACGCGAACCCGCTCGTCCCGCCCAAGCCGGCCGACCTGCTGGCCGGTGCGGTCAACGAGGCGGTCCTCGACGCCGGCGCCTCTCGCTTCGCCCGGTCGTGCGCCGCCTGCCATGGCGACCAGGCGCAAGGGCTCATCGGTCCCAACCTGACGGACGACCGCTGGATCCACGGCGGCTCGGTCGAGCAGATCTTCCAGACGGTCGCCAAGGGCTGGCCCGCCAAGGGCATGCCGCCCTGGGGACGCGCCTTGACACCAGACGAACTCGCCGCAGTCGTGTCGTACGTCCGGAGCCTGCAGGGGTCGAATCCGCCTGGCCCACGTGCGCCGGAAGGCGACGTCTTTGCGGCGGAGGCCCTCCCGGGCAGATGACATGGGTACTGTAGCCAGCGACCGGACGACGTCGACTGTGCGCGAGGCTCCCCCGGAGCCGCGCCATAGTGCGCTGTTCGAGATCGCTCCGCCGGAGGAACTGCTCTTCAGCCTGTCGCCGGACGGGAAGCGGAAGTTCATGCACCCGGTGGTGCACAAGGGGCAGTACTGGAAGAAGCGCCGCATCATCGCGTGGGCGTTGATGGCGCTCTTCTTCACGCTGCCGCTGATTCACGTCGGTGGATACCCCGCGGTCCTCTTCGACCTCGCGGCACGGCGCACGCACCTGTTCGGAACGACGTTCCACCCGACCGAGAACCTGATCCTGTTCACGTTCGGCTTCAGTGTCGTCGTGACGGTGTTCTTCGTCGGCTCCACCTTCGGCCGCGTGTGGTGCGGGTTCGGGTGCCCGCAGACGGTCTATCTCGAGTTCCTCTATCGCCCCATCGAGGCGTTCATCGAAGGCGGACCGAACAACCAGCGCCGCCTCAACGCACAGCCGTGGACCGCGCGGAAGATCCGGATCAAGGCCACCAAGTGGGCAGTGTTCGGCCTCCTCGCCCTCGTGATGGCCACGAACTTCGTCGCCTACTTCACGGGGTGGACTTCGCTCGTGCCAGGCCTGCTGCACAACCCCGCCGCGTGGAGCAGCGCGCTCTTCACGATCGCGCTCGTCGGTGCGGCCATCCTCTTCGACTTCGGCTGGTTCCGCGATCAGATGTGCACGATCGCGTGTCCCTATGGCCGGTTGCAGAACGTGCTGTCGGACCCGGACACGCTGCTCGTCGCGTATGACACGGTCCGCGGCGAACCGCGCACCCGGGCGCGCGAACAGGCGCCGGGCCTCGGCGCCTGCGTCGACTGCGGCGCCTGTGTCGCCGCCTGCCCCACGGGCGTCGACATCAGGCGCGGCCTGCAGGTGGAATGCATCGGCACGGCGCAGTGCGTGGACGCCTGCGACGAGGTGATGCTCAAGCTGGGTCGCCCGACCGGCCTGATCAAATTCACCTCCGAGCGCGCGCAGCAGGGGGGCGCGTCGCGCCTCTGGCGTCCGCGCAACCTGGCCTACCTCGCACTCATGTTCGTCGCCTGGAGCGCGTTCGCCGGGTTGATCCTGACGCGGTCGAATGCGCTGGTCGAGGTGCGCCGGGGCGGCCGCGAACCGTACCGCATGCTCAACTCGGGCGAGGTCGCCAACCAGCAGCGCATCCGCTTCACCAACCAGTCGGACGAGCCGCAGCGCTTCACGGTCGAGGTGCTCGAACCGAAGGAGATCGCGCTCGTCCTCAGCGAATCGCCGATCGTCGTGGACGCCGAACAGGTCGTCACGGTCAACGCCGTCGCCACCGTGCCGCGTCGGCTCTTCGTGAACGGCCAGGCCAACGTCCGCTACCTCATCACCTCCGACCGCGGCTATCGCGAGGAGATCTCGTTCCTCCTGCTCGGTCCCTTCACCAACGCCGGAGGCGCGCAGTGAAACTCTTCCGCCTGATCTCCGAGTACCGCTGGCCCATCTACCTCGGCGGACACCTGACGATGTCGGTGGTGGCGTGCGCGGTGCTGGTCTGGGTGGCCACCCGTCCCGATGCGCCGCGCCCGATTCAGGGCTACTACGAGGCGGCCGAGGCGTGGGACGCGAACGAAGCCGTGCTGGACGCGAGCCGGCAGCTCGGATGGACCGTCCGCTACGACCTGCCCGAGGGCGTTCCGCACTATGCCGGCATGCCGCGCCCGGTCGACGTCAGCGTGGTCGATCGCAGCGGTCAACCGGTCGACGGCCTCTCGGGACGGTTGCTGGCGATCCGCCCGTCCGACTCGCGCCTGACCCAGCGTGGCGA
>Ga0075163_10003359_pt1 | contig 21500 bp, 25 predicted proteins | sample JI1023141ADNA_FD_71478 | JGI IMG/M metagenome (GOLD analysis project Ga0075163, IMG submission 71478) | Wastewater effluent complex algal communities from Wisconsin, to seasonally profile nutrient transformation and Carbon sequestration -... | ecosystem: Engineered > WWTP > Effluent > Algae... | reverse complement strand
TCTCGTTCAACCACAGGTCGTCCCACCATTTCATGGTGACAAGATTGCCAAACCACTGATGTGACAACTCATGGCAAATCACGCTGGCTACGAGCTCTTTGGTAGTCTGGGCTGTTTTTTCATCCACAAGAAGGACACGCTCACGATATGTGATCAGTCCCCAGTTTTCCATGGCTCCAGCAGAAAAATCAGGTACAGCCACATGATCAGATTTTTTTAGCGGATATGGTATGTTGAAATATTTTTCGAAAAAATCTATAGCTCGAATTGCGATATCGAGAGAAAATGCCAAAGTACTGGTGTGATGGTTAGTCGTGGCATACATAGATACTTCGACTCCACTTCTGGTGGTGGCTGAGATTCGATGGAGGTCACCTATTACAAATGCAAGTAGGTACGTGCTCATTCGGGGAGTTGTTTCAAATCGAACGGTGGTGGTGTGTGCGGAATGTTCACGATGCTCGACAGGGGTATTGCTCAGGATATGCTGGTCTTTCTCGCTCTCGATAGTGAGCTGGAATGTTGCCTTCGCTTCTGGCTCGTCGATACACGGGAATACCTCCCTTGCATGGTGTGATTCAAACTGTGTCATCAACATCTCTTTTTTCTCACCTTCATCATCGTAATAGCAGGGGTACAATCCATGCATGGTGTCGGTGATGTGGCCGCTGTAGCGTATTGTCAGAGTGTGCATGCCAAGCGTACTTTCTCCGTTGATCCGTAGTACATCAAACTCTGCCGGGGTTGTAGCGACCACCACACCGTCAATCGTGGTTTCATGAATAATCAAGTTTTTAGCATGTAGTAAAATTGGTTCAAGGCTCGGTTTGGTGCCGGTAATGGTGACAATACCCTCAAACTCTCGTTTCTTTCTGTTTATCGTGAGTTTGACAGCGTAATGTTTTGGTAAAAACGTATTGTATAGACGAGGAACTGATTTCATGTATCTATTGTATCAGTTTGCAATTTGCGTTTAGAACTGATATTATACACATGTACTTATCCGGCCGACAGGTCGGGTTTTTTAATGAAAATATGAAAAGGAGTTATATGCAAGATCTCAACATCAAGCAGTTGATCCTCGCTATCACGAGTATTGCCGAGGAGAAGAATTTGCCGGAGGAAACAGTCATGGATGTGGTCCAGCAAGCAATTGCCGCTGCCTGGCGCCGTGACAACGGTGATCGTGAACAAGATGTTCGCGCTGAGCTAAATACAGTAAAAGGTACCGCCAAGGTTTTTGTCATGTATCAGGTTGTTGAAGAAGTAGAAAATCCTGCAACTGAACTTACTGAAGCAGATGCGCAAGAAATCAAAAAGGGTGCAAAAGTTGGCGATGTTGTCGAGGAAATGCATGAGGCATCTGCTTTTGGTCGCGTAGCAGCTCAGACTGCAAAGCAGGTTGTACTACAGAAGCTTCGTGAGGCTGAGCGTGAAGTCGTCATGGAAGAATTTGCCGACAAAATCGGTACAGTGCTTGTCGGGACTGTTCAACGAGTTGACCCACGTGTCGTTCGCGTTGAAATCGGCAAAACAACTGGAATTCTGCCGCTTAGTGAGCAAATCCCTGGCGAGTACTACTCGATTGGTTCTCGTATCAAGGTATACCTAAAGGATGCCGAGCGTGATGCACGTGGTCCGCAACTCATCCTTACTCGTGCGAACGAGGCATTTGTTGAATACTTGTTCCGACAAGAAGTTCCCGAGATGGAAACTGGTGCGGTAGAAATCAAAGAAATTGCCCGTGAAGCTGGTAAGCGAACAAAACTTGCTGTCGCATCCAACGTTCCTGGTGTTGACCCGGTCGGTACCTTTGTCGGCGGTCACGGTACCCGTGTAAATGCAGTTATGAACGAGATCGGCGAACAAGAAAAGATCGATATCATCACGTATGCAGAAGACACTAAGACATTTATCTCAAATGCGCTCAGCCCAGCAGAAATTGCAAAGATTGAGATCGAAGAAAATGCTGATCCTAAGCGAGCCAAGGTCTTTGTCTCGGAGGATCAACAGTCAATCGCAATAGGTCGTGGTGGTCAGAATGTTCGTCTCGCCAGCAAGCTGACTGGCTATGAGCTGGACATTACTCCACTGGTGGTCGCTGCGGCACCAAAGGCAGAAAAGAAGCCGCGCAAAAACATAGAGGATGAGCTTTTCAGCGCTATTGAAGAAACGTCAACAGAGCAATAACGGACTCAAACAAACAAAACTAGCACTCCATTGACGTGAGTGCTAGTTTTGCTATACTAGATACCATAACGAGCCAATTGACCGTAAATATTCCTGGCTTGATGAGGGGGAGCAACAAAGTGCCAGAAAATTTCTCAGATTTTATCGATCATTTAACCGACAATGCTCGCAGTAGCCTGCAACACGCAGAACTATCTGCGCGAGGTCTTGGTAGCTCATATATTGGCACCGAGCACCTGCTTCTTGGCGTGCTATCACAGGAGACTTCCGTCGGCGCAAAACTACTAGCAGACGCTGGAGTCACACTTGATAAGGCTCAACATGCCCTTAATCTCACACCACGTGCACTTGTTGTCAGCACCGGTGCAAAGGGGCTTAGCGAAACAGCCAAGCTAACCTTACGCATGAGCTGGGATATCGCACAAGAATTCAGCCAAGATTACTGTGGCACTGAACATATACTATTTAGTATCTTGAGTCAAAAAAACGCACGTGCAACAGTATTACTGCGTGATATGCAAGTAAGCGTTGACGAGCTTGTCGGGGAACTTGAATCGTACTTGAACCGTCAGCAACACGAGCAAAACAGCACTGGCGAAGGTCAAAATCGTCAAAGATCTCGGCCGAAACAACCCGCGCTTGGCAAGTTTGGATCTGATATTACGGCGCTTGCACGGACCGGCAAACTCGACCCAGTTATCGGTCGAGATGAGCAAATAAGTCGCATGGTAACGATACTAAGTCGTCGCACTAAAAACAATCCGATTCTTATCGGAGAGCCAGGTGTCGGAAAGACAGCTATTGTTGAAGGTCTTGCTACTCGTATTGCCAACGAAGACGTTCCAGAACACCTCCTTGAAAAGCGAATTATTTTGCTCGATATGGCGAGTATGGTTGCAGGTACTAAATATCGCGGTGAATTCGAGGAACGGCTAAAAAAGGTTATGGATGAAATCAAAGAAGATCAAAACGTTATTGTTTTTATTGATGAGATGCATGTACTTGTCGGCGCTGGTTCCGCAGAAGGCTCTATGGATGCCGCGAATATTCTAAAACCAGCCCTTGCTCGTGGCAGTATTAGACTGATCGGCGCGACTACTTTAGATGAATACCGTAAACACATTGAAAAAGACGCAGCTCTCGAACGACGGCTCCAGCCGGTCATTGTACCAGAACCAAGCTATGCCGACACCGTAGCCATTGTCAAAGGCCTTAGAAGCCACTATGAAACTTTTCACGGCGTATCGATGAGTGATGAGGTCATCGAGGATGCTGTCTACATGGCAGATAGATATGTTGCCGAGAGACATATGCCAGATAAGGCTTTGGACGTGATTGATGAAGCAGCGGCATTACTTCGAGTCAAGCGTGGCCATAAGCCAAGCAAAACCCGTGAACTCAGCAAAGAGATCAGACATCTTGAGGACAAAATGGAAGAAGCCGCCAATGCTGAAGATTATGAGAGAGCGGCACTATACAAGATGCGTATGAGTCGACTACGTGAGCAGCTTGCATCCGAGCACGAGACGCAGAAATCAAAACAAGTAAATATCATGACGCATGACGTCGTAGCTGAAGCTGTGGCGACCATGACAGGCATACCGCTGAAGCAACTGAAGCGATCTGAGGCCTCTATGCTCCGTAAGTTAGAGCAGCATATTAGCAAATACGTAGTTGGGCAGACAGAAGCTATAACCACCGTGGCAAAAGCAATTCGTCGCAGTCGTTCAGGTATCACATCAGGCAAGCGTCCTATAGGATCCTTTGTGTTTATGGGCCCAACAGGCGTAGGCAAGACCGAGCTTGCGCGCGTGATCGCCAAAGAAGTATTTGGCTCCGAAAATGCGCTGATCAAAATTGACATGAGTGAATTTAAAGAGCGCCATACCAGTGCTCGACTTGTCGGTGCTCCCGCCGGCTACGTCGGTTACGAAGATGGTGGTCAGTTGACTGATAAAATTCGCCGTCAGCCGTATAGTGTGGTGTTGCTTGATGAAATCGAAAAAGCTCATCCCGACATTTTCCAGTTATTGTTACAGTTGTTAGAAGACGGTACGTTGACCGATGCCAAGGGAAAGAAAGTCGATTTTAGTAACACAATAATTATCTTGACGAGCAACCTCGGTGCTGAGGTGATGTATCGAGAGTCCGAGCTTGGGTTTGAAGTAAAGACAGCCAAAGAACGCGATGAACTCACAGAAATGCACGGACACAACGTGCAGGCTGCACACAAGGCGATAGAGGCCATGATGCGCCCCGAGTTAATCAACCGATTTGACAAAATTGTGGTATTTCGTGCACTAACCAAAAAAGAAGTTACGAAAATCCTTGATATTCAGCTTGCTGAGCTTGCGACACGACTCCAGCGAAAAGGCATTGGATTGAGCGTCACTACCAAAGCGAAAAAGATACTTATCGACAAGGGTTACGATGCAAAACGTGGCGTGCGCCCACTTCGACGAGTTATACAGGATGAGCTCGAGCATCCAATCGCCGAAGGACTGCTCTCAAACTCATTCGAAACCGGTCATATCGTGAACGTTGGTGCACAAAAGGGAGTGTTGACCATACAAGCTACTAGTGAGAGTGATGCCGAACATGAATAGCAGGCGAGGCACAATCATTCGGCTGATTGTCAGTTTAGTCTTGCTCCTCGGCGCTGGCTGGTTGTTCCTGAACCGCATGTATGTCGTCGATCAGATAGCGGTATGGCGGTATACTCCGACTCTAGAAATAAGCCAGATGGCAAGTCGAAGCTCAATGAACGACAATGGGCGATTTTTATTCTATGCATCGACCCCTTCCGTGCAAGATCGAAATGAATTTAATCAATTCTGTCGCAAAATAGTGGAGAAATCTGCCGTGTTGGGTTGCTATACATCAGGGCAGATATATATCTATAATATTTCTGACCCACGTCTTGACGGGATCAAAGATGTCACCGCCGCACACGAAATGCTACATGCTGCATATGATCGCCTCAGCCCTAACGAAAAGTCTGAAGTAGACGCCATGATCGAAACGGCAGCAGCACAGGTTGATAGTGAAAGCCTAAAACGAAAACTGGAACTGTATGATACGACAGAGCCAACGCAACGACTCAACGAACTTCATTCGATGCTTGGCACAGAGATAAAGAGTTTGCCGCCAGACCTCGAAACATATTATGCGCGTTATTTTACAAACCGGCTGACGCTTGTATCACTGTCTGAACGCTATGAACAGGTATTTGGTGAGCTTGAAAAACAACAAAAACAGCTCGTCTCGGAGCTCAATGCTCTCGTCGATGATATCAATGAAAGTTCTGCATCGTATACCTCTCAGTTTGCATCGCTCCAAGATGCAATCGAATCATTCAATACCCGCGCCGAGAACGGGAGCTATACGAGCGAAAGCCAGTTCAACAGCGAGAGAAATCGACTTATCGCACAGCAAGCGAATCTCAGAGAATTTCGTGAGGATATCGCAGAAAAAGTTGCGCTTTACGATACCAAAAAAGCTGAGCTTGATAACCTCAACGTCACTGCACAGGGCCTGCAAAACAGTATCGACTCAACTGCGCTTCCTGAGGTACCTACACTGTAATGGCGAAATCTACTTCACGATACGTCTGTCAGCAATGTGCGGCTATATATCCGAAATGGTCAGGGCGCTGTGAGAACTGCGGTAACTGGAATAGCCTAGTCGAGTCCGTAGGCGACGCACCATCGGGCAAGGCGGTAGTTAGTCGATCGAGCGGTAAGGCAATTAGCAGTCAGGCATTTTCTGAGGTCAAAATAGACGGCATCCACAATCGAGTCGACACTGGATTTGCGGATGTGAATGATGTGCTTGGTGGCGGGCTCATGCCTGGGAGCGTGTTGCTCGTGAGCGGTGAGCCCGGTATTGGCAAAAGTACATTACTGTTACAAATAGCTGCTCACATCGCCAAGAACAAGCCCGTATTGTATGTCACCGGCGAGGAATCTGTTGGGCAAGTAAAACTCCGTGGTGAGCGCCTGGGTGTATCTCAGAACGAATTATCGCTCGCATCAAGCACTAGCGCAGATGATATAGCGGCAACTATTAAAGATCAAAAGCACTCCTTGGTTATCATTGACTCGATTCAAACCATGATGATGGCTGATATCTCGAGTGCTCCAGGGACGGTCAGTCAGATCACGAATGCGACAAATCTGCTCATTCGTGCAGCTAAGTCATCACATACCACGGTTATTCTTGTTGGCCATGTCACTAAAGAAGGGAGCATTGCTGGTCCTAAAGTGATGGAGCATCTTGTCGATGTAGTCGTCCAATTTGAGGGTGATCGATACGGAGGCTTTAAGATCGTACGCTCTATAAAGAATCGATATGGGTCAACTGCCGAAGTAGCAATCCTTGAAATGGCAGACAAAGGACTAGTGCCTGTCGACAATCCCTCCGCTGGGTTGCTTGCTGAGCGTTCGCAGGTCGATGGCTCGATAGTGCTAGCGACGATGGAAGGCAATCGACCACTCCTCGTCGAGATTCAGGCGTTGGTGACGCCGTCACATTTCGGATATCCTAAACGGACATCAAGCGGGTTTGATATTAACCGTCTACAGCTTCTTATTGCAGTTATCGAAAAGCGAACGAAGCTTCAGCTTGGTGATAAAGACATATTCATCAACGTCGTTGGAGGCTTAAAACTAAGTGATCCGGCTGCAGATCTTGCTGTTTGTATGGCGATAGCCAGTGCCGCATCCGGTCGGACAATGGATACAAATGCGGTGGTATATGGTGAGGTTGGGCTTGGTGGCGAAATACGTAGTGCACACGCCAGCCCCAAACGAATCATGGAAGCAAAAAAACTTGGATTTGACTATGTGGTCGCTCCACCTCTAAAATCTAAAGATAGTTATATTCGTGAAACAACAACACTGATTGACGCACTTCGAGGATATCTCACCTCGAAAACGAAAGGATAATATAACATGGATATTCAAAACGCACTGCTAGGCATTATAGCGGTGCAAACGACGTACTTGAGTGTACGATCACTAACACAAACGCAATTTCGAGCACAACGTGATAGGATCGTGTGCGATACGAGTGCGTTGATAGACGGTAGAATTGTGACTATAGCGAGGTCAGGTTTTTTGGCGAGTGAGCTTGTCATACCAAAGAGCGTGACTAGGGAACTGCAATATATGGCTGATAAGGCAGATCATGCAAAGCGTGAACGTGCTCGCTATGGGCTCGATGTAATTCAAGAACTTCAGACGATACCAAACGTCAGTGTATCGATTTATGATGATGGGCAGCTTGGGCAGGGCGGTGTCGACGAGCAGTTGCTAATCACTGCAAAAAAACTCAATGCTAAATTATGTACGACAGACTATAACCTCAACAAAGTTGCCCGCACTGAGCAAATTACTGTGGTAAACGTTAATGAGCTAGCACATGCGCTTCGACCAATGCATCTTCCGGGTGAATACATACAGGTACAGATTGTTGCACCAGGTCAGAATAAAGACCAGGGTGTCGGTTACCTCGACGACGGCTCTATGGTTGTTGTCGATGGTGGACGTGTCGCTATGAACACGGTTGTCGATGTAGAAACAATCCGCGTACTCCAGACGGAGGCCGGACGCATGGTATTTGCTAAGCTTCGTAATAGTGCCCCAAAGTCTACCGCTAAACCGCAGCACAGCCAAAAGCGCCGTCAACCCCAGAAGCGTTCTTCGTCGCGTAAGACCAACGAAGATACACTCGTAGAGCTCGCCAACAAATAGCAGGTAGAGACATACCCTAGTTAAATGATCTCGATGCCGTACCTGTGTATAGTGCTGAGTCGGTGACGTTAACGACGATGTCTATTTTGTTCTTGCCATCATAGTTGATAGTGTAGTCGCCGCTGTCGCTTGCAGCCATAGAGTCGACTTGCTCACCGTTGACGATAAATTGAACTGTTTGTAGGCCGTGAGTACCCTTAGACACTTTAGCGGTAATCTTCTTACTTGAGTATTCAATGTTCGTAACGATTGGCGGGATGTCATCACATTTGTGTATGTTATCATCGGCGCTGGCATCATAGCCTGCAGGGGCAATGTAGTTAGTCTTCTTTGTGATTGGGTCCGTAAACTTCTGTACATCGAGAGTTTCTTTCGCTGACTCTGGAGTACAATCTGTTGCTTTTTTCTTTGAGACTTTATCAAAAGTCATTTTTTCGGTCGGGCTTGATTGGTTTTTCGTGTACCAAGAAGGGAACAAGTCAGAGCGACCACTTACGGTCAGACGCTGAATTCCTGCTGGCTGTGCGAACCAATCCGTTGGTTTCCATGTGCCTTCAGGCCCGTAGATATTTTTGTGAACAGGCTCCATTATCTTGCTGACGGTAGGTCCGATACGGCTCGAAAGAGCATCGCCCATAGGCTTATTGAACTCATGATTACCTACGTAGACGCTCAGAGTTACCTTTGGGCTAACGCTGTTCATCCATAGGTTGCTTGAGAAACGACCAAGGTTGCTGGTACCGGTTTTTGTAAACGTCTTTACGCCGTTGACGTTGAGTCCGCTTGCGCCTCGTCCGAAGGATGGGGCGCGTGCAGCATCGTCGCTGAGGATGTCTGCCAGTATGTATGCGATTTGTGGGTCAATGACTTGTTTGCTCTCATCCTTCCATTTCTTGATGACCTGGCCTTCAGCATTTTTAACTTCTAACACGCTCGATACAGGTTTGTATACGCCCATACGAGCGATGGTAGCAAACGCGTTGGCATGTTCAGTTTGTTTTAGCGCACACCCACCTATTGCCGCTGATAAGCCAGCGTCAGCGTCGACACCGTCAGTACAGTAGCTTTTGTCACCCATGTCACGAATCGTGTTAAGCGTAAGCTCACGGCCAGCGATGTACATGGCTTTAATCGCAGGAATGTTTCGAGACTCGGCAAGGGCTGATCGAATCGGGATAGCACCTCGGAATTTGTTGTCGAAGTTTGCCACAGATTTGCCATCACCAGTTGTATAAATGCTCTGAGGAAGAGGGTCGTCAGACAGTATTGAGCCAGCGCCATAGTTCACGTCAGCGCGCTGCTTAAACAACGACGCAAAGACGAACGGCTTAATGCTTGAACCTGGCTGTATAAACGCAGTTGAGTAGTTGTTTGAGCCATATCCTGGATAGTTGTAGTCGCGTGATCCTCGCATAGCTAGGATCTGACCGGTCTGCGTGTCAACCATAGTCGCTGCACCGTTATCAAAGTTGGCTGCCCGTGGAATGTTGCTATTGAACAGGTCTACTATGGCTTGGTCAACGATTTCTTGTGAGCGCCAGTCGAGTGTTGTTTTGACAGTAAGTCCACCTGCACCGACAGTCGCTTGGCCAAGTTCGGACTCGAGCTGAGCCTTTACCATCTGTACGAAGTGCGGAGCCTTGATGTCTTTGAATTGGTCAGCCTCAGGCTTGATATTGTCGAGTACAGGAACCTTTTTTGCTGCATCGGCTTCTTTTTTAGTGATAAACCCTTGGTCTACCATATAGTCGAGCGTTGTAGACTGACGAGCGAGCAGGTCTTGCTTTGCTTCTGGGTCTACGACCACGTTATAAGGGTCAAAGCGGCCTGGTTGCTGGGGTATTGCAGCCATCAAGCTTGACTCAGCAAGGTTGAGGTCCTTCGCATCCTTTTCAAAGTAGGTTTGAGCAGCAGATTGTACACCGTTTCTACGACCACCATACGAAGACTCATTGAGATACATTGTCAGGATTTGATCTTTGTTGTACGAACGTTCTACTTCTATCGCGAGGATAGTCTCCTTGATCTTTCGAGGAACGCCGCCGAAACTACGATCACCAGCTTCATCACGGAAGAACACTTGCTTTACGAGTTGTTGGGTAAGTGTTGAAGCCCCTTGAGTGTCACCACCGGTAACGTTATTCCAGCTTGCACGAATAATACCAGTTGGGCTAAATCCTCCGTGCTTGTAAAAGTCTTTATCCTCTATGGCGATTGTCGCTTGTTTCATTTTGTCTGAAATTTCTTCGGATTTGACTACAAGCTTGTAGTCGCCGAAGCCTTTATCTTCCCAGAGTAAAATATCATTTCTGTCGTAGTATCTAGTAACAGTAGTCTGGACGCGACTCGCCAGCTCTGTCGGACGTATTGCAGCAATTTCTTGGCGATAGTACGCAAACAGGCCTGCAATCAGCAAGAATACGAGCAGAGTACCGACGCCAGCGATCTTGAGAGCCATGATACCACCCTCACGACTTGTCCAGTACGACCAAAATCGCTTTGGATGCAACCTGTACATGACTCGTTTCACGGGATGCTTTGGCAATGTAGCCAAATATTCAGCCTTGCGACGCTGTCGGGCTTCTTTCTTTGCTTTACGTGAGTTACTCAGATTTGAATACACACTTAATGCCTTCGATGATCGTTTTGGTCTGGCCACTTTTCACCACTCCTTCATATATACTTAACAGCTATTATAGCGCACAAAACTTCGAAATGCTGAGTAAATCATCTATACTACTACTCATGACATTATCTGAAGAACTACAGTGGCGAGGATTTGCCAACCAAACAACATTCCAAGATGTACACGACATCAACACACCCCGCACATTTTACCTCGGTGTGGACCCAAGTGCGTCCAGCATGCACATAGGTAATCTTGCCCAAGTCATGCTAGTCCGTCATTTGATAAAGAACGGTCACAAAGCGATCGTTCTTGTCGGCGGCGCGACAGGTATGATCGGTGACCCAAAAGAAGACGTCGAGCGTGAGCTGAAGACACTTGACGAAATCGCCACAAATAAAGCAGGGATTGCCGCGCAGTATAAGCAGCTGCTCGAGGCCGAAGCTTTTACCCTCGTAGATAATTACGACTGGTTTAAGAACATAGGCTATTTGGATTTTCTGCGTGATATCGGTAAGCATTTTTCAATGACACAACTTCTCGATCGAGAGTTCATAAAAGCTCGTATTGGGCAGGGTGGTGTCGGTATCAGCTATGCGGAGTTTAGCTATAGTCTGATCCAAGGATATGACTTCCTTCACTTATTCCGTGAGCACGGGGCAACGATGCAAATAGGTGGCTCAGACCAGTGGGGTAATATGCTATCTGGTGCGCAAATGATTCGAAAGCTGGAAGGCCAAGAAGCCCATGTCTGGACTGTTCCGCTTGTCGTAGACAAATCCACAGGCAAAAAGTTTGGAAAAAGCGAAGGCAACGCCGTCTGGCTTAATGCCGCTATGACCAGCCCATATCAGTTTTATCAGTTCTGGCTCAATGTAGATGATATCGGAGTAGGGGAACTACTAAAATTATTTACCGACATCACACCAGAAGCCCATGAATCTCTCATGAACACTTTTCAGGAAAAGCCATCCGAACGTAGCGCTCAGAAACATCTTGCATATGAAGTCACCGCGCTTGTCCACGGCAAAGATAGCGCCGAACAAGCACGCAACGTCACTGCGACGTTGTTTGGCGATACTCCTGTAGGACAACTGCTCCTAGAAGAACTTGATATGCTGGCAGCTGAGATCCCAACGACCACAGCAAGCACGATTCTAGACGCACTTATTATGAGTGAACTCGTATCGAGCAATGGTGAAGCGCGACGACTTATAGACGGCGGAGCAATTAGTATCAATGGCGAGAAGGTTACGTCGTCAGATGCACCTATTTCGGCACCCGCGATTATCAAAAAAGGTAAAAACAACTTCGTTCTAGCGAGATAATCATGCGGCTTGATACACCACTCGGTGATATAAAAGGAGTGGGGCCCAAAACTGTTGAACGGCTGGCTCTTGCGGGGTTTCAGACAGTTGGCGACGTCATAGAGTTTTTACCTAGGCGTTACGAAGACTACACACAGGTGTCAAAAATTACAGACATTACTCCCGGAAATGTGGTGATCAGGGGTAAAATCTCGAACGTGACGGCGCGTTATGTACGCCGTGGTCTACATGTTACCCAGGCAGTGCTGTCTGATGATTCAGGTAAAGTACCTCTCACCTGGTTTAATCAGCCGTATCGCGCCAAACACCTTACGACAGCAGGTGAATGGGTTGTAGCAGGTGAATTTGCGTTATCGCAACGGCGGTATCAGATCATGAACCCAAGTACGAGACATTCCGACGAGCTCATTGAAGCCGGTACAAGTATAGTGCCTATTTATCGGCAGCTTGCAGGGCTCAAGACGGCTGTGGTGCAGAAAATTATTGAAGAGATTCGGCCAATTATCACGATGATGCCGGAGTTATTACCGAGCGAAATTGTTTCACACTTCAAGTTGCTGAGTTTCGCGGATGCCCTTGTAGCGCTTCATTTCCCAGAGTCATCCAAAGATGTTGCTGAGGGTAACAAGCGAATTGCTTTTCAGGAAATGCTCGAGCTGCTTTACGCCGCCAAGCTTAACAAGGATGAAAATGCAAAGCTTGAAAGCTGGCATATCCAATTTGACGTCGCTAAGACCAAAGAATTTGTAACCGAACTACCATTCAAGCTCACGAATGATCAGCGACGAGCCGCATGGGACATAATTCAGAACTTCGAATCATCTGTCCCGATGAATCGTTTGCTTCAGGGTGATGTGGGTTCTGGCAAAACAATTGTTGCAGGTATCGCAGCGCTAGTTGCGGCCCATGCTGGCTATCAGACGGCTCTGATGGCACCAACGGACCTTTTGGCGCGCCAACATGCCGCCACGCTTGCACAGCTTCTTGAACCATTTGGTATTAGTACCAGGCTTCTGGTCGGATCTATGAAAAAGTCTGCTAAAGACTCTTTAAAGGCACATATTGCTGACGGGTCGATTGCGGTGACGATCGGCACGCATGCGGTGATCCAAGATTCAGTTCAGTTCAATAAACTAGGGTTTGTCGTCATAGACGAGCAGCACCGATTTGGCGTAAATCAGCGCCAAAAATTGCTTACTAAGTCTTCAAAAATGCCACACGTGCTGTCTATGACAGCCACCCCTATCCCACGTAGTCTTCAACTGACAATGTACGGTGATCTTGATATTTCTATTTTGAAAGAAAAACCTGCTGGTCGAAAAGAGATATTTACAAAGGTCATTTCACCTAACAGTCGCGCGGCCCTACTGAGCTCAGTCGATGCAGAGATAGAGAAAGGCAGGCAAGCGTATGTAGTTTGCCCGCTTATCGAAGGTGATGCAAGTGCTGATATCGAGCAAAAAAGCGTCACGGTAGAATATGATCGTCTTCGTAAAAGTACACTGAAACATCGTCGGATAGGCCTCCTCCACGGAAAACTCCCAGCCGATGAAAAGGACCGTGTAATGCAGCAATTTGCAAATCATGAACTCGACGTGCTTGTGAGCACGACCGTAATTGAAGTTGGTGTCGACGTCCCAAATGCGACAGTTATGGTTATTGAAGGTGCTGAACGCTTTGGACTTGCTCAGCTACATCAACTGCGTGGTCGTGTTGGTCGGAGCGACCACCAAAGCTATTGTTATTTGGTGCCTACCGAGAGCCGTCAGACGACCAACACACGTCTAAGAGAGTTAGCACAGAGCAATGACGGGTTCTACTTGGCAGAAAAGGACTTAGAGCTTCGTGGTCCTGGCGAGATCTATGGTCGAGCACAACATGGTGAGCTGAACCTTCAGGTGGCACGTATAACTGACATGGCTCTTGTCAAACAAGTACGATCGGCTATAGCCTGGGCCGAGTCCAGTAAGCTTGACCTGTTACAATATGAGGGTATGAAACGTCGCGTCGAAAAATATCGACGGCTAACAACGCTCAATTAATTATGTATAGTGGTTCAATAATTCGTCAAAAGTCAGGACGCGTCATAGGCGCGCATCAAAAGATCGACCGTGTCGCTCGTCGACGTCTATCAGAGATTATTCCCCAGAAGCGGTTTTTCCCTGAGATTAAAGACATCTTACACTTCGAAGGCTTAAACGGTCCTGATGGTATCAAGCGTAAAAGTCCCTCCAAAGACGAGCCATGGCATTACATTGACCCAACGAACGACAAAGATATTGCTCTTATTGGTCTGATGGAGGACCATGTCGTGAACCTCACAAACGCACTGTATGAAAAAAATGAGACTCGTGCGGCGTTTGAGGCTGCGTGGCTGGCTCACGCTATCGTGGACGGCCTGACACCCGCACATCACTATCCGCTTAGTGAAAAAATTGAGGAACTCTGGGGGCATCCAAAAGAAGGCCGAACATCTATGAAATCAAAAAATATCATCCCTGGCGATACTCGACGTGAACAGGTATCCAAAAACTGGGAATATTGGGGTGCAAAAGGAGTGTTTACGACGCATGCACTCTTCGAATTTGGTGTTGCCACAACGATATCTGGACTTCGCTTTAAGGGACTTGTTCCAAATAACAACCAATTGGTCCGTCTCAAAAAAGAAGGCCAAACAACGATGTTTAAAGAAGCTGTCTGGAAGGTATACGAGCTCGACATGTATAACGAATTTCAAAGAAGCGGCTGGAATAGGCATTTAGCACGGGTGACAAGGACAAAGCTTGCGCCGATCATCATAAATTCTGTAGTCCTTGCGTGGTACTACGCAAGCGAGCGAGCCGAGCAGAAACGTAAGGCAAAAAAATGAGCCTAAGGATCATATCTGGTGAGTTTGGTAGTCGTACCATAGCCACAAGCCCGAGCATTAAGACCCACCCGATGGGTGATCGTATTCGAGTAGCATTATTCAACATGCTCGGTGATATCACGGATCTTCGTGTACTTGATGCATTTGCTGGCAACGGTAGTCTGGGTCTTGAGTGTTTGAGCCGTGGAGCGCAGGAGGCGGTGTTTGTGGAGCGTGATCGCCAGGCCCAAAATACCATACAGGACAATATCACAACACTTGGTGTGGCGGACAAAGCAATGCTTATCCGGGCAAGTGTTTCATCATGGAGTGACACGAGTCCGCAGGAAAAATTTGATCTGATATTTGCCGACCCACCCTTTGATGACTTGCAGTTATCCACAGTCGCGCGACTAAAAGACCATTTGCAGCCGAAGGGGCTTATGGTATTATCATATCTAGGTAGGGAGTCAGCGCCGACCGTTAATGGAGTTGTTGTGGTGGACAAACGTAGTTACGGAGACGCGGCGCTGGTTTTCTACCGCCTAGTTTAACTAGATACGCAACAGATATAACCGACTGGAAACAGTCGGCTTTTTTATTGGCAAATGAGACTCGTGCAAGACCGGCAGTCTCTTAATCACTACCCCCTCTTACACGAGGGGGCTTTTTGTGTTTGAACGTGGCGTTACCTGATTTTCGACTCAGATAACACCACGATAAGCAACAGAAACAGCTCATCGGTTCTCAGTTGTGACAGCTCGCTCACATTTACATTTACAGCGTAGCCACTAACAACAATAGAACTTTAATAATTCGACTCGGTGTCAGCACACCGCCTACCTACAGCTTTTCAGCGAGGATAGCTACTTATGTGGATTATGTGCGACTTGTGACTGCCCACCCGAACGAGTCGCACACCATCTGCATAAGAGATAGGCGATGTACTGACACTGATTGAAACCGTTTACTCCTTATTGAGATGGTGCGTAGTGACTTAACCGCATCGTTTCAAAACACCATCTCAACGAGGAGTAAACACAACTATAAAGGAGTACACAATGAACGAAGCACCAGACAACTGGACAAATCCATTCGGCAAATGGATGGATGAACTGAAAGCAGACAATCCAGAGTTTTTTCAGTTTATGAACAATGAACCAGTCAAAGAAAGAGTAATAATCAGCGAGATCAACGTACCTCGCGTGACTAAAGATATACACGTTGTGGATCAGAGAAAGACTTACCACTTGGTATTAACACCAGAGGGTAAACGATTCATCGCTCAAGACAAGCTAATGAACGCAGAGGCACTAGGCTTGTCAGTAAGGAGCTTGTAATGAAAGACAGCATTAAGTTCGGAGATAAAGACTACGCACTCGTACCAGGCCGACTAAAGAAATTTAGAGAAGCCAACCCACGAGCCGGAGTTGATACAGAACCAACCATACACGAAGATGGCTCAGTTACATTCAAGGCAACTATCATACAAGACCGAGCTAGTGAATACAGCGCTACCGCAACAGGTAACGCTCACTACTCAGAAGTTGAGATGAAGAAGCCGAAAGCATTTGAGAAGCTAGAAACTATCTCAGTAGGTCGCGCACTTGCAAACATTGGTTACTTAAACGATGGACAGATTGCAACCACCGAAGAAATGGAAGAGTTTGAGGCGTACAAGAACACGAAAATAGACGAAGCAGTTGAGAAACTCACACGAGCCGAATCTATTGAGGCACTCAAAATAACTTTCTTGGGTCTTGGGGAACTAATGGCAAAACCTGAAGTTGTCGAAGCAAAAGATAAGAGAAAGGTTGAGCTGTATGAAAATACTAAAGTTTGATAAGAACTCACCCGAATGGCTCGAATACAAACGAGCCAAACTCGGTGGTTCTCGTTCTAAGTCTGCCAAACCTCTCACAAGAGGAACTGACAGGACACCTGCACTACTTTGGGACATCGTAGCAGAGTCTTTGAGCAGACCAGGACAAGAAGCCTCACGGGAACGGGGACATGATAACGAAGCAAGTGGAGTAGACACACTCTCACAAGCTATCGGGCTTGAGTTAGACGACAACCCTGGCGTATGGGTATCTGACATAGATGAGTCAATCATCGTAACACCAGACGGAGCGCAACCAGGCGATAAACCAAAGTATAGTGCTGAAATCAAGGTACTCGGTGGTGGTAAACACTTCAAGTATCTCTACAAATTCAGACACCACAACGGTAACGCAATTGACGCTGTACCTGACGAGACCGGAGCTTACTTCAAAGACCAATGTATTAAATACTTTACGGCTAATGAGAACCTCGAAGAACATTACTTCGCACTCTATAACCCTGACTGTATATACAAGGAACACGAACTAGCATACGTCAAAATCCAACGATACGAAGTCATAGACCTCGTACTCGACCAGATCAAAACGGAAACTCAACTATTAGGTCAAGCAAGATTCATCGTTGATGAACTCGCTGGCGATAAATTCTAGGGGGTATAAGGTGGCAGATAACTTACCAGGCTCTAAATTACTAAACGAAGCAAAAACTAAAGCAAACAAGCAAATAAAGGACAAAAAAGAAATGAAAAAACTTACAATCAACCCATCAGTAAAAACAGTAGCTATTACGCTATCACTTGTCACACTATTCACACTCGGCGGTTTCGCTGGAGCATGGGTACAACGACAATTTGACGCGTATGTAGATCAAGCTGTTCACGAAGCGGTTGCATCACAGTCAAAACAATAGCGCTAACTAAACAGGCAGTAGCGCAACAACCAAGCCCTGTAGAACTACCAGTGGTAGAGGTTACACCAGACCCAGCGCCAGTAGTAGAAGTAGCACCGGTATCAGTCGAGGACATAGTACGCGAAGCAGCGAGAACACATGGAGTAGATGAAAACTACCTTGTGCAGATTGCTCAGTGTGAATCGACTATGAACCCAAGCTCGGTCAACTATAACTACTTTGAGAACGGACACCCTAGCGGTTTATTCCAACACATCAGTGGTTATTATCCGGCACGAGCAGAGAAGTACGGCTATTCAACAGACGTATTCGACGCTTATTCAAACGCAAACGTAACAGCAGCTATGTTCGCAGACGGTCTATCTAACCTCTGGGAATGTAACTAACAGAGGTGGAGTTTATGGACATAGATATTCGTAAACGGTTTCAAGAAAAAGACGAGGAGCGCAAAGAGGTTCAACGCACGATGCGACAGAACAAAGCCTTGCACGTACTATTCCGACTACTAGCTGAACAGCTAAATGAGGCCGGACTCGACCAACGCAAAGTTCTGAAACCTGGAGTTGACATACCCTGGACAGATAAATCCATCAAAGAACAAATATGGAAACCAGTTCAGAAAGCGCAACTCAACAAAGGGTCAACAACACAGCTTACAACCACTGAGATAGATAAAGTGTTCGACACGATTAACAAGCACATGGGCGAGAAATTCGGTCTACACGTTCCTTTCCCAAGCATCGAAACTATCTTAGATAAAGAAAGGGAGGCACAGCGATGAGAATCGTAACAAGGGTATACGTCGATGGCAAAACCAAGCCTCACTACGACGAATACAAATCAGACTGTTTCGACGAGGTAAGCCTCAGTGAAGTACAAGAGGATATAGAGGGCTTTTTACTAAACGCTCTAGCGGAACTAGAAGATGACGAAATCGTAGATCGGGTAGCTCTATGATCGCATCTACTAGCAGGGCAGCTTACGAAACCGTAAAGGTAGCACCTAACGAAGAAATAGTCCTAGACATCATACGAGCCAACGAGCCAGTTACTAATCAGGGTATTGCAAAGATACTCGGCTGGTCGGAATCTCGCGTCACGGGGCGCACAAATGGCCTATGTTACAAAAACTTGATCCGCGTTCTCGACCACAATGGGCGTACAGAATCAGGCAAAAAAGCAAAGAGGTGGGTTTCTATTAACCCAGGCGATAAGCAAATTAAGATGTTTTATTAAGGGGGCGCTATGGGTATTTACAGGGACAAGAGAAGCGGTAGTTTTATAGCACGAACCGACACTATAAATGGCAAACGCGAGTACTTAGGTGCATTTAAGACCGAGGAAGCAGCAGACAAAGCATATCAGATCAGCAAAGCAGTCCATGAGCGAGGTTTTATACACCCACTCTACGAAGGCGCAGACCTAGCATTTGAACTACCGAAACAACGCGTAGTTAATCTCGGCTTCTTCAAGCGACTATTTAAGAAAGAGGCATAACGTGGGTAAGAAAAAGAAAAGTCTACTAGATAAGTTCCAGATATTTTACGAACGACAGGAGAAGAAACGATGAGTGCTGAGAGAATCAACGGTATCAAGCTCAACCTTGAAACTATGACCGACCAAGAACTAGGTAACTTACTCGACACTCGCGTACAAGCTATGCAAGCAGCCGAAAAAGATGTAACTAGAGTCCTAGATGTCATGGAACAGCGAGGCATGATAACCGGACTACCTGACGGCGTGATACAGGACAGGCTTTTGGAGATATGAGTTACAAGATCACGAGAGACAAAGCCGATAACGTATTTAGCCAGTTTATACGACTACGCGACGGTAAATGTAGGCGATGTCTCTCTCCGGTCAAACTAAACGATAAAGGTCTACCAGTTTCACACCAAGCGTCACATTTTCAAGGGCGTAGGAAAGAGTCTACACGATTCGATGAGGATAATGTGGACACACTTTGTGGTGGTTGTCATTCGTACTTCACAGCTAATCCGGCTGAACATTATGAGTGGCAGGTCAAGACGAAAGGGCAACAGACTGTAGACCTGATTGTTTTACGATCAAACACCTATATGAAAAAGGATAGACAGTTAGCGTTTATTTACTGGGCACAAAGATTAAAAGAACTACTTAAACCTGTGGAAAACTGATATACATTTAACAGTGGTTATGCTATACTATATCTAGGTTAAGTTACTACAATTCATTCACGAAACGATAGTTACTATCTTTGTTTGGTGTCCTAACCGATACCAATTAAGTACTTCATAGTACTTCTTTATATTTGGGGCATACAATAGGTGGTCGCTACAGTTTTCTGCCGAAGCTGCTGTAGCAACATTCTTCATTTCTACCGTCTTGAAGAACTCCCCACCTATTCCCAAACATAGATAGTAACGATTTATAAATAGACCTCACGCCAATTGGGGTCTATTTTTATATTCACAATTTGAGATTCAATAAGGCGTACTACGGTATACCTAGCACCTGTTAGGCGTGTCTGGTCATTTTCGAGCATAAGAGTTAAGTAGATCCATTTACTTCATGTTTATTTGATTCCTTCAACAAACACACAACACAAATCAGGCACGTCTTATTGAGCTTCAAATTAACGGGGGTTACATGAACAACGAATCAGCTATATGCCCTAAGTGCGGCGAACAGAGCCTTATCAAAGAGGTTACTTACGGTAAGCAAGTCACTGTAGGCTTTTGTGCCTTTACCAAGAAATGTGGCTACAAGATAGACCGGATTAACCACGTAGAAACACCACTACGAGCAGTAAGCCCACCAATCGCTAAAGGTAAAGAGTGGTGGTATGAAAAGAGCGCAGAGAGTTTACATAAGTTGGCAGCGAGGGGAGTGAAGAAGCGATGAACGGAGCAGAAGAGTTCACACTAATCAACTCACGTTGTATGGTCTATGGCCATGAAGTAAACGACAAGGGTTTCTGCACTAGAGAATCTTGTTACTTCGCTATCGACACTATCAACTCTAACCTAGATAGCTTACTAACAGGAGAGAAGAAATGAGCAAACCTAATGTGATACCAGCTGAGAGTAACGAACACGCCCTAGCATTAGTTAAGGATCTTAATTTGGCATGGAGCAAAGAGATTGGGGGCTATCAAGGACAAGTCCTCGTAGCCCTTACAGACGATAAAAAAGTATACCTCTATGACATCTCCTACGGGTCTTGTGGTGGTTGTGATTGGTTTGAAAGCTATTACGATGAGCCTATTCCATACAAAGACGCTGTTGATGAGTACGGAGACTGGCAACCAGTGTATATCTTCCCTAAAACATTCCTACCTGATGCGGTCACACTTTACGAACTATTTTATGCAGACGGCTATCAGGATTACAACAAAGAATACGGTTGGGACGAACAAACAGCCGCCGAATTATTGAAAGCTGTAACAGAGCTAACCACACCAACTAAGGGAGATGAATAGATGCCTGAACCTAAACAAAAGAAGAATAATCATGGCTACAAAAAGACAGCTTAAAGCTATTGACAATCTGGTTGGAAATGGTGGGAACGTAACTAAAGCGATGCGTGATGCTGGTTATAGTGAAAATACTATCAACACACCAGCTAAACTAACTGAATCAAAAGCATTCAATGAGCTAATGTCAGAGGCTATCACAGACGCAAAACTCATCAAGGTTATAGATGATGGCCTTACTGCTAGTCGCACAATCGTAGTAGATGAATCAGCAGTAGATGTACCAGACCATGCAACCAGGCATAAGTTCCTAGAGACAGCCCTCAAGGTTAAGGGAGCATTCAAGAACGATCCAGCCGGTGAAGGTAATACATTCAACTTCATCAACAACGCTAACTTTAAGAGTAAAGACTACTTGAAGTGATCGACTACAAACTGTTCATAGAAGACTGTTTCTACCTCAAGGATAAGCAGGGGCGTTTATTGCATTTCGGCTTTAATGATGTGCAATCAGGCTATTACAACGTGCTTAACGCCGACTACCCGAC
>Ga0075163_10003357_pt1 | contig 21507 bp, 17 predicted proteins | sample JI1023141ADNA_FD_71478 | JGI IMG/M metagenome (GOLD analysis project Ga0075163, IMG submission 71478) | Wastewater effluent complex algal communities from Wisconsin, to seasonally profile nutrient transformation and Carbon sequestration -... | ecosystem: Engineered > WWTP > Effluent > Algae... | reverse complement strand
ATAAGTTAATACCTGATCTACTACCGGTGCTGTTATTACTACGTCAGTTAAATCTTCCAATGCAATATTCGGATCAGTGACATCAGCGTTTACCCAATCAGTACCGTTATAAGTTAATACTTGTGTAGGAGTTGGATTCGTTGTTACTACACCATTTAAAGTATTCAATGTTAATGTTTCAAACGTTAATTGACCAGGATTGTTTCCATCAGTCATAATAAACTGCCCTTGCATTCCTAGTTCATTTGGTAATAACAATGCATAATCCATACCTGGATTACTTACTTGCATACTTACATTATATGATGATCCCTGAAATGTTAATTTTGTTGGATTAGCATCCGACTGTTGCATTAATATAACTCCATCCGAACTATTACCACCCTTCAATTCAATACTACCACCATTATTTCCTGCAAAAATTTGAGTACTCATCTATTATATACTGTATGAATAATAGATAAATTGTACAATATGATTAGTGAAATATATATTATACCATATATAAAAATTTTATCTTCACCTTATAACTAAAAAAAAATAATATACATTTTATGTATTTTATATATTATGACTATAAATTATGAATGAATTGTATATTCATTGAGATCCGATAACATCCATGCCATCATAGAAAACGAACTACCACTTGTCCCAAACAACTTATTACACTTCGACAATAAAAATAAATCAACCAATCCATGTTGCGTTCCCTCAATTGAATTTTCCAATTTTACCTCATTATCATATACAATTAACCTATCACCTAACTTATCTTTAACCCACTCTGGTATTACCTCATCTGATGCAATAAAAAACCCCACTGTATTCGATGCCGATTGAAAAATCTGCATTAACGCTGCCTTCTTATCCTTACTTGTTTGCGGCGCTAAATCTGTACCACGTAAATGAATCCCCCACACCTCCTTGTATTTTTGAAAATTCACCAATGTCGATTCAAATATACCTTGCAACTTATCAATTAACTTAAAATTCTTAGCCTCATCTGATAATTCACCCAAATATTCATCCTTCCTATGATTACCTATCTTATCTACATAATTCATATATTTCTTCATATCATCTGATTCACTACCAAATGGCTTCGTTAACTTCTGCACTATTATCTTATTATTATTTACATTCACCGTTTTTGGCCCAAACAACATCAATGCTATTTCCTTACTTGCATATGGCACCCCATTAACCACCGGCAAATTTTCCGGAAAAGACCTCTCCTGATCTAAATCCACAAAATTGTCCTGAAATTTAATTGACCCCTGTATCCCATATGTAGCTACATTATCTATCCTCTTAAAATAATCATCCCAATCACTATTTATATCCCCATAATATGGCAACCCATACCTTCCCGTTCTCTCCGACCAAAATACCGTTAACTTATGCCCATACATCCTACATAATCTCATTGCTGATATAATCAAAAACATCCTATTACACATCCCTGAATACACTGTTATCAACATCTCCTTTGGACAATTCGTCCTTACCTTAATATTCAACCTATCCGCATTCTTCTTTTCCAACTCAAACTTTTCCCCTGTTCTTTTTGGCATTGCTATATACTTACCACCCGGCTCCACCACTTGCGACCCCGATCTTACCCCCGATATATTTTTTATCATTTATTAAATTATATATTTTGTATATTTATAATAATATATCTCACTTTAATTAACAATCTTTTACCATGAAACACTTTCTTATATTCATCCTATGCATTGTCATATTATTTATATTACTTACAGAATCTAAATCCGAACATATGGAAGACTTAAGCTACTACTCCCCCTTTAACGATGGCGACTGCAAACTAAACCCCTACTTCCATGGCAATGGATACGACTACTCCAACCACCGCTTTAACAAATCCAACATGCGCGGAATGAAAATTGACTATGGCTACATGCATGGCAGCAATGGCGAATGGACCCCTTTCCCCGTAATATGGTATACCATGAAAGGATGCAAATTCTGCGATCAATTTGAAAATAGCGGCATTTGGGAAAAATTAAAAGCCGAATATGGCAAAGACCTCCAATTCGACATCGTATATAAAGAAGATGCACCTAAATATATCACCAGTTTCCCCACCTTTGTTGCCGAAATTGGCGACAAAAAAATATCATACAATGGCAACCGCGACTTAGTCAATATGCGCCAATGGATTAACCAACTCATGATTAAACAATAAAAAAATAAAATATATAAAATAAAAAATATAAAAATAAAAATAAAAAATAAAATATATAAATTATATAAAATATAATAAAATATGGATTTAATATCATTAAAAAATATACAATCTTTAAATATGGATTTAATATCTTTAAAAGATATACAATCTACATTACTATCATGCGATATATCTACTATTAATACATTCTCACTAAATAATATTGATACCTTATGCCGCTGCATACGCATTATAGATGGCGACACCTTTGAAGGCATTATATCACTACCTGGCTTTGGCCTACAAAAAATAATTATTCGCTTAGCCGACATTGACACCCCTGAACTTCATTCTAAAGATGACCATGAATCACAAATAGCCATAAAATCCAAAAATAGACTCTCATCACTCATCCTTGACAAAATTGTATATATCAAAATCAAAAATAACTGCTTATATGGCCGATACCTATGTGACGTTTACAATTTAATCGATGATACCAAACATGACTTTAATATTAATAATATTTCTATCAGCGATATACTAATTAATGAACACCTTGCCACACCCTATACTAATCCACATGTTGCACGCACCCCCTTCCATAAACTAAAAAAATGGTATGGCGTTACTTAAATAATAATTACCATTTTACTCTTATCCTCACCACTTATTTTTATTGCCTTTAATTTTTTTACATTTTTACCACCTATCACACTTTCCTTCAATTTCAACTCCGACCCATCACTTACAAACAATATTGATTTTTGCTCTTTTGTAAAAATAACATCAGTACCTTTCTCACTCACCATATTTACAGGCAAATTTAATTCCTTCTCCTTATTTGATATTCCACATAACCTATAATACGACTTTATCTTATTCATTTTATAAAATATATCGTTTATATTTTATACACAATATATTTTTTATTTTAATTAACTTTATTTTATATATATATATATTCAACATGTATATCTTATCACAAATTACTGTTAATAATACCCCAACTATATTGGAAGAAAAACTAATTCCACATATACTTGCACAATATTCTGATATTACCACTGCCACTACCCACCTTGAATCCTATGTTACCAACTACATATGCGATTTAATTGGCAAAACCAACTACACCAACACCTTATCCGACACCACCACACCCATTTCAACACTTATATCCAAACACCCATATGTCTCCCGATACCAACTAACCACCAATAAACACACCATCAAAAGCATTCACGTCTTCAAAGCTATCGAAACTGGATGGATTCGCTCTGTTAAATCCCCACAACTCACTACCATATTTACCATCACCGAACAACCCGATCCCACTACAAATGAAACTACACCTGAATCATTAACTACAAATGTAATTACAAATGAATCACCCTTAAAATCACCCTTAAAATCACCATTAAAAACAGTTAATACTAAAGCTATAACTAATGAAATTATCAACTGTTTAGCCAAATTTGACCATTCTAGCTTACGCAAAGTTATCACAAATTCTCACAAAATTTATAAAAAAAACACCAATAATTTTACAAATGTTATACCTAAAGTATCACATATTCACTATATCCCTCCCATTTACATTCCTGCCGATAATAATACTGACCACACTGAATTAACCAATAGCATTATTAAATTACGAAAATCACTATCCGAATTAAATGACAATGACGATGAAAATAACTACTCAGATAATGAATACTCAGATAATGATTCTGAAACTGATTCCGAATCAGATGATACTGATTCTGAAAATGAATCTAAATCAGATGATTCTGAAAATATAAAATATATCAATAATCCATTTGATATGCCTGATATATGCCAACATATTCGTTATAAACGATTTGAACCATCACCTTTAAAACTTTCATCTTTATAAATTTTTGTAAATTATTTTTGTAAATTATTTTGTATATTTTTCATTGTATTTTAATAAATTCATCGATACCAAGAATACTTTTAGTAATTGTCTTATTATAATTGATGAACTTTTCGTGTGTATTTTCCTTTGTAATATTAATGTAAATAAAATCATTCTCAAACTCAAACTTAAGCACATCCACTTTACCAATATACCCCAATATAACATTCACTAAATGCCCAATATTGTATATTTTCTGCCCATTCACTGATTTTAACTTTCTCTTAAATGGCTCATATCCTCTATTTTTTTCATCAGGTAATATTTCCGTCATCACTATTATCTGCTGCTTATTTTTTTTAACCTCCTCCCTTAAATAATCATCTAACTTAAATTCTTCAAAATCATATATAAATGCTCCCGACTTCACTAAATTCTCAATATATGCCCACGAATTTTTATTCATCGCATCCATTAATGGATATGATAATGGCAAAAACACCAAGCCATAAATTACCGCATATGACAATGGCGCATACAAATCCGTACTTGGCACCAACATTTCCTTCGACATCAACCTATGCTTTATCTCCATCACTTTACCACCCCTCACTATCTCCATTGATATTTCCATCCCCGGCTGCAATATATTTATATACATATTATAATCAATATATTGATCATTCCACTGAATTTTACCACTCCCCGTTACATCATGCGAATTTATTTTCATAATTACATCCTCCTCCTTTAAATCCTCCACCACCTTACCCAAATTTAACTTCACCAATTTCGATACCAATATTCCCATTTTCGTTTTCGACCCTTTATCATTAGACACCTTCAATACCTCCCTCAACGAACTATTCAACAATTCCCTCGTCTCTATCGGCAAATATGATATCCCCCTCCACTTAATCTTATTCACATATAACCTAATAAACAACTTTAATATTACATTTGGAATTATATAATTCATATTCTGCGCATTTGACATCTGCGAAAAAGCCACCCCCGCTATTTTACCATCATTCAATAATGCTGGACCACCACTATTACCCGGATTCATCACCGCATCCACCAAAATCGCAATATTATCCACTATCCCCCCATAATATTCCACCGCATCTATCCTACTAACCACCCCCTCTGTTGTAGATATATTATCACCACCAAACGGAAACCCCGCAATAATAACCCTCTCCAATTGCTTTGGCGACTTCCCTATTTTTAACGGCACTATATTCATATTATCTCTTGGCTTAATTATCGCTAAATCAAACTCTGGTATTATATACTCTACATCACATATATACGATATCGAATCCACATCAATCGATACATTAATCGCACAATCTACCACATGCGCATTTGTAATTATTACAAATTTATCCTTTGCCCCACTTACCTCATCAAAATCTAATGCTATTGCAAACGAACTACCCGTACCATGCGACCTATTTGACGTTTGCCATGGCTTTGTATAATCCACATACTCCCTTATTATTTTAACCTTAAATACACTATTCTTAAAATTCATTCGTAAAAAATAATTAATCATGTATATTATTACTAATTTAATTTATTATTTGAAAAATTCATTAATTCATCCATATCTCTTTCTATATATTTATTTAAATTCACATACTCCACCCCCATTCTTTCATCTATAAATACTTTACCATTATCAACATACCTCTTCCCACCCACTACTATATTATCACTCACATTACTCACATTATTCATATTACCATTAAACTTATTCATAAAATTTACCATTGACACACTTGAATTTCTCATTATATCTACATTTGAATTTACATTTGAATTAATAAATTTATCTACTGTTACTGATTTATCTACTTTATTATTTTTAATTATATTTATTATCACAAATGCCAATATTACTACTATTATAAATTTCAAACATATAATCAAATTCATTTTCCAATTTATAATTTATATTTTATATTTTATATTTTTTTTAACTAATTAATTTATTTTTTTTAACTAATCATACATTTACTTTTTTCCATACCCATGCAGGCCTTACTTTATCTACTCCCTTTGTTCTACCTATTATACCCAATGACCCCATAAACACACCATTTTTCAATTCCTCACATAAATAATTATTCATATCTTCTATTATATTTGCATACATAAATTTCCCACCATCGTATATTTTAATATTTGCTATATGAATTATCATATACCCATTTACATCTAACACATCCCACGCCTTCATCAACGATACAAATAAAAACTTATGCAACCACTGATCATATGTCTTAAATGAGTTTATTGATTGATTATCACCTTTATATATTTCCAAATTAAAATATGGCGGCGATGTAAACACTAAATTAAATCTCCCCTCTATTTTTGCCGTTTCAAATGGCTCATAAATTACCCTTATATCTTTATCAACATCAACATTATACTTATTAATCATTTCATCATGCCCTTTTTTCAATTCCACATTTGGATCATACCCCACATACCTCACTACATATTTTGATGCTAACGCCGCCAACAATCTATCCCCCCACCCAGCACTAAAATCCAATATTCTCGTTGCCTTAAACTTCCCATACATAAATAATGCATACGTTGCCTTAAACTGCGTACACTCCTGACACTTCTCATATAACAATTCCCTCAAATTCTCACTATTTATTTTCCTACCACTGATATTCAATTCTTTACACAAATTCACCATATTTACATTCCAATACTGCAACGGCGACATTTTACCAATCACATTACACTTTATTCTCTGCTCCTCTTGAAACAAATCCGTCAATACATCCACACTATATGAATCACCCACATCCACCGCCAAATATTTACCATCAAACTTCACATCCAACTTATTTCTCTTACTCCTCTCCGACACAAAATAATTATGAAACTTCTCATTATAATTATATTTCACTATTTTTGTCTTATTATAATCCACCAACCTATTAAACATACCCATATCATCCGACTTTAAAAACAACCTTTTATATGGAAACGAAATTACACCCGCATTTTTCCTTAACGTTTCATAAAATTCATTATCTAACTTAGTCACTAATATTTCATACAATTCCGAATTCACTATCTTTTTAAAATTCTTACCCAACTTAACAATACCACTACTATTACCACCTTCCTTCACAATATTATTTATTCTTTTACTAATTATCCATTTTATAATATTAACCGCAATAATTACCAATACAATAATTATTATCAAATATATTACAGTCAACATATCTTATACCATCACCTATATTTATTATTATTTAAAAAATAGTTATTAATTATATACAAAATATAATTTATTAAAATGAGCGCAAATAAAATTCTAAATAAACTTATCGACGAATTGCTAGAACCTTATGAAGATCATGATATTGATTATTTAAAAATTATAAATACGACTATGGATGAAATCGTCAATATATTAAAAACAGATAAAAGTTGCGATATTGATTATCAACTACTATCGGAATTACTACTAAAAAAAATATTAGAAATTGTCGATACTAACAATACACACGTTGATGAATTGATCGAAATTTTAAACCACCTCCTTTTGTATCGTAGTCGTTGTGATCAAAAAAAACTAATCGCCATTAAAATCAATCATATCCACAGTTCTGAAATTGAAAAAAATAAATATACCATTATCAAAGAAAATTACCTTAAAGAAATATATATACTACAAAAAAATATCGATAGTCGCAAAGATATCATTCGTCTCATACATGAAATTTCAGATCCCCATCATGACCGATCTGCTCTATATGATAAAAATAGAAGAGAAATTACCGAAATATCAAAAATTATTGATAATATACGTCAAAAATTAATCGATCTTTATGAACCGATGGTTAATTTCTATAAAATTAATTCAATTAACCTTGACTACTACTCATATTATATTAACTAACCAAATATTCCCATATCTGGATTAATAAATCCATCACATGCTTCTATATAATTAAACTTCAACTTATATATATTATCATTATTAGGATTTGGCGATAACTCTATCTTATCATATAAAATCATTTTTGGACATGTCTTTATAGTTATATTCATATTATTCTTCTCCGCATCATCCAACTCTAACACATCAAATATCGCCGGTATATTCACCATTAACTTCCCATGCTGCAACCTATACTTAGAGTTATTCTCATCATATGTTGCTATATTCAACTTAAACCCCTCATATATACAATACTTTAACTTCACTATTGTATTTGCAAACTCATCCGGCATTATATTACACATCCTATACTTAGAGTTATTATATATATCTATACCCGCCCCCAACAATGCATTAATTATATTTTCCCTTATCTCCAATATCGACAATACACCCACTATATTCAAATTCACCTTTTTACAAAACCTCTGCATCTCCTTATACATTCTCACTACCCCACTTATCTTCCCTATCTGCAATAATGCCTCCACTATAAAAATCCCCCTTATAAAATCACTCATCATCAAAATCCTCTCCCTTATTAACGACTCCTTCGACACCAACCACGGTACCAACTTACTTACCCTCATAATTACCGCCCACTTTATTGGCAATACCTCCCCCGCCCTACCCTTCACCTTAATATCCCTACTATCCACAGATATATATGCTGCAATTGCTATTAAATCCAACAACGACACCCTCCACGCCAACCCCGACAATATCATTTTACTATGCATTATATTCAACGACAACACATTACTTATCTTACCTATCGCCGTTAAATTATAATCACTTAATGATATTTCATTTTTTAATTTAATTTCATTTTTTAATGATAATGATTGTTCCTTCCCACCTAATACTTTGAGCGATTTTTTCTCTGATATCATCCCTAATGTTATACACTTTTCCACAATCGCCTTTAACCCCTCCAACGGTATCTTCTGCAATAAATCTATTTTACATGGATTAAACTTTTTATCCGGCAACTCCTCTAAATTCGATGAATCATTATCTATCAACACCGAAATAATCGTCAATATTACACCCGATATATCCGTCGTTAATATCTCTGGAAACTTATCAATAATCATATTATTATATACCTCCTCTGAATACAACGCATAAATAAACCCCTCCGACTTCCTACCCACCCTCCCCATTCTCTGCGTTGCACTAGCCTGCGACACCGGCTTCATCAACAACCCCTGCACCGAATATACCGCATCATATGTCATTTCCTTAAAATAACCCGTCTCAATCACATACTTTAACGTATTAATAGTTAACCCCGTTTCCGCCACCTCTGTCGCCAATATTATTTTCCTTATATATTTTTTATTATTCGCCACACCCCCTATAATATCTTTTGACTTTACATTACTATTATTCACATTTAACTTATTATGCTCTATTTCATCCACCGTTGAATTAATCACCGTATATTTATATGTTTGATTTGCTATATCCGCCTGCGTTATATCTAAAATTACAAATAATGGCAAATTATTCTTTACCAACTTCCCCAACTCCATCTCCAACATTTCCTTCACTAATGCCATTTCACCATATCCTGGCAAAAATATTAATACATCCGCTGACTTAGGCTCCTTTTCATCCCCATAATTCGCATTATGAATTTCCATTGCCTTACTCACCGCCTCCTTCATATAATCTGAAAATTTAGGCTTATCTAAAAAATACCTCGTCTTCTTATATGTTGGCGGCCCCATCACATATATATGATTTAACGTCTCATCCAAATTAAAATATTCTATAAACTCCCCCGCATCAAATGTTGCTGATGTAAATATTAAAAATGGCAAATTTATATTCTTCTCATTCCTCACATATAACGCCTTAATCAATAATATTAATATCTCCAAATCCACCGTCCTCTTATGCGCCTCATCCACTATTATAAAATTATACTTTGCTATAAACTCCTCATCTGTCATTACCTTCATTTGCATCAACAATGTCCCCAACGTTGCTATTGTTATCCCACCCTCCCTCGCCCTTAACTTATTCTTCCCCGTTGAATACCCCACATTCTGTCCCATCTGCATCATTGGATATATCCCCGAATCCACTATCTCCTTCGCTATCCCTATCGTCGTTATAACCGTTGGCTGCAAATCTATCAACTTATTCTTACTCCCCTTTATAAACTCCTCATACAACCTCACCGGCATTACCGTCGACTTCCCACTCCCCGTTTGCGACGTTAACATCAATATCCTATTATCTATCCCTACCTTATCCTTCCTACCCCTTATCCACTCAACTATATAATCCATTGGCACCTTCTCATCTAATTCCACCTGACTTTGCTTACCCACCTTCTTCAACGACCCCTTTATTAACAATGATGGCGTCCCCGACATATTTATAAAATTACCAAAATAAACAAAATAACAAAATTATCAACAAAATATCAATTTATATTATTATTACTTTTTAAATTTAATTACTTTTTTAATTACTTTTTTAATTACTTTTTAAAAATTGAATTCATAATTTATTTAAACATAAAACATACACTTTATAAATTTAAATTTAACTTATAAAATTAAAATTATAAAATTAACTTATAAATAACCTGATGAGTTACCCCGATACTATTTTTAATTTCGATAATTTTATCGAACCTGACAATATTCAAAATGAACGTTTTATCCCATATAATTTTTGCATTTATTGCGAAATTCCTATGAACCAATCTTCACAAGATGGCACATATGAATGCAATGAATGTGGATACCACAAAATTATGGTTGGCGAATATTCTGGCGTTGATGACCAACATGAAAACAATGGCATCATTAAAATGTGTGCTAAAAATGGATCCATATTTTCTGTTATCATTGACTATACTCGTACCCAAAAAAAACAACTCCTCAATGAACTCATCACCCTCCGCAACAACTGCAATGACGACACTAAAATCCCCCTTAACATCCTCCGCGAAACCGCCGAAATCTACAATAAAATCCAAACCCTAGTCACCAATAAAGATGGCATCATCGTTGAAGAAGACCCCAATGACCGAGATACTTCTAAAAAATGGGTTCGACGTGGTCGTATTAAAAAAGAAACCATGGGCGCCATCCTTTATTACATCCTAATCAAACATGGCATTGCCCGACAAAAACAAGATATTATAAAATTTATGGGATTCACCGATGGCGGCCTATCCAAAGGCATGCAAATTATCGAAGACCTCATCCAAAATGGCATCCTACAAGATGAACTCTCTGATTGCCTCGAAATGGACACCACCGAATCATTCATTGATCGCTATTTACTTGCTTTAGAACTTACTAACCCCTCATATAAATCATTCATTATTGACATCCTCAACGAATCCACTAAACGCCGAATCGGCATTACATCATATAATAGCAGCAAAATTGTCGGAACCATTTACCTACTCATCAAAAAATTAAACCTCGATATCTCCATCGAACAAATTGAAAAAGCCTGCGATAACAAACGCAAAAATACATTTACCAACTTCACCAATGAAATTGAACATAATATCTTAAAATTTTATCCTATTTTCCTCAAATACAATATCCCCAGCGGCAAAGACCCACGAAACATTGCCAAAATCAAACGCTTCAAATATGACCAACCCCTACCCGATATTTTACTTGATTAATTTTCCTATTATAAAAATATATATAATCATATACATACACAAAAATGACCAATATACACGATATATACTTTAATAAAAATCAAATTATCGATGACTCTATACCTGATACATCTATACCTGATACATCTATACCTGATACATCTATACCTGATACATCTATACCTGATGTTATTATAAATAATAATATTAACTATTTCAATTCTTATGAAATTACCAATGATACAACCATTTCCAATACATCATATGATGATTTTATAAAAAACTATTCCACTATAAATACAAATTATAACCAATTTTCTTTTTACTCATCAAATAATATCATTAATGATATTAATGATATTAATGATTCAGATAATGACTTAGAAATTATAAATGAATCAAAAACAAATAACAATGAATCAAAATCAAATAATAATGAATCAAAAACAAATAACAATGAATCAAAATCAAATAATAATGAATCAAAAACAAATAACAATGAACCAGAAACAAATGACTTATTATTTGATTTTGATTTTAATGTGAAAATTGATTTCACAACTATTAATGTTAATACTAAAAAATCAAAATGCTATTGTAATATGCCAACTATTTGCAATGAATGTTTCACTCGCTTTATATCAAAAAAAAGCTCACATTCATGTGATAATTATAATTTTATAAAATTATCACATATTAATATTCCCTCTCGCTTACTTAAAAATTTCCATGATCTCAATAATGGCATTATTTTAGATTCTGATGATATGAAAACATACCATAATCTAATTATTAATACATTTTTTACCAATTCCCGACGTACTGGCCCATTTATATGTAAACAACCTATTATAACAAAAAAAATGTATAATCAACTACCCATCGGCGAATATGATATAGCTGAACAATATATAAATTATAAAATATGGCATTATTTCATCAATCCTATCGAAGAATCTAGATTAAACTCATTAGAAAATAAATTACAAACATACAAATTTCTCTGCTATCCCGATGACCAATGTTTCTACCTCTGCACCTACAACCAACTCATTAAAAATAAAATATTCCACTTCATTTCATATGATGACTATAAAACTGCCCTACACGTTTGCCTATACCACCCCATTATTATTTAAATATTATCATTACAAATTTTATTTTATATATTTTTTATTTTTTATTTTATATATTTTTTATTTTTTATTTTATATATTTTTTATTTTTTATTTTATATATTTTTTATTTTTTATTTTATATATTTTTTATTTTAAACTCAATGTGCTTTCATATATGCGTCGATACGTTTCAATTCTTCACGATATAATTTAATCTTATTTTGCAATTCCACCATTTGCTTCTCCGTTATCTCTAATTCACGCTCGTATTTTACACGCTTCTCTTTCAACATATTGAATACTTCCATATCTCCTGTCTGAACCGGAACCTTACTCTTAACTTTAACCTTTTTCTCACCCATCTGATTATTCGAAACAACCTTTTTATGTACAACTACAGTATTAACCGGACTATCAGACGATGCCGTTAACATAGCATCTTGCTTTATATTCACTTTATCCACTTTATCCATTTTATCTATTTAAAATCTCAATACTCAATTTCTTATATAAATATATATATTTTATATTTATATCAAAATTTTGATATTTAAAATTCAATTTCAAATTATATTAATATATTTTATATAAAATATAACTATAAATATGACAGATGATGTTAATGTTCTGAAAGAACATATTAATCATATAAATGATGTTAATGTTATTGATCCACTAACTACTTACATTACAATTAATGACAAATTATTTGAAAAAATCACCATTGAAAATAATATCGACTCTAACCTACTTAAACAAGGTATCCCTATCGTTGAAAAATTTATACGCGACCGCAACCTCATTCTCTATGGTGGACAAGCCATCGACTTTGCCCTCCGCCTACATAATACATCCATTTACCCCGATGACGCATTCCCCGACTATGATATGTACTCACCCGACTCTGTACAAGATTCCTATGATCTTACCAATATCCTAGCACAAAATAATATGCCTTCTGCTAGAAGCGTACCTGCCTTCTATGTCCGCGCCATGAAAAACTCTGTTTCCAACAACCGCTCCTGGATTGCCGACTTCTCCTATGTCCCACCTAACATATTCCCTCTACTACCCACCCTCACATACAAAGGCATGCGCCTCATCCACCCACACTACCAAATCGTTGACCTCCACCAATCCCTATCATCACCATTCCAAAATCCCTCCATGGGCGAACCCATTTTTGCACGCTTTAAAAAAGACATCGAACGCTATAACCTAATCATTAAATATTACCCATTCCCTCCTACCCCAATTATCCACAATAAACCCACCGAAATCTCCTTGCGATATGTTAATGAAATACTCATTATGTTCCCTGCTTATGGCGCCATGCTCCGAAAATTCAACGAATTCACCAAAGATGTCACCAGCAAATACCCCGACCTTACTCCACCTAAACTATTCCAACTTAAATTCACCAGCAGCGGATCCCCCAAACTCACATTCGAAACATATAATAACGAATTTTCCATTATCCACTGCAACACACAACAATATCTCACCGAAATGGTTGAACTCTCCACCTTATCACCTACCTACTTTGAAGCATTCATAAATATCATCCCCAAACGCACCCAATTCACCTACCAAAACTATAACTTTACCATATACAACACCTCTGGCTACCTTATTTCCTACTCCGAATTCAACATTGATGGCCTACAAATCCGCGTAGCCTCCATACAATATCAACTTAAACTACTACTCGCCAACTACCTATTCGCCCCCGACAACATGAAAGACATATATCTTGCATGCTACAATAGCCTTATTTCCATGATTCAATATACCGAACTATTCTTTTCCAAAATTATCGACAACCCCTCCCTACTCACACTCAACTCCTCTATTATTAATAGCCCTTTCATGCTACCTGTAAAAGCATACGGATTCCAAAACTGCAACCCACTCAGCGACCGCGAAGAAATTATCTTCAACAACATTGAACTCTCACTTGGCCACACCACCCAACATACTGACCCACTCCCTAAACCCTATACTGCCGGACAACCACGCCCACCCAAATTCAACTACAACTCCAGCAAATACTTCCGCATCAACGGCACCCCATACTACAAAGAAGGCCATGGTGAATTAACAACTAACACTATAAATAACATTACAAATAACATTAAATCTACACCTAACATTAAATCACAAAATCAATTCAAATATTTACTACAAATACCTCACCTTAAAATATTCCTACACAAATTTATATCCAAAAATATAAAAAAATTATTACCACACTCACATTATACCGACATCACCAATCATATGCTTACTATCATCAATAATAATGACACCGACTCTACCATATACACCAAACTACACGAATATTTTTCATCCCTCAAACAACCACATTGCAAAATTAATAATATACATAACGATAATATACATAAAGACAAAATACAACAAGTCAATTCACTTTATTCCACAGAACAATCCGAAAATAAAACTCATTATAAACTGTCTACTATATTACAACTAATTAATTCACTTACACCTACTATAAACACTATCCTAGACTTCGGTTGTGGCGATTGCACCCTAGCTACTCAAATGGCTAAACATTTTAAACTACCACCCACTAATGTTTACGGCTTAGATATCATACAACCACAATTAGACAATATAAAAAACATTACATTTATAAATAATATTGATTCTATACCTCCAACTATTAAATTTGATTTAATAACTGCCATTGTTAGCTTACACCATATTCCTGAACAAACCCTATTAACCACTATTGAAAAATTAACACAACACCTTTCCCCACATGGATACCTTATTATCCAAGAACACGATTATACTGGCGATTCCTTAAACATATTTTTAGATATTGTACATGGCTTTTACGCTCTAGTCTTCAGCATTCCACAAGAACAACCCGACTTTATTAACACCTATTATACCAACTACCAATCACGCACATACTGGAGCGATACTCTAGCTAAATTTCATCTAACACCCATTAACCACACCACCTTTGAAAACTCCCAAAACCTCTACTATGAATTATTCATAAAAAAATAAAATTTACAAAAAAATAAAATTTACAAAAAAATAAAATTTACAAAAAAATAAAATTTACAAAAAAATAAAATTTACAAAAAAAATAAAATAAATTTTTACATTTATTTTTCACAAAATTAACAAAATAAATTTTTACATCACATAATTATATATTTACATAATTACATAATTTTCTTTATCATTTTCTGTTTTTATCTCAACCCCACTTAATGATTGATCCTTTTCTTTATTTTTTTTACTATCCCCCGACTCCATTGAATATCCCACCGATTCCATATCCATTTTTCTCTTACTCTCTTGATGGTTTTTACTTTTATTTAGTATATTTCTCCTTACTTGCAAACTCACACCATCATCCTCCACCTCCGATAACTCCGCATGCTTAATATCTGGTTCCTCAAACTTAACTTTTGACTCTAACGTATCTCTGAAAATTGGTTCTGGATTTCTCGCCCTCATCTCTGACCCATCCACTATATACTCAAAAGTCGGACACTCACATGATAAATTTGCTGGATTAAAATTATCTATTTTTTCTTCTTCATTTTTCCTTTTTTCTTTATTACGTTTCCGTTCTTCTTTAATACGATTCCTTTCTTCTTTAGTAAGATTTTTTCCCAATTTACGATCTTTGTTCTTCTTTATTTTTTTATTATTTATATATCTAATAAATATTAAAAATACCACTAACAATATAACACCTATTAATATTTTTATACCCATAATAAGATTTTGATTCCACATTTCAATTTCACCAATTCAAACTTAATTATATTTATATTATTTATATTTTAAAATAAATTTGAATTTAATAATATTATAATAATATAAAAGATAAAATGAATACTAATGTTACATCAAATAAAATCAAAGACTCCACACGTTATAATATTTTCCCCATCGAAAATGATGATACCTGGCAATTTGTCCAAGACTCTTATGCTATGTACTGGGTTGCCGGCGAAATCCAACGCGATTTAGCTACTGACTCTGATGACGTCATTGCCCTAAAACCCGATGAACAACATTTACTGTTTCAAACTTTATCCTTCTTCGCCACTGGCGATTACATTGTTAACCAAAACCTCAATACCAGCTTCTACCACGATGTTGAAAAACTCAATAATTTAGAAGCTGTATACTTCTACGACTTCCAACGCATGATTGAAAACGTCCACTCTCACGTCTACGCCATGCTACTCCAATTCTACGTTAAAGATATCACTTACCGCCAACAACTTATTGACGGTATTAAAAATAATCCAGTCATTAAAAAGAAAGCCGAATGGTGCCTCAATCACTTTGGCACTCCCGAACAACAAATCTCATTCCCCGAACGTCTCATCGCCCAAGCATGCACCGAACTCATCGGATTTTCCGGTTCATTCTGCATTATCTTCTGGTTTGCACGCCAAAATAAATTCAAAGGCTTAAAAAAAGCTAACCAACTTATCTCCCGCGACGAAGGCTTACATGGCCAATTTGCCTGCCATATGTATAAGAAAATTGGTTCCCCACTACAACAAGACCACGTTAAACAAATCATCAACGACTTTGTCAACATCGAAATTGAATACATTAAATATATTCTCCCACACAAATTACTTGGCCTCAACTCCGATAATATGACACAATATATCAAATATATGGCCAATTACCTCATGACCAATTTAAACTACCCCGCTATCTATCCTAATATCACAAACCCATTTGATTTTATGGAAGCAATCTCTATTGGCGTTCGCAGCACCGACTTCTTTAAAAAAGAAACCTCCGATTATCGCAAAGCCAACTCTAATATTGTTGATACCGATGACCTCAAACTCGAATTTGGCAAATAACATTTTAAATATAATATTTTACAAATTAAAAAAATAATTAATATTTTTCTTTTTTTTAAATTTGATTTTTATTATATGATTAATAATATATAAATTTAAACTTAAACATAAACTTAAACTTAAACATACCCTTAAACATAACCTTAAATTTAAACTTAACCTTACACAAATGACAGATCTTATGCATGTTATTAAACGCGATGGTGTAATCCAAGAAATTTCATTCGATAAAATTAAAGTCCGCATTTCCTATTTATGCGGCTATAAAAATACCCAATATAGCTTACTCCCTAACGTTGATGTAATCTCCATCACCCAATCTGTTATCGCCAAATTATACAATAATATTACCACCAATGAACTCGATGAAGAAGCCGCCCGTATTGCCCAAAACCTTTCATTTACCCACCCCGATTATGGCATTCTTGCATCCCGCATCACCATTAGCAACTTCCATAAAAACACCCTAATTGCTATTTGCCAACACTTTAATATCCACAAACTCACCGCCACTGAATCCCTATATTTATATACTAACGAATTACTCTATAACAACAAATCATCCAAAACTGGTCTACATGCACCACTTATCAGCACACGCCTATATAAATTTATCCAACAATACCATAAATTACTCGAACCCATCATCGACTACACCCTTGACTACAACTACGACTATATTGGATTTAAAATGCTCGAAGATAAATACCTCCTCCGTCCCATCGTCAATACCTACAAAGGCACCAATCATATCTGTCTCGAACGCCCACAACACATGATTATGCGCATCACCCTTGGACTTGTCATCGAAGAAGAATATTCCCCAAAAGACGTTAATTCCCCATTACCCACCTTCGAATCTGTTAAAGATAAAATCACCGAACTATACACTGCTATGTCCCATAAATACTATACCCATGCCACTCCCACCTTATACAATGCAGGCACCCCCAAACCACAACTCGCCAGCTGCTTCCTACTTGCACTCAATGACGATTCCATTGATGGCATCATGGACTTCTACAAACAAAGCGCCATCATTAGCAAAAACGCTGGCGGTATTGGCGCCCATTGGCATAACATCCGTTCCAAAGGCGCCTACATCAAAGGAACTGGTGGCACATCTAACGGCCCCATCCCCTTCCTCAAAGTATGCAATGAACTAAGCTTAGCCGTTGACCAAGGCGGCAATAAACGACCCGGCTCCATTGCCATTTACTTTGAACCCTGGCACCTCGACATCGTTGACCTCCTCGACCTTAAACTTAAAGAAGGCAACGATCGTGTTCGCGCCCGCGAATTATCATACGGACTATGGATTCCCGACCGATTCATGCGCGCTGTCGAAAATGACGAAACATGGTATTTAATGTGTCCTAACTCTGCACCAGGACTCTCCGACGTTTATGGCAAACAATTCGACGACCTCTACACTACCTATATCAATGAAAAACGCTATTCCAAAACTATCCCCGCCAGAGAACTATTCCACCAAATTATTAAAGTCCAAACCGAAACTGGCATGCCCTATATTCTATATAAAGATGCCTGCAATGAAAAATCCAACCAACGCCACTACGGCACCATTAAATCATCAAATCTATGCGTCACCGGCAACACCTTGATTCTAACCGATAATGGCTACCTCCCCATTGAATCACTCGTCGATAAATCAACTAACGTTTGGAATGGCACCGAATTTAGCACAACCACTATCATTAAAACCGGCACCAACCAACCCGTTATCGATATCCACTTTTCCGATGGATCCAAACTTACCTGCACTAAATACCATAAATTCATCCTCCCCGACGAAACCCTCATTGAAGCACAATACCTTCAACCACAACAACAACTATTATCCTTCGAATTCCCCAAACTAAAATTTGATAACCCATTCGAAATTATCCAACAATCTTATCTCAGCGGAAAAATGATTGGATACCATCTCAACACACATAACCCCACCATATCAATTGACACCTTAAATATCGAAGTACCCTCCGATATAACCCCCGACATTCCATATTTAGTATGCGATTTAGACTATTATACTACATCACAACAAATTCTATCCTTAATTAAAGGCCTTATCGAATACAATGGCTACTTCACGTTCTACCCTAACAACACTTATTCCCTTACTATCCCATATATTGATTATGTCAATGAAAATACTATTGTTGGACACAATGAATCTACACTTAACAAACTTAAGATAAAATTCCAGTATATTGGTCTCCACTGTTCCTTATACCACAAAAATTTAGTACTACCCCCCAATGATACTAAAACATTATTTGAATACTTAAATATGTCTATTGACCATATCAAACAAACATTTCACCAATCCCGCTTTATCTACACTAACGCCAATTATAATCATGTAAATTTATATGTTACTAAAATCGATACTTCCAAACAATTCTCTGATACCTATTGCTTCAACGAACCCAAACTCCACCGCGGCGTTTTCAACTCTGTCCTCACCGGAAACTGCAGCGAAATTATCGAATACTCTGACGAACATGAAACCTCCGTCTGCACCCTCGCATCCATTTGCCTCCCTAAATTTATTGTACACGTTAATGATGCTAATCATATTAATAACAATACAGATAACAATACAGATAACACTACAACTTTAACATTTGATTATAAAAAATTACGCGAAATTACACGCCTTATTACATGGGCACTTAACCGCGTCATTGACGTTAACTACTACCCAGTTATACAAACCAAAACCAGCAATGACCGTCATCGCCCCATTGGAATTGGCGTTCAAGGCCTCGCTGACGTATATGCTATGCTGAAAATGCCATTCGATTCCGAAGCTGCCCGCGAAGTCAACTTCCAAATCTTTGAAAATATCTACTATGCTGCTCTTGAAGAAAGCTGCTCATTATCCAAAGAATTCGGACCATACCCCACCTACAAAGGATCCCCCATCAGCAATGGCAAATTACAATTTGACCTTTGGACCGATTCCGGATTCACACTCCCCTTCCCACTCACACTTGACTGGACACCATTACGCCAACAAATCCAACAATATGGCGTACGCAACTCCCTACTTGTTGCACTTATGCCCACTGCATCCACCTCCAATATCGTCGAAAATAACCCCTGCTTTGAACCATATCAAAGCAATATTTACTTACGCGAAAACCAAAGCGGTGAATTTATCATCACCAACAAACACCTCGTACAAGATCTTATCCTCAAAAATCAATGGACCCTACAAATTCGACGATGGATTATTGCCCGCAATGGATTCCTTTCCGATATTATGAACGACCCCGATGCCCCTACCACCGTTAAAAACATCATTAGCCCTATTGCCGATATTTACAAAACCGCATTCGAAATCGACCCCAACTCCATCGTCCAACAAGCCCATGACCGCGGCTTCTTTGTTGACCAAAGCCAAAGCATGAACCTATTCTTTGCCCATGCCACCCCCAAACTTATCTCCAATACCCTATTTAAAGGATGGAAACTTGGACTTAAAACCGGATCCTACTACATTAGATCTCGCCCTGCTAAAGACGCCATTAAATTCACCATCCCCGGTTGCGATATGTGCAGCAGCTAACAAATATACCTAAAATATAACTATACCTAAAATATAACTATAACTAAAATTAAAACTATAACTAAAACTAAAACTATAACTAAAATTAAAACTATATTTTTTTTATATATATTTTTTATTTTTATATATTTATCATTTATCATTTATATATAACTATCCCTCATGTAAAAATAATTATGAGTATACTAAATACTAATA
>Ga0075163_10003355_pt1 | contig 21512 bp, 25 predicted proteins | sample JI1023141ADNA_FD_71478 | JGI IMG/M metagenome (GOLD analysis project Ga0075163, IMG submission 71478) | Wastewater effluent complex algal communities from Wisconsin, to seasonally profile nutrient transformation and Carbon sequestration -... | ecosystem: Engineered > WWTP > Effluent > Algae... | reverse complement strand
TACGCGTCAGAGCGTCCGGATTGGCATTCAGGCACCATGGCTTCATGGCACATTTATGCTGGACGGACTCCGTGCTGATCGGATCCATTCTTCTTACTCCCTGTTCAGAGGATATGTGTTTTTATTATAGTTTTTACGCGTCAGGCACGTTCTAGAGATCAGGCGGCTTTGTCGATGACAGCCATCAGGCCCTTCACGGCATCAACCGAGTGATCAAACATCTTCTTCTCTTCGGCGTTCAGTTCGATCTCGACGATTTTTTCAACGCCCTTCGCACCGATCACAACCGGCACGCCGATATACAAACCTTTGACGCCATATTGACCATCCAGTCTTGCCGCGCATGGCAAAATGCGCTTCTTGTCTTTCAGGAAGCTTTCCGCCATCGCAATCGCGCTGGCCGCCGGGGCATAGAATGCCGAACCTGTTTTCAGCAGGTTGACGATCTCTGCACCGCCATCGCGTGTACGCTGAACAATCTTGTCGATCTTGTCCTGAGTGCTCCAGCCCATTTTGACCAGATCAGGAAGCGGCACGCCGCCCACGGTGGAGTAACGAACCAGCGGCACCATCGTGTCGCCGTGACCGCCGAGAACGAATGCCGACACGTCCTCAACCGACACGCCGAATTCTTCGGACAGGAAGAAACGGAAGCGTGCGCTGTCCAGAACACCAGCCATGCCGACAACCATGTTCGACGGCAGACCCGTCACACGCTGCATCACCTCAACCATCACGTCGAGCGGGTTTGTGATCACGATCACGAATGCTTTCGGTGCGTATTTTTTGATGTTCTCGCCCACGGTCTGGATGATACCGCTGTTGATGCCAATCAGGTCATCACGGCTCATGCCCGGCTTGCGCGGAATACCCGCCGTCACGATCACAACATCCGAATCCTTGATCGCGCTGTAGTCATTGCTGCCTGTGAACGCACCATCAAAACCTTCTACAGGCGCTGTCTCTGCGATATCCAGCGCTTTACCTTGCGGAATGCCTTCCGCCACGTCGACCAGCACGATATCACCCAACTCTTTCAGGCCAGCGAGAAGCGCGAGCGTACCGCCAATTTGACCGGCACCAACGAGAGAAATTTTACGGCGTGACATATCGAGAACTCCTGCGAATCTGAGTGTAAAAGCAACTGTATCCAGACATAGCTTTTTTGCATCGCACAGGCAAGGGCGGCAGGCCTTAAACACATGAGATTATGAAAAAATAGGCATCTTAAGCGGCCTTGAAACCGAGGAATTCCAGCTGCCAGCGCAGTTCTTCCTCGGTCATCGGGTAATCCGTTCCCTCGCGGGGGTACATCAGGTCACGCGGGGGAACGAGTGCCATTTCCTGTTGCAGCCGCAGCGCCAAACGCATCGACAGGCGAGACTTCCAGCATAGCGCCACCACCGGGCGAGCCTTGCGCATTTTGAAGACGCCCTCGACAGTTTCCGGTGACGCTTTGGCCAGCCGCGCAATTGCCGCGACCACGAATTCCTTATCGCGCATCGCCAGCGCATCGGCGACGGCCTGTTCGTTCAGTTCTTTCTTCTTCTCCAAACGATCAAGGCGCTGTTCCAGCGTTTCTCCCTCAGCCGCGTCGCGTGCAAACGCCAGACGGCGTTTGACCACCCCAGCAATTTCCTCAATCGTTTCCTGATCGAAATCTTCCCGCTGCAATAACAGATCGCGTACGGAAGCATCAGCAAACTCCGCCAGCGTCTTTGCCACGCTGCGCGGCAATGTCGGGCGTAATGCAATCGGCCCCTGCCATTCAGAATAGGCGCGCGCCTTTTGCACGATATCCTGCAACAACCCCTCGCCGATCTGCGAGCCTCTGTTCTGCAGCAGGATGCGCCCGGCAGGAATGTCATCAAAGTCGATCACAGCCTGTGAAATCACCTGGCTGACAGTCGGACGGCTGGCAATGGCCTGCACCGCCCAGCTTGCCGGGTGATGGCTCAATATATCCAGCAGAACTTCATCAGACAGCACCACGCAGTAGCGCAGGATCGGCTCCGACACCTCACGCTCCACATCCTTGGCCAGTTGTCCCACCACAGACGGCGGCGCCATCGCATGATCTTTCAGCGTGCTGGAGAGCGCCACACGGATTTTCAGAACTTCATCGAGCGCCAGTGTCGCGAAGGCCTGTACGGCGAATGCGTAAAGCTGAGAATGTGTTTCCTTCGACAATTCAGGCAGCAGTGTTACCAGACGGCGCGCCAGCGCCATGCGCACATCATCATCACCGTCGCTGGCGATCAGGGGGCTGGCCTGAATCGGTGTCGACATGTTGCGCGCCACCGCCAGCCGCACAGCAGGATCGGGGTCTTTTTCTGCAAGGTAATAAAGAATTTCCTGATGCGTATTGGGGTCTTTCGCCAGCGCCAGCCGCTTGCGCGTATTGGCTGATTGCGCAATCACCTTTTCCTTCTCATACCGGATCGGATCGCGATCGACGGTTTTGGGAAGGCTGGGCCCTTTTTTGAATTTATCCAGAAATCCGAACATGGTTACCATCATACCAGACTGGGGCCGTCGCCATAGCGAGTTTTTATCGCTGGATACGGGTTTTCGAGAGGTATTCTGGGCTTTGCATCTCAATCAGGCGGCTGATTGTCCGTTCAAATTCAAACGCATGATCATGCCCGCGGTAAAGCTGCGCCGGTGGCGCATCCGCCGTGACAATCAATTTAATTCCCTGATCGTACAAGGCATCTACAAGGATCATCATCCGCTTGGCTTCGTTGCGGCGGTCGTACGTCAGTTTCGGCACGTTCTCGAGAAAAACAGTGTGATATGTTGCTGCGATTTTCAGGTAATCCTCAGCCCCCAATGCCTGTTCGCATAATTGTGCAAACGGGAAACGGGCTACACCTTTGGCCGTAGCGTTCACAGGGATGACGCGCCCTTTCACGTTCAATTCCTCTGCATGTACCAGCGCACCGCCTGTTAAGTGCGCGAACACCTGATTGGCGCGCATCGATGTATGCTCGCCCAGCGGCCAAAAATAAACACCATCTTCAGTGAGCGCACGCATGCGGTAATCAGTGCCATCATCGACCTCGGCCACATTCATGCGTTCCTGCACCAATGAGATGAACGGAAGGAACCTGTCGCGTTGCAAACCGCCCTCATACAGTTTTTCCGGCGGCCAGTTGGATGTGGCGATCACCACCAAACCCTGATCGAACAACGCCGTGAACAAACGGCCCAAAATCATCGCATCGGCAATATCGGTGACATGAAATTCATCGAAACATAGCACGCGGGTTTCGGCAGCGATCTTGTCAGCAAAATCCAGCAAAGCACGATCCGGACCGTTCACAGCCTTTCCGGTTTGACGCGCCTGATGCAGGAAGTCATGCACGCTGATCATGAATTCATGAAAATGAATGCGGCGGTGTTTTACGGATGACGGCAGGCTGTCATGAAACAGGTCCATCAGCATCGATTTGCCACGGCCAACCCCGCCATACATATATACGCCCTTCACCGCTGCCATCTTGCGACGGCCCAGCAATGTTCTGGCCGGAGGTTTCAGCAATTCATCATAAAGGGATTGCAGAATATCCAGCGCCCGCGTTTGCGCCACATCAGGCATCAGTCCTTTGGCGGCCAATGCCTCATGAAGCTTGGGCATCGGCTTTACGCATATACCGGATGATGAGGATAGAGATTTCATAGAGCAGAATGATCGGAATCGCGAGGGCAAACTGGCTTAAAACATCCGGTGGCGTCAAAACGGCAGCCACGACGAACGCGATCACTATCGCATATCTGCGTTTGGATGCCAATTGTTCGGGCGTCACCAGACCCGCACGCCCCAGCAACACCAGCAGCACAGGAAGCTGGAAACACAGGCCAAAGGCCATGATCAGCAGCATGACCAGATCGAGATATTCACTGACCCGCGCTTCCAGCTGGATCGGCAAGGCTGTAGCAACACCATCACTCTGGAAACTCATGAAGAACTGCCATGCAACCGGCATCAGCAGGTAATAGACCAGCGCCGCCCCCATCAGGAACAGCACAGGTGTCGCAATCAGGAACGGCAGGAATGCGCGACGCTCGCCTTTATAAAGCCCCGGCGCCACAAACTTCCAAATCTGGATCTGCAAGATCGGAAATGTCAGGAACAGGCCGCCAAAGAAGGCAACCTTCAGATAAGTGAAGAACGCTTCGGTCAGGCCGGTATAGATCAGACGCTGGCTGTCTTCCGGGCCCATGGCGTGCGCCAGCGGCTGCACCAGAAAACCGTAAATATTCTCGACGAACATCAGGCAGAACCCCATACCCCCCGCCAGCGCCACGAGCGACCAGAGCAGACGACGGCGCAGTTCCACCAGATGTTCCGAGAGGGACTGGCGCTTGCCACTCACTTCGGCAGGATTATGGACTTCCACGGATTGATCAGTTTGCAGGTCGGTCATTTTTGGGCTCCGCCGGCAAGGGTTTCATCTCGTCTTCATCCGCGGCCGCCTCATCAAACAGAGCCTCCGGTTTGGATGCCCTGCGGATATCCTCAAGGTCGTTTTCACGCATGAAATCATCAAATTGCTGTGACATAGCAAAGCGCACGTACTGAAGCCGGCGCACGAAATGGCCCAGATTATACATGATATTGGGAATGTCCTTGGGACCGATGACGATCAACGCCACCACGACAATCACGAACAGTTCCGCCCAGCTGAAATCCAGCATGGCAGGTTACTCCCCTGCTTTCTGGTCTTCTTTCTTATCCTGCGCGAGGGATTTCTGGTCTTCGTCTTTCAGACCTTTTTTGAAGCTTTTAATGCCTTTGGCCAGATCTTCCATAACGTTCGGCAGGCGTTTCGTGCCAAACAGCAAGACCACGACAAGAACAACAACCAGCAGGTGCCAAAAACTCAAACCCATTATGCGACCTCTTCGTCGTCGTCAGATTCATCATCATCGTCGTTGGATGCGTCGAGATTGTCCCAGGCCTCGCCCTCGTCTTCATCTTCGTCGTCATCGGAATCATCTGCGTCAGAATCTTCCTCATCCAGCTCATCCGACTCCTCATCGTCCAAAACCTCTTCGGTTTCATCGTCTTCGGCATCTTCCTCAGAAGCGACGACGGTTTCGCCTTCCTCTACAGAAGCATCATAGGCGTCATCATCCTCTTCATCGTCAAAGTCAGAGTCATTCAGATCTTCCGCGAGCATTTCATCTTCAGCGCCGAACAGGCTGCCCGTGGTGACATCAATCGCAGGGCGAGCATCCAGCAGGCCCGATGATTTCAGTTCATCCATACCCGGCAGGTCGTTCAGCGTTGTCAAACCAAAATGATCGAGGAATGCCGGTGTCGTCACCCATGTCAGCGGACGGCCCGGAGATTCACGGCGACGGCCCGGCTTGACCCACCCGCATTCCATCAGAACATCCAGCGTGCCGTTTGAGATTGCGACGCCACGGATATTTTCAATTTCCGGACGCGTGACCGGCTGGTGGTAAGACACAATCGCCAATGTTTCCATCGCTGCCTTTGAAAGCTTGCGCTGAACGTCTTTCTTCATGCTCAGGGCATCGGACAGGTCGGCAGACGTACGGAACGCCCAGTTGCCGTCCATATTCAACAGGGACACGCCGCGACCTTCATACATGGCCTGCAGTTCCATCAGCAGACCGCCAACATCGGCATCTTCCGGCATGCGTTCACGGATGGCGTTGACGGTCAGCGGCTCGGACGATGCAAACAGCAGCGCCTCGATCAGGCGCAGATGATCGACATTCGCGACAACCGGCACGCCTGCTTCCTGCTCCGTGATTTCTTCAGCGGAAACATCTTCAGCCGTGATCTCTGCCTCTTCCTCGTCATCCGGGAAGGCGTCATTGATCATATCGGCCAGAGCGGCGATATCTTCGTCATCAATTTTCTCGACAGAATATTGAGGGGTCTCAGGTTCCTGTGACACGTTTGTCCTCCATCGTGACATCATCAAATTTCTCAGCGGTCGCGCGCATGTAAACCGGGCGGAATGGTCCGTCCTGACGCACTTCGATCTTGCCTTGCTTCGCCAGTTCCAGCGTCACCGTCAGCAATGATGCCAGCGATGAACGTACATACAGCTTGTCTTCTGCTTTTTCGATTTTGGTGTCCGCTCTTTGCGGCAGGAAGCTATCGAGCGTGGTCCAGACGCTGTACGGGCCGTTGCGGGGCAGCTTGCCCAGCATCGCCGTCATACGTTCCATCGCCGTTTCCATCGACATCAGCTTGAAGGTCGGCAGTTCATATTGCGAGCCCTGCGCGCGGCGTTTGATATCGCCATAAGCGCGCAGCAGGTCAACCAGTGTCAGGTCGTAAATGCTGTTATAGGTTGTGCGCAGCCCCTCGGGCATGCCACGACGATAAATCCCCTGCCCCAGTTGCGGCAGCTTGAACATATTTTCAGCTGCGAGCTTCATGGCTTCGAGACGGCGCAGCTGGAATTGCAGCGCTTCGGCCATGGCTTGCGCATCAGGGCCTTCGTCATCCTTGTCACGCGGCAACAACAGACGGGATTTCAGGTAGGCCAGCCATGCCGCCATCACCAGATATTCGGCGGCCAGTTCCAGCTCCAACTGGTGGGCACGTTCGATGAATTGCAGGTACTGGCGTGCCAGCTGCAAAATCGAGATTTTCGCAAGATCGACTTTCTGGTCACGCGCCATCCCGAGCAGGATATCGATCGGGCCTTCATAGCCATCGATATTCAGCAGGAATGCGTCAGCCGCATGCACTCCGTCCGCATTATCGCGCGGAGGATCTTCTTCAAAAGAAGACGTCAGGGCGGCCAGATCGGCCTCCTCGTTGATTACGGCATCGTGGGTCATACCACTCCTTTATACCAGGAAACGCTCCGGTTATAGCGCGTAACGGCCTCTTTTGTCATCTTTTGCACACGGTTGGCGATATCCTCGATCTCATCGAATTTGCCATTACAGTGCAGAGCGACATCACAGCCGCCGCGCAAAACGTCTTCCGCCCGGCGATGCGGCTTGCCATGCGCGGCCAAAGCCTCCATGCCGATATCATCGCTCACAAGAAATCCTTTAAAACCAATATCTTGTCTGATGGTATCCCAGATGACTTTGCGGGAGCAACTGGCGGGGAGTTTCGGATCGATGGCTTTATAGACCACATGCGCGACCATACCCCAGACCGCTTCCGAAAAGGCCTGCGCCAGCAGATCGCGATAGGGTTTGAAATCCACGCGGTCCAGTTCATCCAGCTTGGCGTCAACGACCGGCAAATCCTTGTGGGAGTCCGATGTCGCGCGGCCATGGCCGGGTATATGCTTGGCCACCGGAATCACGCCACTGCGGGCGTAAACTTCTGCCGCCTGAATCCCCAGCGCCGCCACCAGTTGCGGATCATCCGAGAACGCGCGATCACCGATCACGCCATGCGTCTGCGGGAACAGAACATCCAGAACCGGCGCACAATTCACATTCACGCCGACATCCAGAAGGTCGTTCGAGATCGCCGCGATGTTATTTTCAAGCGCCTTGCGACCCTTGGCGAAATCCTGATTGTAAACGTCGGCAAAGAATTTGGCAGGCGGATACTGGGTCCAGTGCGGGGCTTTCAGACGCTGCACGCGCCCGCCCTCCTGATCGATCAGGATCGGCACGCGACGTCCCACCGTCTGGTGGAACGATTCACACAGATCGCGCACCTGCTGCGGGTTGTCGCAGTTGCGCGCAAACAGGATAAAACCCAGCGGATTGGTTTTCTTGAAGATATCTTTTTCCGCCTGCGTCAGGACCAAGCCCTCGACGCCGAAAATAATCGCTGCCGGAGGATGATCCTCCGACAGCAAATCGATATCGGCAGCTGTTTTATTGGCGGACGACAAGGCATCCCCCAGGCTTCTGTGTCTTGATGCTATCGCAGATCGACTTCGCCTGCGCTTCGCTCACGGGGCCGCCCTGAATACGGAAGAACTTGCCCTTCGCGCCCAGATCAGCTTCCTGCACGCGCAGATTCAGCGACGACAGGCCCGAGAATGACTTCTGCAGCTTCTTCCATTCACCATCAGCGCCTTCACGCGCGCGCACGCTGCCCAGTTGAACATAGAAGCCGCCTTCAGATGCCTTGGCCGGTTTATCATCAATCTTTTGAACGCCGGCAGCTGGTTCCGTGCTGTTGGCCTTCACGGCATCTTCCGATACAGCCGCCGTCTGCGGCGCGGTTGGCGCAACCACAGGCGCAGGCTTCGGCAGTATCGTTTCCGTCGGGACGGATGCTACAGTGGCCGGTGCCGTTTCTGTTGTTGAGGCGGGCTGATCCTGCGTCACGCCCGGCGCGACATCCGGTGTGGTCACAGGGGCTGGTGCCGCTTCATCGACCTTCAGGCCCGCAAACAATTCATCACGGGATACAGGCTGCTCGGGCTGCGGCAGCAGGTTTTCAACCTTGGCTGTCTGCCCGCCTTCCGACGAACGCAGCGTATTGAACACGGTGCTTTCGCGGTAAGGGATCGCCATACCGCCCGGCTCGCTCGGGGCCGTGCGATAATCCGACGCATCGGCGCGGACGATTGGCGCATTCATCACTTCGCGCTGAGCGCTTTCACGTGGATAGCTGTAAAGGATCACGCCGCCCAGAACCGCGACCAGCGCGATCACGATACCGGTTGCGAATACGGGTTTACGCGCTTCGAACCGCGAACGCAGGTCCAGAGCCCGGATAATGGAGCCCACAGCGTTCGCCGTGTTCGGCCCATCGAAATCATCATGTTTGTTTTGCATGGTCCCATCCTATGAAAAAACATTGGCCGGGGACAACCTATTCAATATCCCTATCCCCAGCAAAGCGTTACCTCATTTGACCCCCGGAACATGGCAAAAATCAGTTCCATCAGGATTGAGGCCACAATTACGTTCTTAACATATTGATATATTTAATATTTTATATGGCACGGCATCATAGTACCGCGACCCTATACTTAATTGCATTAGACATAACTAATACTAAAAGTTAAAATATTAATATAACAACTATAAAAACGGCAGATACGGTCATGGCATTTGAAAAACGCGAAATCCTGTTCACGCTTCCCGAGATCCGGGACGCGCTGATCGAAATAGACGATGGCAAAGGCGAGATCCCCCTCTACGCCGATACGCGCATCCTCGAGGCGCTGCATACGCGGGACAATCATAAACACTTCCATGTGATCCGCGAACGCTACGCCCGTATCTACAAGGACTGTCTCGGCAAGAACGGCGTGATGTTCCGCGTCGGCAATATCAACAGCCGCGGCAATGACGAGATTCAGGAATTCTTCCTCCCCGAAGATCTGATGGCACAAGCCATTTTGCGCGCCTGCAAGAAAAGCGGCGTCATGCTTCCGCGGTCACCTCAGAAACAGGTGGTCGCGGAAGATCTTTACATCGGCTTCCGCTTTGAAGTGGGCGGACAAGAAGCCCTGATGCTGGAGGCCTAAGATTCATAACCAGTTAAGTTGATTTAGAACTCTTTATTAGGTCGATAATTACACCCATCTTTTCCCAAAGGTCGTCGATAAGTTTCAGATGAGCATCGAGATCATCAACAGTTATTGTAATTCTTTCTATATTTGAATCTGGCTTTAAAAGCCGTGTTATCTCTAGCTCATTTTCAAATGTTTCAACATTCTCAATATGACCGTGAATAATATGATGGCGAGTTTCTTTTGCTTTATCAATACTATCAATCCAAGTGATTAGCGGATCTTTGCATATTGATAATTGCGGATTATCTGCAGACTCCCTTAGGAATTTTAGCTTATCACTTAGCCTCGTAGGTGAATTTGAATAACTAGTTTTCACATCAGGATTAGAATGAAGAGTATTAATGAAAAGATCGATAAACCGCTCTAGGCTTGCCCAGTGAACTGTTACCCGTCCTACATAATACAGTAAGATAAGTTGATTAATCCCCTTAATCTCTTGCACTAGCGCAATTCCTCGAAATGGCCGAACAGCTGGCCATGTTCTTTCATCGCGAAGCGGTCGGTCATACCGGCGATATAATCCGCGACAACGCGCGCATGCGCCACCTTGTCCGCCGGGCCGCCCGCCTCGTTCACGCGCACCTGCCAGTTATCGGGCAACAGCTTGTAATTGTCGGTAAAGGCTTCATACAAATCCTGCACGATCTTGCTGACCTGCAATCGCATGCGGTTGACCTTGTAATGGTGATACATGCGGGTACGCAGGAACATGCGCAGTGTCTCGATATCGGCGAACATCGTATCGGAAAACGCAACGATCTGGCGGCTTGCCGTACGGATATCGTCCGGCGTCTGCGGCTTTAACACCTGCAGGCGCGCGCGGGTTTCGTTCAAGACATCCATGACCATCGCGCCAAACAAATCACGCACCGTTTCGCAGATCAGGTAATGATCGTCGATATCCGGATAACGCTTGCGTACATCGTTCATGATACGGGCCAGCAACGGCACGGTCGCCAGATCGTCAAACGTGAACAGTTTCGCGCGCAAACCGTCCTCTACGTCATGGCTGTTATAGGCGATGTCATCGGCAATCGCCGCCACCTGCGCCTCGATCGAGGCATAGGTATTCAGGCGCAGATCGGTTTGCTTCTGGATATAGGCCAGCGTGACCGGAAGAACCTTGTCCGTCACGGGGCCGTTATGCTTGACGATGCCCTCCAGCGTTTCCCATGTCATGTTCAGGCCGTTCCAGCCGGGATATTTGCGTTCCAGCACGGTGACCACGCGCAATGACTGATCATTGTGATTGAAGCCCCCCACATCTTTCATGCATTCGACCAGAACATCTTCACCCATATGCGCGAACGGCGTATGCCCCAGATCATGCGCGAGCGCCACAGTCTCCGCCAGATCCTCATTCACCATCAGGGCGCGTGCCAGCGTGCGGGCGACCTGCGCCACTTCCAGCGTATGGGTCAGGCGCGTACGGTAGTGATCCCCCTCGTGATAGACGAACACCTGCGTTTTGTATTTCAGGCGGCGAAACGCGCTGGAATGGATCACGCGGTCGCGGTCGCGCTGGAACGGCGTACGGTACTGGCTTTCCGGTTCCTCATGCAGGCGCCCCAGACTCATATCCGGGCGGCAGGCATAAGATGCCAGCGGCAAGGCGCAGTAATTATAGGCGGGCTGGTCGGGTGCGGTCTGCGGGGCACGGGAAGCGGTCATGTTTTTAAAGTCTCCTGATGGCTCCGAATATATCATTCAGGAACACTTGAAAACCAGCCCTATTCCCCCCATATTACAGGTATGGAAACTTATGGCATTACAGTCGATGAAAGTGCAATCGCGCGTGTCGAGGCCCTGCGCTCCAAGCAGGACCTAGGTGACGATCATTATCTCAGGATTGCCGTGATCGGCGGAGGTTGCTCGGGTTTCCAGTATGAAATGAAGATGGATCAAGTGGTGAATGACGACGACCTCGTTTTTGACGAGGCCGTCGTCATTGATCATGTGTCCCGTCAGATGATGCAGGATTCCGTCATCACGTTTCATGAAGACATGATGGGTTCGCAATTCGTCATTAAAAACCCCAGCGCCACATCGTCGTGCGGCTGCGGGACATCGTTTTCTGTCTAAGGTATCTTTTTAAGGCTGTGATGGCCCGGGCTGCCGCCGACGACGGCGCGCAGGGGCCGCCTGCTGTTGCAAAAACGCACAGATATCGTCGCTGACGAAATCGACATACGATGCAAATTCCGCTGGCAGCGCCCGGCCATGCGACGACCACATGGTTTGCATACCCATTTTCTTGGCTGTGACAAGATTGGGCAGCGTGTCGTCTGTGAAGATGATCTGATCCTGTCCCGGTTTCGGATTTCCCATCCGTTCGAGTGCAATATGAAACCCGCGCGGACCGATATTCTTCGGTTGGCGGTAAACTTCCAGCGTCACAATCCTGTCTTCGGGGAACCACGGCTCGATCCGGCTGATAGCGACAGCATCCGTGGCCCAGCACAGATGCGAATGCGTCAGCATGCTGTGCACACTATCCGTCCCCAGCGCCGTCAGGCAGTTCGGGAGATGCGGAAGCGGTTTGATCACAGCACGATCCACGCGAATGTTATATCCGTGATGCAGCGTGTCCCAATCCACACCATGCTGTTCGACCAGCAGCGATGTAAAATCATTACGCTCTGCATGGCCCCGCTGGATCAGTTCTTCCACTTCCGCGGGGGAGAGAGTGACACCGCAATCCTCGATCGCGGCACGTGTGGCCGCGTGATTGAAACTGGCGCCCATCCCTTGGTGAAAATGGTGCAGATTGTCGTCAAGATCATGAATATAGTAACGGGTCATGTATGGTTTTATAGACAGACCTAAATCTTATGTCAATATTATGAGGTATCCCCCCTTCCCCCGCCACACAAGGCCAGCGGCAAGATTAGGACCATGACGGCGGTGACACCGTGCCGCCGGGCTGCTAGTCTTTGCACAGCACACATAGTCCAAAGTCATATCGCCCATGCTCGCCCGCACATATTTCATACCCCTGATGGCCCTTGTGGCCGCCGCCTACGCCGTTTTCATGATCGCCTTCACATGGCATCAGCTGATCGACGTGTTTCAACTGGGCGATCCGACGGGCCTGTTCGGCTTCCTGATGCAGGTTGGCGGATTCGTATCCAACCTGTGCGTCATTCTGATCGCCGTACTGTTTCTGTTGCCCCTTGCCACAGGAAAGACAAACCCCATCCCGCATAAAACCGCCGGTCTGATCTTCGGGATCAAGCTGCTGGAAGGGCTGAGCCTCTCGCCCTGCGCCGTCGGATTCGGAGACGCCTTTTGCGGCTTCTGGTGGGTTATACTGTCGATGATTACATCGCCGGTACTGATCGCCATCACGCTGATCTTCCTTTTCAGTGCGGACAAGAAGGGTCTGGTCCGCACGGGCAAGGCAATTGTCGGCGGCGTGCTGCTGGCCGGGATCATGACATTTTTCATCCTGACCCCCAAGAATGCCGACGCCTGCATGACGCTCGCCGAAGTGACAGACCGCGCCGCCTGCCTTGAAAAATTCGCCCTGCGCGAAAACGATGTCACGATCTGTCGCCAGATCGAATTCCGCTCCACGCGGTTCGACTGTCTCTACAATGTTGCCCGCGATACAGAGTCGCCTGCCATCTGCGAGGAAATTGCCGACCCGGAAGGCACCGTGATCGCCGCGTATGAAACACCGGCCTCGTCCACCCGTGATCTTTGTTATTACCTGCTGGGATTCAAGATGCATAGTCAGGATATGTGCCAAAAAGTCGGTGACGAAAAGATGCGAAACACCTGCATGAACGGCGCCGGTACGCCCGGACAGAAACGAAGACTCTTTTAACCGCGGGGAAGACAAGAGACATGAAAATCGCGACATGGAATGTCAATTCGATCAAGGCCCGGCTGGATCATGCCATCAAATGGCTGGGTGATGAAAAACCCGATATCCTGATGATGCAGGAATTGAAAGGGCTGGAATTTCCGGCTGACGCATTCACAAGCGCCGGATATCAGGTGAACTTTGTGCCGCAAAAAACCTATAACGGCGTGGCGATTATTTCATGCCAGCCCCCTGCCGTCATCCTCGACCGCCTGCCCGGCGATGACAGCGATGAACAGGCCCGGTATCTGGAGATCGAATATCAGGGCCTGCGCCTGATCAATATCTACGCGCCGAACGGCAACCCCGTCGATACAGATAAATTCACCTACAAGCTTTCATGGCTGAACCGTCTTTATCATCGGCTTTCACAACTGCGGCAGCAGCAGATCGATTTCATCATTGGCGGCGATTTCAACATCATCCCGGAAGAACGCGATTGCCATGATCCGCGCGTCTGGGCCAATGATGCGTTGTTCCGGATCGAAAGCCGTCAGGCATGGCGGGCCATCCTGAATCTGGGGCTGACCGATGCCTTCCGCATTCAGAACAAAGGCGCCGGGCACTATACGTTTTGGGATTATCAGGCTGGTGCCTGGCCCCAGAACAAGGGCATACGGATCGATCATTTCCTGCTCTCCCCCGTTATTGCCGACCGCTTCATTGGCTGCACCATCGACAAGACGCCGCGTGGCTGGGAAAAGGCATCGGACCACACGCCCGTGATGCTGGAGATCGCCGCATGAAATACATTGCCCTGCCCCTGATCTTGCTTGTGACGGCCTGCAGTACATCCGGCCCGGCGCGTGATTACATGCCTTATCTGGGCAAAAAAGGTGTCACCAGCATATCGCCCGAGAATATTCCACACTGTCATGGCTATGGCTGCCGCCTGAAGAGCTATGCCAGCCTCGACAATTCTGACTGGGCCGCGATTGCCCGCGTCTTCAAAAAGGTGGACGGCCCCGTGACCGAGCGCATGGCGATTGCCAAAGCTGTCGGACTGTTCGAGAAAAAAATCGGACAGCGCACCGGAACGGATACCGATGTGGCCGGAACCTACGACCAGTTGGGCGATGATCAGCACGATTGCACCGACGAAAGTGTCAACACGACGGTTTATCTCGACCTTCTGAACCGGAAAAAGCTGCTCAGGTTCCATGACATCTCGACCATTTCGTCACGTATCCCGATTTTCGGCGGGGGTCTGGGCTTCCACCAGACAGCCGTCATCGTCGAACGCAGCAGCGGCCAGCGTTATGCCGTTGACAGTTGGTTCCACGATAACGGTCATGACGCTGAAATCGTCCTCTTGCCTGACTGGCTGTACGGCTGGCGACCCCACAGCTAATCGCGGCGGCGGTCCCTGCAAAACCACCAAATATTCTGGAAAATTTATTCCGGACGCAAGAACACAACCCCTGTCCGGGCAAGCCTCCATCTATTGCGTATTCTGCAACAATCCAGCCTTTCTCCCGCCCCATTCTAGTGTTATTCTCGCTTCCTCGAGTTCATAAGGAAGGCACTATGACGCGCACATTCAAAATCTCATCCCTGTCTCTTCTTCTCATCGCTGCCGCAGGGCTTTCCGCCTGCTACATGCCGACATTGAGCATGAAAAAACAGACAGCGATGCGTCTGGCCGTACCGACAGGTATGATGGAGCGTCAGATCCCGGCGCAACCCTACGTCATCACCGCGTTCGAACGCGTGACCCGCAAGAATGATATCGCCACCATTTACATCGAGGGCGGCCAGCTTGTCTGGGATGATTTCATCAAAGAACGTGAAATGGCAACGCCGTTGAACCCGCTGGCGCTGCATATGTCGACGCGTGACACATCATCCAACGTCATCTGGCTTGCGCGTCCCTGCCAGTACACAGCGAAACTCGATGGCACGGAATGCACACGTGAAGAATTTGCGGCTGGCCGTTTCAGCCTGACCAATCTGCGCTCGATGAATCTGGCGCTTGATAATATTCAGCGTAAATATGGTTTCACCGGCTTTAACCTTGTCGGTGTCGGTGATGGTGCCGGTGTCGCCGTCCATCTGGCCGCATCGCGCAAGGACGTCAAAAGCCTGCGCACGGTTGCCGGGATGCTGGACACGGATGTCTTTATGGACGTTTACAACCCCGAGCCCCATGAAGTGGTCGTTGATCGTACATCCAACAACCCGGGCATGCACGCATCGCACCTCGCCGGTCTGCCGCAACATCATTTCGTCGGCGAATGGGATGACACGATCAGCCGCGATATGGCCCAGCATTTCCGCCATGCCGCCGGCAATTCGGCTTGTGTCCGCGTCAGCGAAGTCAAAGGCGTGACCAATGAAAAAGGCTGGGTCAACCGCTGGGCCGACTTGCTGAAAAGCCCGGTCGATTGCAAAGCTGGTACTGCTGCAACGCAATAACGGTCAAACTGATCAGAAATATATAGCCCCCGGCCATCGCCGCGGGGCTATTTTTGTATTCCGGTCACTGCTGCTGAAAAACCTTCGAGGGTCAGCGGCAGCCTTGCGGGGTTACCGTCATAAGTGCGGAACGACAGTGCCGCCATCGATCCATTTTTCATCATGGCGATAACATCGGGCGGCAAGGTCAGGAACGCGTAGCAGCCATCAACCAGACAGTAGCGCACCTTGAACCCGAGCGGCACGCCGTCATCGATGGACAGGCTGAAAGATTGCGACAGATCCACCCCCAGCGGCAGGATCAGCACCAGACGAGCCTCCGTCTTGCCGGACGGAAAGCCGATGGCGGCCTCCATCACGCGGCTGTTGCTTTGCTGGTCCATCAGGATTTGAACAATCTCGCACTGCGCCCCCTCGCAACGCTTCACCCACGCCGATTGCGCGTGGGCCGGGCCTGTCAAGCAGGACAAGCCTATTACCGCCACAAACAAGAAACGAAGCTTGATCATCGTAAGAAACACCTATTCATCAGAGGCGGATTTATTATCGCTACCATCTTTCTGATTATTAGCACAATCGGCATACTTTCTTGGATCAAAAAGATAGGAAATCTCACGCAGATCTGGAATATCCTTTTTATCGATATCCAGTTTGATTATCCCTTTTTGCTGATCATATTTATAAATCTCCCCTTCAGTTTCAGTAAAGAACACATCACTGCCGTCGGAATAATATGTATCTATTGCATAGTCAGAATCTTTGATTGAGAAAACTGCATGACCATCATTTAAATCAATAACCGTCAATTCAGATCCATCGGTCTCGTAATCGCTAAATAAAAATCTCTGATCGGGACTTAGAAAGTAAGACCCTCCGGGATAATCGAATGTTTTGCCATCCCTACCAATCAAGAACAATCTTCCATCATAATCCCCGTTCTTTACCAGCATCAGCCATTTTTCTGAGGGCTGCACTTCCGGGATAACAATGCCATAAGAAAACCCGGCGGGATCAATGTCGTCATAATAGCGGGAGAATGCGGGCTGATTACTAACTGTGACCTCGAGCCAAGCTCTGCACGCATAAGGGGATTGATCCGGCTTGCCAATTCTTTTTGCCTGAATAATTTTTATGGAAGCATCACCCTGCCGCAGGATATGCGTGTCGATGAGAAAATCTTTCTGATCGTACTCTTCAGGAGCAAATTTTTTATAGAGATTGATCTCGGACGCCAAAGCAAAGCCAAAGCCATTGAAAAACAAGCCGAAAAGTATCAATATCAATAATGTAAAATAATTCATACCTTCTTCCCTACTCTAGATTTTATATTGCTATACGAATACAACTCTTTACTAATACTTATATGATCCATCGAATAATCTTTTTTCTTTTTTTGTGTTTTATTTCGCATCCAGCGCAAGCCGCGATAGAAAAAACTGCGGCCAGTTGCGAGGACGGAATATGCCTTCACTGGTGGCCAGTCCTACCTGACATCGAAGGCTGGCATCAAGATGAGAAAGCCAGCTATCACTATAAGCTAAATGCAGTCGCCCCGGACGGGTTTACGTTTTCGAACGCTGAAACTGTGATATATGCAAGGGCTCTCTACAAACCCAGAATTCCTGAAACGAAAACGCTGGAGATGCTCATCACAAATGATCAGGCAGATTTTCTTCAGTCTGACTCTTCAATCATCATCACCGAAACAACACCACTCACGACAGGCGATGGGAAAAAGATGAAATCGCTTACGTTTTTTCCCGGAAAAAGCGGAAACTGGGAAAGAGTTTCATACGGAGAAGAAGGCGACTTCTATTTGATCCTCACCATCAGTTCAAAAACTGAGGCTGGCTATCAAAAATCCCTGCCCAGCTACAAACAACTTATCTGGCATTATAAAGAGTGAGTTCTCATAGAGACGTCGTTGTTTCGCAAAGAAAAATTAAAATGATTGACGGCTTTACGACCACAAGCCTTTAATGCCCCCATGCAAAGCCTTGAAAATCAGTTCTTGCAGGTTTCATCTCTGCATACGCTGCGTCTGCAGATTTCCGGTAACCCGGAAGGGGTGCCGCTGATCCTGTTGCATGGGGGGCCCGGGGCAGGCATTCATCAAAAAGAGGTCGAAGCGTACGATCCCTCTTATTACCGTATCATTACCTTCGATCAGCGCGGCACCGGGCAAAGCACGCCACCCGGTGAAACCCGTGCCAACACAACCCGCGACCTGATCGCCGATATTAATAAAATCCGTAAGCATCTGCGTATCGGCTCTTTTGTCCTTGCGGGCGGCAGCTGGGGAACAACGCTTGCGCTTTTATACGCAGAACGCCATCCCCGGAATGTAGCGGGTCTGATCTTGCGCGCCACGTATCTGAACCGGCAGCAGGATATGGACTGGATGTATGGCACGGACGGCGTAAAGCACATATACCCCGACCACTGGAATGAATTCACGTCTATCATACCGGAGAAAAGCAGAGCAGAACCTGTCCGCGCATATCGGAAGCTCATCAACAGTGGCCTTCCGCAGGTACAGACAGACGCGATCAGCCTTTGGAATGAATGGCCACCGGCTGCGCACGGCGATCCCATGCGTCTGGTTTTTAACAACGCACAGGAACGGGCGGAGGCTCTGCAATATTCAAGGATCGGTGTCCATTATTTCGCCAGCAACATGTTCATGAAGGATAATCAGATCCTGATGAATATAGACCGCATCAGACACATTCCGATCGAGATGGTCCACGGCGCACAGGATATGATCGTGAAGCCTGATGGCGCCCTTGCCCTGAAGCAGGCGCATCCTCTGGCAAACCTTGAAATCGTCGATGGTTGCGGTCATGCCGTCCGTCAGTCAGACCTTTTTGCCGCACTGATACGTGCCGCTGGCCGTATGAAAACCCGCAGGCTGACGTTACCGGCAGTTCCCACCCTCAGCCGACACAGACTCGTGATTGAATGAAAGAGAATAGCGCCCCGGACGAATGCGATTTGAAACTTTTTCTCCGCACCTTCGCTGGAAAAGCGGATTCTTCTCGTCTTCGGTTATACTGATAAGTCGCGTCTCAGTCTGATACTTTCTTCACGAATTCCGATTTCAATCCCATCGGCCCTATTCCCGGCACCTTGCAATCGATGTCATGGTCGCCATCGACAAGACGGATATTTTTGACCTTTGTACCAATCTTGACAACGGTAGACGAGCCTTTGACCTTCAGATCCTTAATCACGGTGACGGTATCGCCATCCTTGAGTTCTGTGCCATGGGCATCGCGGACAATGCGCGCCTCAGACCCTGCATCCTCATGCGTGTCCATTTTGGACCATTCATGAGCGCACTCCGGACATATCAATAAACCGCCATCCTCATAAACATAGGATGACTGGCATTTCGGGCAGGGTGGATTGTTGCTCACAACGACATCTTTCTATTTTCATTAACGGTTAATTTGGACGACTTTAACTGACTCACTCTCTATCTATCCGTATTTCCCCGGTGCTACTTGTTCAAACGTCTTCGCTGCTTATTAAATAAAATCAATGAGTTCAGAGGGGCGTGCTGTTAACCGGTTTGTGAGAAAAGTCCGTCTGGTATACCCGTTTTCACAGTTTTTGAGTTTTATCCCAGTCCTCATTCGAGCTAAGTCATTGGAATAATTCAATTCGCTTTTATATGAGAAAATAATGGTGCTGCTGGCGAGGATTGAACTCGCGGCCTTACCCTTACCAAGGGTACGCTCTACCACTGAGCTACAGCAGCATCTATGGGAAACCCACAGGAGGCCGGACGTTACAATAAAATTTCTGGCCTGTCATCCCTATTTTGACTATAAATTTCCCCGGTTTTCCCGATAAATTGCCCGGATTCGAACAAAATGACGAATCAGACTAGAGTCACCCTTCAGAAGAAGCGCGAGGCCCAACGCGCCGAGGCTTTACGGGAAAATTTGAAACGCCGCAAACTGCAGCAAAAGGAACAAGACGCCATGCGCCCCAGCAACGTGATCCAGCCGACCGCCGAAGAGGCCTCTCTGGCCGCCCCCGGCATCATGCCCGACCACTGGATCCGCGAACTGGCGCAGACGCAGGGCATGATCGAACCGTTCGTCGAGAAGCAAAAGCGCGAGGGCAATATTTCGTTCGGTCTGTCGTCCTATGGTTATGATGCGCGCTGCGCCGATGAATTCATGATCTTCACCAACGTGAATAATGCCATTGTCGATCCGAAAGAATTCAGCACCCAGAGTTTTGTCGAGCGCAAGACCGATGTCTGCATCATTCCGCCGAACAGTTTCGCGCTGGCGCGCACGGTTGAATATTTCCGCATCCCGAAAGACGTGCTGGTGATCTGCCTGGGCAAAAGCACATACGCGCGTTGCGGCATTATCGTCAACGTCACGCCGCTGGAGCCGGGCTGGGAAGGCCATGTCACGCTGGAGTTTTCGAACACCACGCCGCTGCCCGCCAAGATTTATGCGAATGAGGGCGTCTGCCAGTTCCTGTTCTTCAAAGGGTCCAGCCCGTGCGAAGTCAGCTACGCCGACCGCAGCGGCAAATATATGGGGCAAACCGGCGTTACGCTGCCGCGCCTTTAATGCACAACAATAAAGATAACAGACAAGGATAGCACGCCATGACCGCCAGCAAGAAAACAGCAACCGCCGCAAAACCGGCCGCCCGATCCAAAGTTGTGGCGATGCCCGCCCGTGAAAAACGCGGCGATGACCTGATCCGCATTCAGGGCGGCAAACAGCTGAACGGCACCATTGATATCAGCGGGGCCAAAAATTCCGCCCTGATCCTGATGTGCGCATCGCTGCTGACGGACGAGAGTATGAAATTCACCAACATGCCGACAACGCTGCGCGATATCGGTACGCTGACCAAAGTGCTGGAGCGCATGGGCGCGACCGTTGCCACGGGCCCGACAGGAACCATGGCCATTCAGGCGAAGAATATCACAAGCACCAAGGCCGATTACGATCTGGTCAAGCAAATGCGCGCCAGCTTCCTTGTCATGGGCCCCTTGCTGGCGCGTTTCGGCGAAGCCACCGTGTCCCAGCCGGGTGGCTGCGCCATCGGTACTCGCCCGATTGATTTCCATTTAAGCGGCTTTGAAGCACTGGGGGCAAAAGTCGAACTGGAAGACGGTTATATCCGTGTGTCCGCCCCCAACGGCCTGAAAGGTGCCGATGTCACATTCCCGCGCGTGTCTGTCGGTGCTACCGAAAACGTCATGATGGCCGCCGTTCTGGCCCATGGCATCACCCGCATTTTCAATGCGGCCTGCGAACCGGAAATCGTCGATCTGGGCCGCTGCCTGATGGCGATGGGCGCCAAGATCGAAGGTCTGGGCACGCCGGAAATCACCATTACGGGCGTGGAAAAGCTGGGCGGTGCGTTACATGATGTCGTCGCCGACCGCATTGAGACCGGCACCTACATCATCGCCGCCGCCATGACCGGCGGCAAGCTGACCATCCGCAATTCCACGCTCGAGCATCTGCAGGCGCTGGTCAAGCCGCTTGAAAAAATGGGCGTCACGTTCAAGGAAGAAAACGGCGATATCGTCGTCGAACGTCAGGGACCGCTGAAAGACGGCACCGACATCACGACGGAAGTTCACCCGGGATTCCCCACCGACCTGCAGGCGCAATATATGGCCCTGCTGACCCAGACGGTCAACGGCGGTTCCATCACGGAAACCATCTGGGAAAACCGTTTCA
>Ga0075163_10003352_pt1 | contig 21518 bp, 18 predicted proteins | sample JI1023141ADNA_FD_71478 | JGI IMG/M metagenome (GOLD analysis project Ga0075163, IMG submission 71478) | Wastewater effluent complex algal communities from Wisconsin, to seasonally profile nutrient transformation and Carbon sequestration -... | ecosystem: Engineered > WWTP > Effluent > Algae... | reverse complement strand
GTTCCGGCAATATTCGGCCGGTCGATGTCGCGCGCAGCCAGCGCCAGCCCAAAGTCGACCACCTTGATATGCAGCCCCTGCGCCCCGGCCGTGACCAGGATGTTCCCCGGCTTGAGGTCGCGGTGCAGGATTCCGCAGCGGTGCAGGTAGGTCACGGCTTGCAGGACCTGCTGGAGCAGCGCGACCCGCACAGGCAGCGGCTGGTCGCGCCCGGCCTTGTCGATGGAGACCGCGCCCTCCAGAAACTCCATCGTGAAGTAGGGCTGGCGGTCGTCCGCAAAGCCGTAGTCGATGACGCTGACGATGTGCGGATGGCGCAGGCTGGAGAGCGTCCGGAACTCCTGCGTCAGGTGCAGGCGCAGCGTCTGCTCCTGCGCGCTCAGGCTCCGCACGCTGGTGGTCTGCCCGAGGCGCGTCGGCGAGGTCGCCTGCGTCTGGGGCTCGGTCGCGGCCACGGTCTGGGCCAGCGCCCGCGAGTCTTGCACCGACGCCGGCGGAGTGGGGCCGTTCAGCGAAAAATAGACCCGCTTGAGCGCCACGCTCTGACCGGTCAGCCGATCGTGGGCGCGAAAGACCTCGCCCATCCCACCCTTGCCGATTCGTTCGAGCAAGCGGTAGCGCGGATGCGGCGAAAGATCCGCTGCCAACGGCAATTTATCGTTTAACAGCACGAAACTTAAGCCAAAATAACCTTGCGAATTTCTTGATGTTTTTTATTTAAAATTTTACCGCGCTGGCAAGCTCTTATCGTTTAATCTCCAGTCGTAATCGACATATTCAATCTTGGCATTTGTTGGTATCTGCGCATCCGCTTTGCGAAATTTATTGATATATGCAATCACCGCTGCGTCGCTGCCCCCGAAGTCGTCCTTGTACCACTTGAAGATCATCGACAGCTGCACCCGCTTGGCCGCCGCATCGAACAGGACGTTGCGCCGCTCGCCGCAGAACACCTGCGCCTCGTGATCGAGCTGCGACTGGACCTCGGCGGGCGTAAAGGCGCTGCGCGCCAGCTTGGGACAGCCGCCGCTGGCGCAGTTGAGGGCAAAGTGAACGCGGCCATCTTTGAAGCGCGGCCGGATGAGCTTCTTTTCGAGGTCGTCGAGATCGACCTCCTTGCCATTGACCTGAAACTTCGGACTGCGAAAGAAGCTGTACAGACCTTCATTCACCTGCTTGAGCTTGGGGAGGCGGTCGATGACGTTCTTCCACACCAGCACGTTGTACGCCGACAGGTAGTAGGCGAGCGCAGCGTCCTGGCCCTTGTACAGCTCGGGCGTCTTTTCCGGTCCGGTGGCCGCGATGGCGGCGTAGAGCCGCTCGACGGTCTCGGCGTCGCTGCTCTTGAGCGCCTGGTAGTCGACCCGCCCTTCGCTGTCCACGTACTTTTTCAGCAGCGCGTCGTACTCGGCAAACGGAAAGGCCGCGGGTACGCTCGGGGCCGCCACCCGCGGCGCCAGGACGCCCGAGTGGGCAAGGGTGGCAGTGCCCAGCAGGGCGGTCACGGCGAGGCTGCCGAGCAGCAAGCGGGAGCGGAGCGCAGGACGCGGGTTCATGGATCCAGGCTAGCACGCTCCGCCCCTTCAAAAGAGGCGGGACGCGCCCCGGGAAGCGGGAGCTAGGGGCCGAAGGGATTGCGGAGGCCGTCTTCAGCGGAGCCGGGCTCCTGCTTGGTCGGCTTGGCGGCGGGCTGCGCGGGCTTGGTCTCGGCCGGCTTGGTCTCGGCCGGCTTGGCAGTGTCGCCAGCGGGCGCGGGCGTCGGTGCGGGCGCGGTCTCAGCCGGACGGTTCACGGCCGGCGTGCCGGTCGGCTGCGGCTGCGTGCCCGGACGGAACTGCGGCCGGACAAGGACCACCGGCTGATCCGTGGAGAGCCGCAGCGGCGGCAGCCGCGAGCCCGCCGGACGCCACTTGCCGCGCGGCGGAATCGGAATGGTGCTCGCCTCGGCCGGCGCGGCCGTCGGCGCAACCGCGGGCGGCGCAACCACGGGCGGCGGCGTCGGCGCAACCGCAACCGCAACCGCCAGATCCGGCTGCGCCGGCGCCGGAGCCGGCGGCGTCGGCGCCACCTGCGGCGCCACGGAGGGCGGCGGCTGCGGCAGCGAGGTCGGCAGCGGCACATCCGTCGACGTGTCGATTCCGGTCGGGCGTCCCGTCAGAACCGGCCGGTCCATGGCGACCTGCGGCTGCGGCTGGCTGCGCTGCATCACCAGCAGCGCAATCAGCGCTCCGATGATCGCGGACAGCAGCGAGGTCACGGTGAGCGTGACGACAAACTGGCGGACGCTCAAGGTCACGCCATTGGGCTCGGTCGGAATCGGCGGCTGTTGCATCATCTGCGGCATCATCATCTGCCTTGTATCGGTGGGCACCCCGATCATGGGAAACTGCGACGACATGGGCATGCCGCCGTGCATCGCTCCCATCACGGGCAGCGCCCCTGATCCGGTGGGCGACACCGACATGGGCACACCACCGGGACCGTGCATCATCTGGTTGGGAAACGCAGAGCCGGGCAGCATCGCCGAGATCTCGACGACCTCGCTCGGCGGCTCGGGATAGGGCTGGGTCGGCTGGATGACCTGCATCGGCCGGGTCGGACTCTGGGTCGCCTGCTCGACGGCGGGCGTGATCTGCGCCGGGGCATACGGACCCGTGAACTCGGGCCGGCCGCTGCCCTGCTGACCAGGCTGCCCAGGAGGCTGGCCGTGCGGCTGAGCTTGCGGCTGACCGGGAGGCTGCCTGAACATGCCGCTGGGGTCGCGACCGGTGTCGCCCAAGGTGTAGCCGGCGTAGATGCCGCTCGGCTCGGCCTTGCCCGAGCCCGTGCCGGCGACGGCCGTGGGAACCGCAGACGACTGCTTCGCAGCGGGATGGGTGGACGCGGCCTCGGAAGAAGAGGGTGCGCTGGGGTCTGACTTGGCCATGTCCTGCACCTGTTTGAGAACGGCCAGGGCCTGCGTCACGCGAGTTGCACGCACGACGTGGCGCTGGCGGGCGGATTCGGCCGCATTCGCACGCTCGGCAGCGGCGGCGGCCATCTGGAGTAGCTCTTGATCCCGGGCGCGAGCAGCCTCGGCAGAGGCCACTGCTTCGGCCAGCTCGGAGGCCTCGTAGGCTCGCGCCTGTTCGGCAGCGGCCACCGCGGCGCGCGCGTCCTCGGCTGCCCTGCCAATCTCTGCGGCCTGCCGGCGAGCCTCGTCGGCGCGACGGGCGGCCTCGGTCGCTTCATCCTCAGCGGCCTTGGCGTCATTTAGCGCCTGGAGCGCCCGCAGCGACTTCTTGTTTGCCCCCTCTGGCGTCGGTGGCGGACGGACCGGCTCAACCAGCTCGACCAGCCCCTCCTCCCACGCCGCCATCTCGGCCTCGGCCTCGGCCTCGGTCTGCGCCTGCGCGGCCGCCATCGCAGCCTCTTCGGCGCGCACCCGCGCTGCCGCAGCCTCGCGCTCGGCTGCTTCGGCCGCCTCCAGACGGAGGTTCTGTTCGGCCTCGGCTGCCTCGGCGGTGCGGCGCGCTTCGGCCTCGCGCTCGGTCTGCACGCGCATCGCTTCGGCACGCGCGGACTCCCGCTGCTCGGCCTCGCGCAGCGCCGCTTCGGCACGCGCAGCTTCGGTGCGGGCCAGCTCGGCGGCGGCCGCCTCATCCTGGGCCCGCTGCTCCTCCAGCGCGGCCTGACGCTCGGCCTCCAGCCGGTCCTTTTCCAGCTGCTGCCGCTGGCGCTCGGCCTCGGCCAGAAGCTCCGGCTCTTGCGCCGCCGCTTCAGAGGCGTTGGGTCCCGACTTGTCTTCCTGCTCTTTGACGCCGAGCTTGGCGGCGGAGCGGCTCTCGGCCATCTCGGCCCGCATGCGGGACAGCGTCTCCTGACGCGCCTGTTCGAGCAGCCGCTTCTGCTGCTCCTGGGCCCGCTGGACGCGTGCGTCGGCCTCCACCTGGCGGTTCTGCTTGGCAGCCTCGGCGCGCGCCAGCACTGCGGCCCGCCCTTCGGCAATGATCCGGTTCGCGTCGGACTTGTCGGCGGTGGGTGGCTCCTCGGGCAGATCCTCCTGCCCGGCGGCCATCGCCATCGCCTGGTTGGCGTCGAGCCGACCGGCCGCGACCTCTGCCAGCAGCCGGCCCAGGTCGCGCGCCTTGACGGTGCGACGCACTGCGCGGTGCTTGGCCGTGCTCGATTTTCCGGAAGTCTCGCGCTCGATTCCGCCTGGAGCCGTGACCGCCGAGCTCGCAAGCGGCAGCGAGGCGGCCTTGGGCGGCTCCGCCGGAGCTGGCGTCAGGCGCGCCGCGGCGAGCTTGCCCGAATCGGCCACAGCGGCGGGAGCGGGCGTGGCCCTGCGCGCCGCAGCCGGCGCCGCCGCAGGCGCAGGTGCAGGAACCGGAGTGGGCTGCCGCGCCGACGCTGCCGGCGCTGCTGCCGGAGCCGGCGCAGGCGTGGGTCTTGCCGTCGCCGCCGGGCTGGCAGCTGGCCCCGTGGGAGCCGGAGTGGGTCGGCGGGCTGCCGCGGCAGGGCCTGCGGCGGGCGCAGCTGGAGCCGGCGTGGGGCGAAGCGGCGCTGCTTTGGCCGCATCGGCGGTGCCCGCTTTGGCCGCGTCAACCGTGCCCGACCTGGCCGCCTCGACGGCGCCCGACTTGCCAGCATCGCCGTCGCCCGCCGAGGGCTTGCCGCCGGCCGACTCCGAGGCTGCCGGGCCCACACGCTTGACCGCGACCGTGCGCTTGCGCAGCCCGCGATTTTGCGACAGCACGGTGTCGATCGCCACCCGCTCGTCGGGCGGCGGCAGCGGCAGGCCGGCGTTCTTGTAGGCGTTCGAGAGCCCCTCGATGAGCTCGGCCATGTTGGCATAGCGATCGGCCGGCGAGCGGGCGCAGGCGCGGGCAATGACCTCGTCGAGAGCCTGGGCCAGGCCCGGCGGGGCGCCGACCTCGCGCGGCAGCACCAGCTTGGCCGGCGGCTGCGACAGCTTCTCGTAGACAACCTCCAGCTCGTCGGCGTAGAAGGCGGCCTTGCCGGTCAGGCACTCGTAAAGGATGGCGCCGAGGGCGAACATGTCGCCACCGGCGTCGGCGGTCGACTGCTCGCCGCTGGTCTGCTCGGGGGCCAGGTAGGCCACCTTGTGCAGCGGCAGCGACTCGTCCAGACCAATCGCCCGGCGGCGCAGATGGTGAAGCGCAGCGTCGAGAAGCACCGGCTGACCAGCCTCGACCTCGCGCCCGGCTTCCGACGGCAACAGCACGTTTTCCGGACGCAGATCGCCATGGACGACGCCCAGCTTGTGGGCCTCCCCGAGCGCCCGCGCCAGCGCAGCGACGACGATTCCCGCAGCCATCGACGGCAGCGGCCCGCGGGCCAGCCGCTCGCGCAAGGTCTCGCCGACCAGCAGCTCCGAGGCCAGAAACGGCGCGCCGTCGGGGGCAAAGCTCAGCTCGACGGGCAGAAAGCCCTGGCGACGCAGGCCCGAGAGCACCCGCAGGTCGGTGCGCAGACGCAGCACCCGCTCGTGGCTGGGCTGCAGCTCGCGATGCAGCAGCTTGACGGCATACGGCTGCTTTTGTCGCAGATGCCAGGCGTTGTACGTGATGCCGGTCATCCCCTGGCCGAGGAAGGCGTCGAGGCGGTAGCTACCGCTGAGAATGGTCCCAATCCGCTGCGTGGGCGGAATTTCTGGGCCAACAAGCCAGGTTGGAGTGGATTCTGGGTGCATGGGGAGCCGCGTAGATAGAGAAAACTGTTGCTTAAAATAGCACGGACTTGTTCCCCAGGTCACGCAACTCAACTGTAAAGTTTCGGGAATTTGGCAGGAACTGCGGAGGGCTGCTGGGCAGCGCGCGGGCGGGAGAAAACGGACGATCGTTACGGCGAGACCACCGCGGGAACGGGGCTCTGCGGGGGCGCGGACGGACGGGGCGGCGCCGAGCCAGAGCGACGAGAACTGGGCTCGCTGGCGGCCACGGGAGCGGAAGCGAGCGACGCCTGGATCTGCTCGGAGGTCTTGCCAAAGCGACGCTCGCGGGCGCTGTAGTCGGCCAGGGCCTGCTGCCAGTCAGAGGCTGCAAAGTCAGACCACTTGGCTTCGCAAAAATGTATTTCGGAATACGCAATCTCAAACAGAAGGCGATCAGAGAGGCGGTGTCTCTGGTTGTCGCGCCCACATAAGATGATGAGGTCGGGATCCGGCAGGCCGGCGCCCGGCATTCCCCGCCGCAGCAGCTCCAGATCGACCTCGTCGGCGCGCAGCCGGCCGGCTGCGACCTGCACCGCCAGCCGTCGCACCGCCTGCACAATGTCGCCGCGACCGCCCTGCGTGGAGATCTCTATATGTATGCCGTGATGCTGGGCGGGAATCGACTCGCGCAGCTGGGCGGCGACCTGGGGGGACTGATCTTCCAGACAGAGGGTGACGCAGCGAACGCCGCTTCGGCGGGCGGACCGCAGAACCGCGGCCAAAAAGGAGCGCCAGGCCGGACTGTGGGCCTCGGGCGGCGTCGCGCCGAGGCCGAGGATCATCGCGACGTGTTCTGGGACCTTCTTCATAACGACTCCAGTAGTCTTAAGGGCGAGGCGCCGGCTCGCTTGAGCGGACCGGTTTCTCATTTAAGGTGCGCGGAGATTCCCACGGCTTCATGAAGGAGCTGGGAAGACTAAGGGAAAATCTCATGAACCGCACGATCGCGCGGCAGGCACAGGCGAAAGCGGGTCTCCGGCGGGCCGGGGTCGACCAGCTGCACGCTGCCGCGGTGCTGCTCAGCGACGGCGGCGACGATGGCAAGACCGAGTCCGCTGCCGCCGGTGTCGCGGCGGGTGGTGACGAAGCGCTCGAACAGCCGCTCGCGTACCTCGGGAGCCACGCCGGGCCCGCGGTTGATGACGTCGATGGCGATGAGCGCTTCGCCGTCTTCATCGGGTAGGCTCGGGTCGGGCAGCACGCGGACAATCACAGACGGCGCAGGCGCGTCGCCCGGGGCCGGGGGGACGGCAAAGCCGAGGGCGTTGTCGATCAGGTTGTCGATGGCGCGGCGCAGCCACACCGCATCGCCGCGGACCAGCACGGGCGTGGCGCCGTCGGCCGGCGACTCGCAGACCAGCTGCAGGCGCTGCTGGGCGGCGCGCGGGGCGTGGGCGTCAATGGACTGCCGGCAGAGCTCGGCGACGTCGACGGAGTCCTGGGCGATGCCGCGCGCCTGAAGCCGGGTCAGGGCCAGCAGATTATTGACGATGCCGTGGAGACGCTCGGCAGCCTCCAGGATGCGCTCGACGAAGCGACGGGCGGTCAGCGGCTCGTCGAGCGCTCCGTCGGCCAGGACCTCCGCCGAAGCGCGGATGGCGGCGACGGGATTCCGCAGCTCGTGCGAGAGATCGGCGGCCAGGCGCTCGGCGAGGTGACGGCCCTCCAGCTCGCGCCGCATCGACTCGACGGCAGCGGTCAGCGTGCGGACCTCGCGGCCGAAGGGGCGCGGCAGCACGGCCTGGCGCTCGCCGTGGGCAATGCGCGAGGCGGCCAGGGTCAGCCGCTCGATCGGCTTGGCGATGGCGCGTCCGACCAGCGCCGCCGCCAGCGCAGTGGCCAGCACCAAGAGCAGCGACAGCACCGCTGCCCGCGCCGCCACGCCGCGCATGATTTGACTGAGTCCAAGACTCGGGCGGCTGACGCGCACGCTGCCCAGGCGCCCCGCCGCGCCGCGGATCGGGGCCGAGCGCTGGACTGCGATGGTGGGCACCGGGCCAGCGACGTGCACGGGTCGGCCCGCTTCGTCGAGGATCTCGATGCGCAGGCCGCTGAAGCCGACCAGCCGGTGCGCGACCTCGCCGGGCGGCTGATCGGTGGCAGCGAGGACGCGGGCCAGCAGCTCGGCGTTTTCCTGGGCGACCTCAGCGTCGATGCGAGCGGCTCGCGACTCCAGCCCCTGCACGGCCAGCAGACCCAGCAGGGCGGCAAAGCCTCCGGCCACCACCGCGAGTGCGACAAAGACCTGCATGCGGATAGAGAGTCCGAGACGCAGGCTGCGCCACAGCCGATAGAGCACAAAGCCGCCAAATCCCAAGAGGGCCGCGACGGCAACGATCGGAACCACCCACTCCACGGCCCGGCACTGTAGCAAAATGCCCCGATCGTGTTGCGCAATTCCTCAAGAAAATGGCCCGACCCGGCCCTTCATTCCGCGGGGTTGCGAAGATTCTCCACTGAGCCGTCGATTTTCTAGCTTTGGCACCCCGCGTGCTTGGTACTCTGCGGCAACCGTAGACAACCTGTCTCTTTGTTGGAGGTCGTAAGAAATGTCGCTCCTGAAAACTCTTGCAGACGCGTTCCATGAAGGTGGCTGGCCCATGTGGCCGATCCTGCTCCTGATGATCATCTCCTGGGGCATCGCGATCGAGCGAGTCATCTACCTGAAGAAGGCGGGCATTGATAAGGAGAAGCTGCTCTCCCTGCTCAAGAGCCAGATCATGGCTGGCAACATCCAGGGCGCCGTCAAGGTGTGCAGCGGCAACCCGACGCCGGTCACGCGCGTCATTCAGTCCGGCCTCACCAAGTTCAACCGCCCCGACGCCGAAGTTCAGGCTGCCATGGATGAGCAGGCCCTCAAGGAGATTCCGAAGCTCGAGGCCCGCACCGGCTACCTCGCCATGCTCGGCAACGTCGCCACCCTCGTCGGCCTCCTCGGCACCATCCTCGGCCTCATCCACTCGTTCGCAGGCGTCGCCGGCGTTGACCCGTCGATGAAGGCGACCCTGCTCGCCAAGGGCATCTCCGAGGCCATGAACTGCACCGCGTTCGGTCTCATCTGCGCCATCCCGGCGCTGCTCTGGTTCGCGGTCCTCAACGGCGCGACCCAGCACATCCTGGACGACATCAATGAGCTGTCGGTTCAGGTCGTCAACCTCGTGGTTGGCCACAAGAGCGCGATGAAGGCCGGCGCCGGCGGCGGGCAGGTCGGCTAAGTACAGTCTGTCTATCAATTGGGGGGGCTTTACGGCCGCCCCCTCACTCAGAGCATCGAGTGAGCCTTCTTCACCGAGCGACTTCGCGACGTGAAGGAAGAGAAAAAGGAGTGACTAGATGGGCGGCGCAGCACCTACGCCAAGCGGCAAAGGCGGAAAAAAAGCCCTCGATGCCGCGATTAACCTGGTCCCATTTATTGACCTGCTGTCGTGTTGTCTGTCGTTCTTGCTGATCACGGCCGTGTGGACGCAGCTGGCCCGCATGGACGTGACCCAGAAAAGCAAGGCGCCTTCTGGAGCCGTAGATGAACCGCCGACTCCGTCGGTGTCGCTGACCTTGTATATCAACAAGGACGGCTACATCTTCTCGAAGTCGACCGGTGAGAGCACGCCCATCGAGATGAAGGGCGAGGACTACGACTACGTGAAGCTGGCCGACACCATGGCGCAGGCGAAAAAGGACCATCCGGACAAGGAAGACATCACCATCAAGTCCGATGACGCTGTCATCTACAACAAGGTCATCAAGACCATGGACGTGGTGATCTCTTCCAAGTTCCCTAACGTCTCGCTTTCGGACAAGGGAGGAGGCTAGCCATGTCGGTTACTGCAATCGGCCGACCAGGCATGATCAAGCCGCCTGGTCCGCGACTTCGGAAGTACATCCCGCTCAAGTTCATCACCAAGCACGGCTTGGGCAGGAAGTCGGGTTACGCCGACCTGAACCTGACGTCGATGGTCGACATGCTCACCATCCTCGTCGTGTTCCTCCTCCAGACCTTCTCGGCGTCTGGCGAGCTCTTGACAGTGTCCAAGAACATCACGCTCCCCGAGGCGGTGAACTACCGCGACCTGGAGCAGGCACCGATCATCTCGATCTCGCGCGACTCGGTGACGCTCAACGGCGATCCCAAGGCCGACTCGGGAGAGCTCTCGCGGGCGGACTCGCCGGACTGGAAGATTGCGCAGCTTCACGACGACCTCGTCGTGCTGAAGAACAACTTCAAGCTCCTGCACCCGAATCCCGAGGACTGGAAGGGCATTGTTATCGTTCAGTCAGACAAGAACATCGACTTCAAGGTCATCAAGAAGGTCATGTACACTTGCGCTGTCGCTGGCTATAACAACGTGAACTTTGCGGTTCAGCAAAAGAGCAAAGGCGGCGGCGGTTAAACGCCTCGCATCTCTTCTCTTTCTTTCCCGCCCCTGCCTCTATAGAATCAGACCTACAGACCTACCTGTTTCATCCCGACGGGACAAGAGCAAGTCCCGTCGAGACTTTGCTGATTCGATTAAAGCCCGCCGCGCTCTTGTTCCCGACGGCGACTTTATCCTTCCCGAACATGGGGCGTCGGCCCCAGGAGTTGGTCATGGCGAAACCGAGAGTCATCCTTTGGGCACGTTCGCTGTCTCTGGGAATGTCGCTGGCGCTGGGAGTGGGGCTTTTTGCCGGCTGCCTGGACGATCCGCAGGATCCCAAGACCTGGATCAAGAAGCTGGACGACGTCCGCGAGCAGAAAGAGGCAATCCGGCAGCTGGAGCGTCTTGCCACCTCCAAGGATCGCCCGCCCGATATCGAGACTGCCGTCGGCCCCCTGACCGCTCTGTTCAAAAAGACCAAGGATCCCCAGCACCTCCAGGCCGTCACCAAGATCCGCTCGGAAAAGGCGCTGGACCTGCTCATCGAGCAGCTCGATTATTCCGACGATAACTTCGAGAACGCTTCGGTCGCTGCGACCGGCATCCTGGAGCTCGCCAACCGCGATGACCAGGGCCGCGAGGCCGCCAAGCGCGCCGTGCCCGACCTCATCAAGGCGCTGGAAAAGAAGCTGCCGATCAAGACGCGCGCCAACGTCGTCAAGGTCGAGGTCATGAAGGCCCTGACCGTCATCAAGGATCCGGCCGCGGTGCCCGCGCTGGACAAGGTCATCGAGACCTCGGCCGACGAGCAGGACTTCTTCCTCAACAAAGAGGCCGCCCGCCACCTCGGCGTGTTCGCCGATGCGCGCTCGGTTCCGTCGCTGGTGCGCGGTCTGTTCATGACCGGCCGCGGCTCGGACATCTTCTCCCCGTGCCGCATCGCCCTGGTTCGCATCGGCGAGCCCTCGGTGGACAAGGTCATCGAGGCGCTGCAGGGCAAGAACGCCGCGCTCAACGAGGACGCCAAGAAGGGCGAGTTCCTGCCCGGCCTGGTCGTCCAGAAGATGTCGATCATCCTGGGAGATCTGCGCAGCAAGAAGGCGCTGCCAGCGCTGCTCGCCGAGCTCAACAAGAAGGACGAGGGCATGGCCCCCGACTGCCTGTCGGGCGTCAAGCAGTGCGTCTCGGGCCACCAGTCGGTGATCCAGGCCATCGGCCTCATCGGCGACGTGTCGGCCGCCAAGACCGTGCTCGGCATCCTCAACGACCCCAAGAAGCACAACAAGCTGCGCGCCGCCGCCGCCGAGGCCCTGAACTTCATGGGCGCGACCGAGGGGCTGCCCGCCATGCTCGCCGCCGCCAAGACGCCCTACGTCAAGCCGGCCAAGACCAAGGACGATCTGCCGGAGATCGACGTCGAGAAGGCCACGCTGGCCGTGCAGGCCGTGACCCAGTTCTCGCGCCTCGCCGACACCGATCAGATGGCCGCCGTCGAGCCGCTGGCCAAGGCCGCCCCGATCGACACCGACGCCTACGTCGCGTTCCACAACGCCGTCGCGCGCATCGAAGCGGTGGCCAAGTGCAAGAAGGACGCGGCCTGCTACGGCGGCCTGTTCGAGTTCGAGGCCAAGGAGATGGAGCGCCTCGAAGGCACCAAGGCCGGCAAGGACGAGCTTGAGAAGGTCAAGATCGACATCGACAAGGCCAAGTCGAGCGCCCGCGCCGAGAAGGCCGCCTTCATGCTCTCGCGCATGGGCCACGACAACGTCGGCGTCCTGGTCAAGAACATCGCCTACAAGGACACCACCGTCCGCACCGCCATCCTGTTCGCCCTGACGCGCGTCGCGACGGCCAAGGACACCGACGCCATCAAGGCGATCAACGCCCAGATCGACATCGACCGCACCAAGGACAAGGTCGGTCAGGCCATGGCCGACGAAGAGCGCATCGCCGCCGCCATCGTCGCCCACCGCTAGGTCATCCCCTCCCCTCTTTGCCGAGCCGCCTGCAAAGCGGCTCCAGCCTTCCCCACATGGATGAGTTCACCCTGGCAGCAACCGAAGCTGGGCAGACCCTTGCCGCCGTGCTCCGCGGCCGGCTGGGCCTGACCTGGAGCGCCGCCCGCGCGTTGTGCGAGCGCGGCAAGGTCTTCGTCGGCGAGACCCGCACCCTCGACTCGGCCCAGCGCCTCCCCGCCGGTGCCAAGATCGTCCTGCGGCGCGATGCCCGCCGCCCGCTCTCCGAGCGCGGGGAGCAGGCGCTGGCCGCCCTGGTCTACGAGGACAGCCAGCTCGTCGTCATCGACAAGCCCGAAGGAATCCAGTCGGTGCCCTACGAGCGCACAGACACCGACACCGCCATGGACCTCATCCGCGCCGCCTGGCGGGCGGGGGGCAAAAAGGCCGACGCAACCGCCCTCCACATCGTCCACCGCATCGACAAGGACACCTCGGGGCTCCTGGTCTTCGCCAAGACCAAAGTCGCCCTGCGCGAGCTCCAGGCCCGCTGGCGCGTGCACGACATCGAGCGCCGCTACCTCTGCGTAACCCACGGTCGCCTGCCCAGCCGCCGCATGGAGAGCTACTTCGTCGACGATCGCGGCGACGGCCTGCGCGGCTCGCTGCGCCATCCGCCGGCCGGCGCCAGCGCCCGTCCCATCGGCAAGCACGCCGTGACCCACGTCGAGGCCGTCGAGTTCCTGGGGGCCGTGGCCACCGTCTGCGCCGTGACGCTTGAGACCGGCAAGACCCACCAGATCCGCATCCACCTGTCCGAGGCTGGCCACCCGATCGTGGGCGAGCAGGTCTACATCCGCGACTTCCTGGCCCGCGGCGGTGAGCCCTTGCCGTCGCCGCGCCTGCTCCTGCACGCCGAGACCCTCGGCTTCGTCCATCCCGTCACCGGCGAGAAGCTCAGCTTCACCCGGCCGCCGCCCGCCGCCTTCGCCGAGACCCTCGATCGCCTGCGCCGCCGCTCCCTTCCCTAGCGTCAGCTGCGGCCAGCCGCTGGCAGCCGCCGAAAAGCCGCAAGAATCGCAGCTCTAGGTGGGACTCTATACAAAGCTCCACTTCCTGCATATTCTGGAATACGCAGGCTACTCTCACGAGTGAATCATGGGGCACCACTATGGTCATGGGGGGCCGTCGTGAAGTAGCTGGATGCCGTGCAGAAAGGAATCGGGCTATGGGAACTGATCCCGCCCGTCGAGAAGGGCCTCGCGATTTTCCGCACCCGTCTGAGCGATACGGAAAGCCCACTTCGGCGCGCTCGGCTAGAACCGGGCGTGCTTGACCGCACTGGCTCGGCCGGAGTATGCAGACGCCCGAGTGAATGCAGCGCAGAAGGGCCATCATGCAACGCAAGCCGCCGACTGATGCCTGTCTCTGGTCATGTATTCTCGGCCTGTGGATGGCGAGCCTTGCGGCCTGTAGCTCCGGCGGTCTGTGCGAGAGCTGCCAGAGCCCGCAAGACGGCTCCGCAGCCCTTCCGGATGTCCTGCCGCCAGCCGACCTGCGGCAAAGCGGCTCCGCGGGCGATGGGAGCAGCCTGGACCTGGGTGCGCGCGACGGCGAGGATTGCACCGATGCGCGGCAGCTGCCCTTCCTGGCCAATCGCGCGGTGCTAAACGACACGACGCTCGGACGTCGCAACGACACCTCGTCCCGCTGCGGCGGCGCCGATGGCGACACGGTGTACAGGCTCAAGGTCGTCGAGCCCTACCTCTTCGTCGAGGTCGTCCCCGTTGGCCCGTGGAGCCCGCACGTCTATCTGAAGACGTACTGCGAGAGCTCAGAGCTTGTGGCCGACACCTGCGCTACGAGTGCTTTCTGGGACTCGCACTTTCCGACCGGCAACTACTTCCTCATCGTGGACGGCGACGGCGCCGGAGGCGACTACAAGCTCACGGTAGAGCAGCGCCCCACAGCGCTGGGCATGGGAGACACTTGCAAGACGCCCCAGCTGCTGACCTTTGCCGGCGACACTGCGACCGTCACCGCCTACACGCGGGGCTCGACGGGCGGCCCCAAGGTCCGCTGCGCCAGTGCAGCCGGGCGCGACGTCTACTCGCTGGTCCTCGGCGCGCCGCAAAAAATCGAAGCCACGGTGACCGCGCTGACCCCGGGCTTCTATCCGGTGCTCGCGCTGCGCGGCGGCGGCACCGCGTGCACGTCCGGGGGGGATCTGGAGTGCGTTGCGGCCACGGGCAGCGTCGCGACGCTTGCTCCGATCTCACCGGTAGACACCGGCAGCTATACCCTGGTGGTCACTGGAACCGGCAGCACCACCGGCCAGTACCGGCTCGACGTCAAGGTTCGCCCCTAGCATCCCGAGGAGCCTTCTCGCGACCTGCGGTGAAGTGCTTCGCCCCATTCCGCGAAGGAGACATCATGAGCTTCCACCGAGAGTCCCGCCGGGCGTCGCTGCTCCTCCTGGGTCTTGTCATCGGCTGCAGCGACGCAGACGCCCCGATGCAGGAGCCGCCGGCCGCCGAGACGCCGCCGCCGCTGCCGCTGGCTCGTCCGCCGGGCTTCGCGATGTGCTACTCGTCGCTCGCCGAGTCCCACCCCGCGTCCCAGCAGTTCTGGCAGACCTTCAGCGCCGAGGACACCAAGGGCCGCCCGGCCGCCATCGCGGCGCTCAACAAGGCGGTGAAGCAGTACCCGGATGAAGAGGAGCTGGTGCTGCTCGACGGCCTGGCCAACCTGTGGCGCCTCGCTGCGCCCACCGACGCGGAGGCCAAGGACTCGCTCGGCTTTATGCTGGCCGCGCTGGCCGCCAAGAACCAGCTCGAGCACGCCTACACGCTGTGCCCGACCGACTATCGCGTCCCGGCGTGGCTCGGTCCGGTGCTCATCAACATGGGCCGCGGCTCCATGGATCAGCCGACGCTCGACAAGGGAATGGCCGTGCTACAGGACGGCATCGCCCACTATCCGTCGTTCGTGCTGTTCTCGCAGCTGCTCATCTACGCCGACCGACCGCGCGACGATCCCGATTTTCAAAAGGCGCTCGACGCGGTCGACAAGAACACCGCGGTGTGCGCGATGCCGACGCAGTCCATCGATCCGGCGTGTACGAACTCCGCCAAGGTGCTGCACAACCGGGAGGGCTCCGCGGTTTTCCTCGGGGACATCTACGCCAAGGCGGGGCGACGCGCCGACGCGCTCAACGCCTACGATCGCGCCAAGACCGTTCCCGAGTACGCCACCTGGCCGTTTCAAACGCTCTTGCAGGATCGCATCGCGAACGTCGATGCGCGCATGAAGGCGTACGGAGACACCGACCCCAAAAACGATCCGGACTCGGCGTGGACCGCGCGCTATCAGTGCGCCATCTGTCACCAGCGGTGAGACGATAAGTTCTCCCGCGCGCCTTTCCGAGCGCTTTCCGAGCAAGATATCCACATAGGCATTTTTCGACGGCGCAAAGCAGTCGGAACAGTCCTATGGGAACGCGTCTTTATTGTGGCAATTTGCCGTACAACGCTAGTGAACAGCAGATTCAAGAGTTCTTTGAGCAAACGGGTTCGCGCAAAGTCTCGCAAATCAAAATCATCACCGACCGCGAGTCGGGTCGACCCCGAGGCTTCGCCTTCGTCGAGCTGACTGAACCGCAGATGGCCGACACCGCCATCGCGGAGCTGCACGGTGCCAAGTTTGGTGGCCGCACCATCGTCGTGAACCACGCGCATCAGCCAAACACGCGCGCGCGCGGTCACGAGCAGTAAGCCGCCCTCCCCTCGCCTTCCGCTCCCTCTTTTCCCCGCTTCACCACTCCTTCCACTTTCGTCGAAACTATTCGCCCGTTCGGGCGTCCATAAATCAATCTGCCGGATCGGCAGCTCTGCTTCTGGAGGTCCCATGCCGAAGCCTCGTTTGCCTGGACTCTGTGCAGCCATCCTGCTGGTCAGCGGCTGCAACCTTCCGTCGGCGGCCCTGCTCGCCGCCGCCCAGGGCGACAGCGAGTCGCCCGCCCCCGGGCTCGAGGTCCGGTTTCGCCCCGGGCTGCCGCTGCTCAGCGCTGCCACCGAGGCCCCCGCCGCTTTCGGTCGCCTGCAGGGCGCCGCTGCCCGCCTCGGTCTCGCCCAGCTCGCCTTTGGCGAGGGCAACACCAGCCTCTCCGGCGAGCTCTTGCACAGCGGCATGCTCGTGCCGCTGCCCATGGGCACGCTGACCATCCGCACCATTGCCCCCGAAGACTCGGACGTGGTGACTCCCATTCCCGTCGCAGTGACGGCAGTTGCTGAGGGCGAGCCCGCCCGTCCGCTGGCCGAGCTCGTCGGCGTCTACAGCGCCAGCGCCAGCTCGGGCCTGCTCATCCTGAGCACCGATGGGACCTACGTGCTCCGGCAGCACTCGCACCGGGTGCACAGCGGCACCTACTCGCTCAGCGGTCGCAGCCTGCTGCTGCTCACGGCCGCCGGCGAGGTGCAGCGACTCCAGCCGCTCGGGCGCGAGGCCTGGTCCTCGGGCGGCGCAGAAGCTGGCAGCGAGGTCTATGCGCTGCTCCACCCCGCTGAAGACCAAGAGGCCGGTCGCCCCGCGCACCGCAGCCAACCTGCCCGCCTTGAAGGAGAAACCCCATGAAGCGCAGAGCATTTCTTGGCGCAGCCGCCAAGGCCAGCGCCGCCGTCGCCCTGGTCGCGGCGGACTGGCCGCACTTCCTTCGCGAGGCCTTTGCCAACGAAGGCGCCGACGCCAAAGCTCGCGCCGCGCAGAGCGCCGAGCAGGCAAAGCGCGACCGGCTGGCCCTGCTCTCCGACGCCTACCGGCGGGCTCAGCGGGCAGGCAAGCCGCTCCTGGCCATCGTTGTCCCGTCGGATAACTCGGACAAGTGGGTGCGCGGTCAATATTTTGGCAACTGGCTGAATCACGGCAGCGTCGAGCAGCGCTGGCCACTCGCGCTCTGCGAGGTGGTCTGCGCCGGCATGGACGACCTTCGCCAGCTGGTGCCCACCGTCGGACTCGGCGAGCCGCTGATGGTCCTTATCGAGACCGATCAGGTGCCTGCCACCGTTCGCCGTCTGGAGGCCAAGATGCCGGGAGAAGGCGCTGCGGGTTCGGGCCGCCACTTCCCCCGCGACGCCGGTGAGTGGGCCGAGCAGCAGCGCCGCGAAGACGAAGAGATCGAGACCCGAATCGCGGTGCTGTCCAAGCTGCTCCACGCCGCGGTGGCCGATGGTCCGCAGCTGCTCGAAAAGCGCGCGACCCAGCTGCGCGCAGCACTTGCGCCCGAGACCGCCCGCATCGAGATCGCCAGCTCGGGCCTGCGCTCCGATCAGGCCGACACGCTGGCCGCCCTGGTCGCACTCACTGCCCAGCAGGCCGAGCGCACCGAGCGCACTGCGCTCCACAAGCTGCTGGCCGACGCCGCCGGAGCCCGCCTGCGCAAGCAGCGCATCCCCGGAAGCTACTGGGCCCGTCAGTCCGGCTGCGGCACCACCGTCGAAGGCGCCGAAGATCGCAGCGCGATGGTCGCCTGCGGCATGGGCCACGTGCCGGAAAAGAGCCAGCGCTTCCTCTACTTTTTCACCGTTCCCAAGCACGGGAATATCAGCGACTTTTAGCGCTCGTGGCCTCCAAGATCGCAGTGGGCTTCACGCTTCAGCCGGACGACGAATTCCTCGATCGGATCGAGGAGCTTGCGTGCGCCGGTCCGGATGCGGTCGACTATCTTGAGCTCACGCCCGAGACCACCTGGTGGTCGCCCCCACTTGAGCCGGGCCAGCCGCTGGAGCTTGCGCCCAACGGCTTCCACCGTCGATTCCAGGCGCTGGGGCAAAAGTACGGCAAGCCCTTTGTCGGCCATGGGATCGGCCTCTCGCTGGGCAGCGCCAGTCGGGCCGATGCGGCGCGGCGCCACAGCTGGCTGGCGCGACTGCGCGCCGATCAAGCGTGCTTTGACTTCCGCTGGTACACCGAGCACCTGGGCATGACGGCGCCGGCCGGCTTCGCGCTTGCACTGCCGCTGCCGACGCTGATGGACGACGCGAGCGAGCGGCGGGCGGCGCGGCGGCTGGCGGCGCTGGCCGAGATCTTTCCCAAGGTCGGGGTCGAAAATACCGCGCAGTATTTCCTGCTCGGCGAGCCGCTGGCCGAGCCGCGCTTTCTGCGCCGCCTGCTCAAAAAAGCGCGCGGGCATCTGCTGCTCGATCTTCACAACCTGCACACCATGGCGGAAAACTTTCGCTTCGCGGCCGCTGACTACCTGGGGCGTCTGGATCTGCACCAGGTGATCGAGCTGCATCTGTCGGGCGGCAGCTACAGCGACGGCAGCTGGCTGCCAGGCGGCCGCAGCTTGCGCCTGGACAGCCACGATGGCGCCGTGCCCGAGCCGGTGTGGCAGCTGCTGGACGCCGTGCTGCCGCGCTGCCCGAACCTACAAGGTGTGACCCTTGAGCGCATGGAGGGCACGGTCGGCGATGCCGACATTCCCCTGCTGCGAGCCGAGCTGCAGCGCCTGCGCAGCTGCCTCAAGCACCACGGTCGGGCGGCGGCATGAAGCCAGGACACACAGTCGCAGCGCAGCTGGAAGCGCTGCTGGCGCAAGCGATGGTCGCAGCGGATCCGGTGGCGGTGCTGGATCGGGCGGCGGCGGATCGCAGGCGGCCGGCGGCGCTGCGGACGGCGCTGCGCAGCTGCGATCGCGATGGCGTGCGCATGACGGCGCTGCTCATTGCCAAGCTGCGATTCGAGCGCCTGCTGCGAGCCTGCGAAGAGGCGGAGTGGCTGTTCGAGCGGGACCCGGCGAGCTTCAGCGAGCTGTTTCGCCAGTACCATCAGTCGGTTCCGCCCACCGCGTTTTTTCCGGCGGAGGAGGCGCGCCTCTTTCGCCAGTTCCTGAGCGTCGAGCACACACGCGGGCGCAGCTCCTGAGGGATCCGGGCGCCTTCAAGTATCAGTGGTTCCGATGTATGGTTCTTACTGATAGCCCGCTTGATAGTTCGGCTTGCTCTGCATGCTCACGATCACGATCGATAAAGATCAGTCCGCGGTGGTCTGGATCTTCAGCGGCACCGTCAATACCGACGACGACTACGGGCGCTATGTCGCCTCGATCGAGGCGCTGCGATCCCTGGTGCAGCAGCACGGGGGCGGCGTTGGGCTGCTGTTTGCCGAGGCGGGCAATCCGCCGCCGAACGCGGTCTGGCGCAAGCGCATTGCCGAGGCCTCTGCGCACTTTCCGCCGGGCTGCTTCTTCATTCTGGTGAGCGAGTCGCTGGTGATTCGCAGCATCGCAACCGCCATCAACTGGCTGCGACCGCCGACCTACAAGCTGACCACCGCCGCCACGCTGGAGGAAGGGCTTGCCTGGCTGAGCTCGCACCGCACCGCAGAGAACGTCGCCGCGGTGCGCCGCACCTTCCTCCGCGCGCAGGTCGAGTCGCGACTTGGCAAGCGCTAGCGGCCGGTCCGAAGTTGGCCAGCAGGTGGTTACGCGAAGCGCTGCATCATGAAGGTCTCGTACTCCAGGCTGTCGAGCTTCGCGGAGAGCAGCGATAGTCCGACGAGACAGCTCAGCAGCATGGCAGAGGCGAAGCCGTAGCCGTAGAAGTTCGGGCCCAGCTGCTGCGTGATGGCGGTGAACAGGGCATTCGAGATCAAGAACAGGAAGCTCAAGCCCAGCGCGATTTTGCGCTGATCCAGATAGAACAGGACGTTCAGGATCGCCATCAGCAGCACCTGCATTCCGGCCGACATCACATCCACATAAAACAGGTAGATGTACCCCTGCGAGATGCCCAGCGCTTCGAGCAGATAGCGCGCAGTCAAGATGAGCACGATCACGGTCAGCCCCTGCACCTTGAGGATCTCATAGATACCCTGCCTGACCACGTGCACCATGCGATCCTTCAGGTGCTCCATGCTGTCCAGGGTGTCGCCGCTGCGCACCGCATCGTAAAAGGCGTCGTAGCACTCGACGAAGTCGGTCTCGATGCGCACCAGAAACACGCTCATTCCCGGTACGATCGATACGTAGGATAAAAAGATCGGAATGTCGTAGATGAGCGAGGCGCGCAGCGGACCGATGACGCTCTCGCTGGTCAGCGGGTTTCCCCAGAACAGGAACTTGTCCGCCCAGATGGCCAGGTTGTAGACAAAGCCGATCAGAAACAGGCTGGGATAGAGCTGCCCGCGGCGCAGGAAGCGGAACGCGACCAGACCTTCGCCGGGATAGCGCCGCATCACCAGACCCAGCAGCACGAACATCAGCACCGCATGGCCAACCAGGAAGCCGAACAGCAGTCCCGGCACTCCGTAGCGGCTCAGCCACAGCGAGGCGCCGACCACGATGCCGCAGCCAATCGCAAACGCCAGGAGCACCTGGTTGTAGGCCTTTAGCGACGACAGCACCACCACCACGATCCAGATGTTGCTCAGCATGACGAAGTTCGCGACCATCAGGATGCGATAGGGCAGCGGCTCGTGAAAGAGCACGCTGACCATGAGCACGGCGATGATGCCACTGGTCACGCTGGTCACTGCGATTGCGCCCATCACATTGGGCAGCACCTGCTCGGGCTTGTCTTCAAACAGACGGTCGGCAATGAAGCGCGACAGCGCCAGCTGGAGTCCGCCGGTCAGGATCAGGGTGGTGGCGATGAGGTACGTGACCGAGACCTGAAAGCGCACCACCTGCTGCGTCATCTCGAGCGAGCTGCGGCTGAGGATGCCGATCGCGAGCACGCTCGAAATCGATAGCAGCCACGGTCCCGAGCTGATCGCACCGGCAAAGCCATACGCGCGCAGCATCCCGAGCAGGCTGCGATCGCGCAGAAGTTTTCGGAGCTCAAATCCAATTCCCGCCATGACAGTTTCCTAGGCCGATTTCTACGGAGATTATTGGGCCGCTCGCGCCTCGGCGCGGCCTGCCGCCGAGTTTGCGCCCTCAGCCCTCTTGGGCGGAGTCGCTTGACGCTCCATCGCTTCGCGATAGATGCGGCGATAATTTTCGATCATGTCGCGCTGCGTGTAGAAGCGCTCGACCCGGCGAATGCCGGCCTCCTGCGCAGCGCGCCAGCGCCCTTCGTCCTTGAGCAGCGTCACTGCCTCGTGCGCCGTGGCATCGGGGTTCGCGATCGAGACCACGGCGCCTGCGCTGCCAAACGACCGATCCTCTGCGCCGGAGCCCTCAATGATCTCGCGGCACGAGCCCACATCCGTGGCAATGGCCGGCAGCCCGCTGGCAAAGCCCTCCAGCAGCACCAGCGGCTGCGCTTCGCTGATCGATGTGAGAACCATCAGCCCCAGCTTGGGCAGGATCTCCTCGACCTTCTGGAAGCCGAGAAACTTCACCTGTCCGGTGAGGCCCAGGCTGGCCACCAGATCCTCGCACTCACGGGCATAGCCGGGATCCTCGGCCGTGGGACCCACGACCCAGCCCTCGGCTTCGGGCAGGCGATTGCACACGCCGCGCATGGCGCGAATGAACGTCTTGATGTCCTT
>Ga0075163_10003351_pt1 | contig 21518 bp, 21 predicted proteins | sample JI1023141ADNA_FD_71478 | JGI IMG/M metagenome (GOLD analysis project Ga0075163, IMG submission 71478) | Wastewater effluent complex algal communities from Wisconsin, to seasonally profile nutrient transformation and Carbon sequestration -... | ecosystem: Engineered > WWTP > Effluent > Algae... | reverse complement strand
TCGCCACGGAACGAGAACACCTCGCCGTGGTTGTAGATATGACTGACCGCGCCGGGCTTCAGCTGCAGCGACTCCACCACCGTGACCAGCGGCACGATGTAGGTTTCCGTGCCCACCGACACCGACTGGCCATCGACGATGGCCAGCGTCAGCGGCAGCGTGATGGTGGTGGTCGTGCCCTTGCCGAGCTCCGACTTCAGCTCCACGTTGCCGCCCAGGTCCTTGATGTTCCGGCGCACCACGTCCATGCCGACACCGCGACCGGATAGGTCGGTGGTCTGCGCCGCGGTCGAAAATCCGGGCAGGAAGATCAGGTCGAAAATCTGCTCGTCGGTGAGCGTTGCGTTCGCGTCGATCAGCCCCTTGCTGCGGGCCTTCTCGACGATGCGATCCTTGTTGAGCCCGCCGCCATCGTCGCTGATGACGATGCTGATGGAGCCGCCCTTGTGGTAGGCATTGAGGTGCACGGTGCCCTCTTCCCCCTTGCCGGCAGCCAGGCGGGCCGCGGGAGGCTCGATGCCGTGATCGACACTGTTGCGCACCAGGTGCACCAGCGGGTCGCCGATCTTCTCCAGCACGGTTTTGTCTAGCTCGGTCTGTTCGCCCGAGAGCTGCAGGCGGATCTTCTTGCCAAGCCGGGTCGACAGGTCGCGCACCAGGCGCGGGAAGCGGCTGAACACCGTGCCGACGGGAAGCATGCGCACGCGCATTACGCTTTCCTGCAGCTCGCGGATGTTCATGTCGAGCTGCGCGAGGCCCGAACGCAGTCGCTCGGCATGCATGCCGTCGAAGTGCTTGCTGAGCTGGCTCAGCATCGACTGGGTGATCACGATCTCGCCCACGGTGTTCAGCAGCTCATCGATCTTCTCGATGGCCACGCGGATCGAATTGACCTCGGTACCGGCGGCGGCGTTGGCTGGCGCGGCGCGCGCGGCGGGAGCCGCGGGCGTTGCCGCTACCGCGACCGGTGCGACTTCGGGCGCGGCAACCTGTTCCGTCGGCACTGGCGCAGCCACCGGGGCTGGCGCAGGCGCCGCAGCGGTCACCGGCGCGTCCAACGGCTGGATGTCCAGCTCGCAGTCACCTTCGGCCCATTCGAATATCAGCTCGATGGCGCTGCGTGGCGCCTCGGTGGTGAGCTCGAGCTGCCAGGAGATGTAGCAGGTCTCGGGATTGATGGTGGGCAGGTCCGGCACCGCCGAACCATCCGCCACCACCTTCAGATCACCCAGGCCCGTCAGTTCGCTGAACATCCGCAGCGGATCGTTGCCGCGGGTCAGCAGGTCGGGCAGTGCTTTGAAACCGATCTTCCAGCGTCGGCGCTCGCTGCCGACCACCGGAGCCACTGCCGGCTGTGCGGTTGCGGTTGCGGGTGCCGGTGGCGCGGCTACCGCGGCAGGTGCCGCGACAGGCCGCGTCGGGATTGCCGCTGGCGCTGGTGCACGCGCCGCCGGTTTCGGCGCGGATGCGCCGCCTGATTTCTGTTCTTCGATCAGCCGCGTGAACTCGGCCTTCAGCGCGTTGGCCGCGACCGGATCAAAGGGTTGCTGCTTCTGCACCGAGGTCAGCATTCCGCGGATCTGGTCCACCGACTGCAGCAGCCCATCGCAGATGGGCGCGGTGACTTCCATGCGCGCCGAACGCAGCTCATCAAGCAGCGTCTCGAGCGTGTGCGTGAAGGATGCCACCTCGTTGAAGCCGAACATGCCCGCGCCACCCTTGATGGAGTGCGCAACGCGAAAGATGGTGTTGACGGTCTCGGAATCCGCGGCGCCGGGCACGAGCTGCAGCAGCGATGCCTCCATGGTGTCGAGGGCTTCGAAGCTCTCCACGAAGAAGACTTCGTGGAACTGGTCGAGATCAATTGCCACGGTTGTCACTCCCGCAGTTGGTGTCGGGAAGTCCAAGCAGTGAGTTGAGCCCCAGCAGCTGGCTGCCGCGACCCAGTTCCGCCGAGACGGCCGTCCATTTCACTGACTTGCCGCGGGTGGCCTGGTGGCGGGTGAACGACAGCAGCATCTGCAGGCCGGCGGTATCGATGCGCTCGACGACGCTGCCGTCCACCAGCACGTCGGAATCACCGAAATCCACCGCCAGCAGCTGGAACTGCATGTCGATGGAATCGCGCAGCGTGCAGCTGGCCTCGAGCTTCAGTCCCGCGCGCGGGGAGCCGGCAGCGGCGACCGTCGGGGCAGCCGCGGGTGGATTAACCGCCTCGGTCAGTTCTGGTTCCTCGGCTTCCGCGGCCTCTTCGGGCGCGACGGCGGCGGCAACCACTACCAGCGACGGCTTGCGGGAATTCTTCTGCGCCTTGACTGGGCGCGTTACCTTGCGTGCGCGGCTCATATCCCCAGCCCTGCTATCAGGTCGTCGACATCACTCTGGTCGGAGACCGTGCCGGTGCTGACACCGGGAACGGCAGGCCCGTGCAACATGCCCGCATCAGCGCGGGTTGGAGGCCTGATCTCCACGCCGGAGATCTTCGCCAGTTCATCGAGCACCGATTCAACTTCGCCGATCAGCGTGCGGATGCCGTTCAGTATCTGGCCGGTGAGGTCCTGGAACCCCTGCGCCAGCATCACTTCGGTAAGGTTGGCGCGCACCCTGTCGGCGCTGCCCTGCACCTCGCCCAGGAAGCGGCGGATGTCATTGTGCGATCGGTCATCCAGCGTACTGGCCAGCGTGCGGGCGTCGTTGGCGGTGGATTCTGCCACCGGCGCCGTCTGTTCGATCAGATCCAGCGTGCGATGCGCGGCATCCTCGGTCATCTTCAGCACATGGTCGAGGCGCAGCCGGGCATTGGGAATGTCCTTCGCCGCCAGCGCGGCGATGCGCGAATCCAGCTGGAACTTCGCCAGCGCATCAGCCAGCGCCTGTGAAAGCCTGGCAAGATCCGTGCGCAGCGTGTGCCCACTTTGCGTGTAGATATCCGTTATCAACTGCTCGAAGGTGGCTTCGTCGGCCGTGGCAAAGGCATGGTTGAGCCGAGCCATGACGCCTCGATGCCGTGAGATGAATTCTGAAGTCTGCATGGCATCATCCCGCCGCCTGGCTGGCCAGGATCTTGTCTATTTTTTCCTTCAGCGTCTGCGCCGTGAAGGGCTTGACCACGTAGCCGTTTACGCCGGCCTGCGCAGCCTCGACGATCTGCTCGCGCTTGGCCTCGGCGGTCACCAGCAGCACCGGGATCTTCTTCGTCACCGGATCGTTGCGGACTTCCTTCAGCAGCTCCAGCCCCGGCATGCCGGGCATGTTCCAGTCGGTGATGAGGAAATCCACCACCCCCGACTTCAGGACCGGCAGCGCCGTCTTGCCATCATCGGCCTCGGTGATATTGGTGTAGCCGAGGTCGGTGAGGAAGTTCTTGATGATGCGACGCATCGTCGAGAAGTCGTCGACCACCAGAAAGCGAATGCTCGATGCCATGCTCTTGTCTCCAGATCAGTTCCACCGGTCAGCGACGCTCAACGGCGCCGATGGCTTCGGTGAAACGGACTCCATAACGATCATTGACCATGACCACCTCGCCATGGGCGACAAGGCGGTCGTTGACGAGAACATCCAGCGGATCACCCGCTGGACGGTCGAATTCCACGACGGATCCGGCCGCAAGCTTCAGCAGTTCACGGATCGTGATCTGCGTGCGGCCGATCTCCAGCGACAGGCGCACGTTGACGTCCAGGATCAGGTCGGATGTGGGTGTGGGCGCGGGGTTGCTCATGCGCTCTTCCTCGCAAAGGCATCCAGGGCGTTGCCTGTCTTGCGCGTCATCAGCTGCGCGACGCGCACCACCTGCTTGCCGCGCTGCTGGCCAAGTTCACCCCGGAACAACGCCACGTTGTCGGCCATCACGGTCGCGCGGCCATCGAACTCGATCGGCAGCACGTCGCCGGGACGCATGTCGAGCAGCTGGCCCAGCGAGACCCTGGCGGTACCCAGCGTGGCGGCGAGGTCGACTTCCGAGTCTTCCAGCTCGTTGCGAAGGATCTGCGACCAGCGCTCCTCGCGGCTGGCCCGATCGCTCTGCATGCCGGCCCGCAGCGTGTCCTTCAGCGGCTCCAGCGTCGAATAGGGGAAGGTAATGTGGATCTCGCCACCCACGCCGTCGATCTCGACGCGGAAGCGGCTGACGACGACGATCTCGGTGGGGCTGACGATGTTGGCGAGATTCGGATTCATCTCGCGATTGATCAGGTCGATCTTCACCGGCATCACCGGATCCCAGGCCTCCTGGGTGGCGCTGACCACCTGCTCCATCAGCATCTCGATCATCTGCGTTTCGGTGCTGGTGAAGTCGCGGCCCTCGATCTTCGCGTAGCGGCCGGTGCCGCCGAAGTAGGTGTCGATCAGCGCGAACACCAGCTTGGCCTCAAAGATCATCAGGCTGGTGCCCGACAGCGGATTGAAGCGGATCAGGTTCAGGCTGGTCGGCACGGACAAGCCTGGAACGTATTCGGCGTACTTGGGCGTGGAGATGCCGATGACCGATATTTCCGGCGAGCGGCGCACCATGCTGAACAGCGACAGACGCATCAGGCGCGCGAAGCGCTCGTTGATCATCTCCAGCGTGGGCATGCGACCCCGCACGATGCGGGTCTGCGTGCTGAAGTCGTAGTCGCGGGCGACGGCAGGGTCCACCGCCTCCGGGGCGGTATCGACCGCGCCGGAATCCACGCCGTGCAGCAGGGCGTCGATCTCGTCCTGGTTCAGCACGTCGCTCATACGTACGCCTCACCACCGCCGCCGCCGAGCATGATGGTGCCGGCATCGGCCAGCTTGCGGGTGATCGCCAGGATCTCCTTCTGGGCCGCCTCGACTTCGGAGAGCTTCACCGGTCCGCGGCTCTCCAGGTCATCCTTCATCATCTCGCCGGCGCGCGACGACATGTTCTTGAGGAAATGCTGCACCATCGCCGGATCGGCGCCCTTCAGCGCCACGACCAGGCGCGCGGAGTCCACTTCGCGCAGCACCGACTGGATGCCCTTGTCGTCGATCTTCAGCATGTCCTCGAAGACGAACATCAGGTCCTGCAGGCGCTGCGCCATGGCCTCGTCGACCTTGCGCAGTTCTTCCAGCGCGTTGCCGGGCATGAAGTTCAGGATGCTGGCGGCCGATTTCGGTCCGCCGAGGTTGGCCGACATGCTCGAGCCCTTGCCGGCAATCTGCTTCTCGATGGTTTCATCGAGCTTCGACAGCGCGGTGGGATGCACGCCCTCGAGCTGCGCGACCCGCAGCAGCACTTCCGACTGCAGCCAGGCGGGCAGCTCGGCCAGCACGCGGGCCGACATGTCCGAATCCAGGTAGGCGATGACGATGGCGATGATCTGCGGATGCTCGAGGCGGATCACTTCGGCGATCGCGCGCGGGTCCATCCACTTCAGTACGTCCAGGCCCTTGCTCTTCCGGCCGACCAGGATGCGATCGATGATGCCGGTGGCCTTGTCACTGCCCAGCGCGTCGGTCAGCACCTTGCGGATGTAGTCATCCGAGCCGACCTTGATGTCGGCCTGGCTCTCCATCGTGTTGACGAAGTCGCCGACGACCTCCGACACCTCCTCGCGCGAGGCCTGCTTCAGCTGGGCCATGGCGCTGCCCAGTCGCTGCACGACCTTCGCATCGAGGTGTTTCAGGACGGTAGCCGCCTCCGACTCCCCAAGGGCGAGGAGCAGCATCGCGGCGCTGCGCGTGGATTGAAGTTCAGTGGCCATGATCGACATGGCATCAGCAAGAGTCGTGCCCGCGCCTTCCCGTGACGCGGTTCACACAATGGTGACGGTTTTCCGTCATACGGCCCTGCTGGCGCCGCGTGTGATGTCCATCTCACTTGCGATGGCATGCACGCGCGGAGCAATGCGCTGCAGGGGCAGCTCCTCCACGGCGGCCCCGATGGCCACGGCCTCGCCGGGCATTCCCCACACCACGCTCGTGGCCTCGTCCTGCGCGATGGTCGGGCTGCCGGCCTGGCGCATCTCCAGCAGCCCCTGCGCGCCGTCCTTGCCCATACCCGTCAGGATGACGCCGATCGCGTTGTAGCCGGCCTCCTGCGCCACCGACCGGAACAGCACGTCCACCGACGGCTTGTGGCGGTTTACCGGCGAACCGTCGTCCAGGCGGCATATCCAGCGGGCGCCACTGCGCACGATCAGCAGATGGCGGTCACCGGGCGCGATGTACGCATGGCCGGGCATGATCTGCTGGCCGTCCTGCGCTTCGAATACCGTGAGCTGGCACGAACGGTTCATGCGTTCGGCGAACGGCGTGCTGAAGGCCTTGGGAATATGCTGGGCGATGACGATGCCGGGGGAATCCGGCGGCATTCCCATCAGGAATTCCTTGATGGCCTCGGTTCCGCCCGTCGATGCGCCGACGGCGATCAGCCGGTCGGTGGTGCGGAATTTGACCGGCGCCGACTTCTGCAGCACCGCGTCGGCGGACAGGCTCGGCGAGGCGGTGGCGGTGCTGGCGGCGCCGCGATCGGCCTTCGACTCATAGGCGCGGACCCGCGCCCGCGAAGCACCGCGCACCTTCTCGATCAGCTCCTCCCGGTAGTCGGCGAGCGTTGCCGCCAGATCCACCTTCGGCTTCGAGAGATAGTCCACCGCGCCAACCGACAGGGCGTCCAGCGTAATCTCCGCGCCAGCATCGGTCAGCGAAGACACCATCACCACGGGCATTGGCCGCAGGCGCATCAGGTTGCGCAGGAAGGTCACGCCGTCCATGCGCGGCATTTCCACATCCAGCGTCAGCACGTCTGGATTCAGCGATTTGATCTTCTCGCGCGCGGTAAAGGCGTCCGGCGCGGAACCAACCACCTCGATGTCGTGGGCGGATCCGAGCATCTCGGTGAGCAGCTTCCGCACCAGCGCCGAGTCGTCGACGATGAGCACGCGGATCCTGCGATTGACGGGGGTGTTCATGGCTTACCTTCAGAACAGTTCGATCTCGCCGGTTGCGGGCTTGTCGACGGTCTTGCGCAGGTACTGCTGTTCGCGCTGCGCGATCTCGCGGGTATCGAGCGTGCGCAGGTGCTTGACGCGTACCTTGCCGGTGGTCGGGAAATACACCACGCGGCGCGGCACGTTCAGCCCCACGTCCTCGGCCACGACGCTGAAACCTTCGGTCTTCAGAAAGCGGCGCGCGAACTCGATGTTGCGGTCGCCCACATCGATGCCCACGTTCAGGATGTGGCCACCGCCGAACAGCTTCACTTCCAGGCGTTCACGCCGGGCGCCGAGCTTCAGCAGGCCGTTGACCAGGCTTTCCATCGCGAACGAGCCATAGCGCGTGGCCAGGCCCGCGTCCTCGTCCAGCCAGGTGCTTTTGCCCTGGGTGGTGTCCTCGGGAAGCATGAAGTGGTTCATGCCCCCCACGCCGACCATCGGATCGCGGATGCACGCCGAGATGCACGAGCCCAGCACCGTGGTGATCGCCTCGTCGGTGCGGGTGATGTAGAACTCGCCCGGCAGGATCTTCGCGCACCAGTGACCCAGGGCCACATCCCACGCGCAGGCGATGTCTTCGAATCCGGCCACGGGCCTGGGTCGCTCGGGCTTGGTGGCGGCGCGCGAGTTCAGCATGCGCGGCTCCTCATGGCCCGTCCTTGCGGTAGATGGTCTTGCCCATCAGCGACCACGCGTCCGACACCTTCAGCAGGCTTTCGGAGTGGCCGAGGATCAGGATGTCGCCGGGACGCTGCAGCGGCGCGACCCGCGAGAACAGCGCGCGCTGGGTTTCCTTGTCGAAATAGATGATGACATTGCGGCAGAAGATGATGTCGATCGGACCCTTCATCGGCAGCGGGTGCATCAGGTTCAGCTGGCGGAACGAGATCATCGAGGCCAGTTCCCGCTTGATCCGGTACTGCCGGTTGCCCTTCTCGCCACCGATGTCGAAGAATCGCTCCAGTCGCGACTTCTGCATCCCCCGGACGCGTTCCTCGCCATAGACGCCATTCACGCAGGTCTGCAGCACATTCGTATCGAGGTCCGTGGCCAGGATGCGGATATCCCAGCGATCCCATTCCGGAATGGCCTCGGCGACGCTCATCGCGATGGAGTACGGCTCCTCGCCAGTGGATGCCGCCGAGCACCAGATGCGGATGCGCCGCGAGCCCTTGGAATCGGCGGCGCGCTTGCGCAGGTAGTCATCGCGCAGGAAATCGAAATGGTGCGATTCGCGGAAGAACGAGGTGAGGTTCGTGGTGACGGCGTTGATGAACTCGATCATCTCGGCCTGGCCGTCGGGGCCGGCCAGGATGCGCCGGTAGTCCGCGAAGGCCGAAAGACCCAGCGCGCGCAGGCGGCGCGAAACCCGCCCGTACACCAGTTCGCGCTTGGCTTCGCCCAGCGTGATGCCGCTCTGGGTCTTGACGAGCGTGCGCAGGGAATCGAAGTCGGCCTGGGTGAAGTCGAATTCGCGTACACGGGAGGGAGAAGGACTGCTCATGGTTTGGCTGCTCAGCTGTTGTTTCGCACCCAAGTCCCTGGCGCGATGGAGGAAGCTCTTCAGCTGAGCACTTTCGCCACCGTGGCCAGCAGCCGGTCGGGGTCGAATGGCTTCACTATCCAGCCCGTCGCGCCGGCCGCGCGCCCTTCCTGTTTCTTCTCGCTGCTCGACTCGGTGGTGAGCACCAGCAGCGGCACGCCTTTGTATTGCGGCAACCTGCGAAGCTCCTTCACCAGCGTCAGGCCGTCCATGTTCGGCATGTTCACGTCGGTGATGACCAGGTCGACCGGTGCGCCAACGCTGGCCTTGTTCAGGCCATCCACGCCATCCACCGCGCTGACCACGTCGTGCCCTGCCGACTGCAGCGTCAGGTGCACCATCTGGCGCATGGAGGGGGAATCATCTACTGCAAGTATTCGTGCCATGAGTCGTCTTCCTCGGGAATCTGGATATCAGGCGGCGGCAGAGGTCGCGCCGGCGGGCGCGAGATCGCGCGACACCAGCCGGTCCGCATCCAGCAGGATCAGCATTTTTTCGTCGCAGGTCGTGATGCCTTCGATGAACTCGCTGGTGTCGCTGGCGTTCAGCGATGGCGCCGGTCGTATGGTGTCCGGCGCGATGTCGGCCACGTCCTTTACACTGTCGACCACGATGCCGCACTCGCGCTGCCCATCCGCGGTGTGCAGCGACAGCACGATGATCACGGTTACCGGCGTGAACTCCGCGGCGTTCAGCGCGAAGCGCACGCGCAGGTCGATGATGGGCACGATGGCGCCGCGCAGGTTCAACACGCCGAGCACGGCCTGGGTGGAACGCGGAATGCGCGTTACCGGCGACCAGCCGCGGATTTCCTTTACCCGCAGGATGTCGACGCCATAGGTTTCCCCGCCCAGGGAGAAGGTGAGCACCTGCCGGGTGGCGCCGGCGGCCGCACCCTCGACACTGCTTTCATGGTTGTGCATTGCTGGCGCGCTGCCATCTCCGGGAATATTCCGGCGATTTCCGGCAGTCACTCCGGTGCTATCGGCGCCGCCCGGTTTTAGCGCAGGGGACGCAGGTCACAATTCGTGACCCGGCAGCGGACTCAGCCGCGGATGTAGGAATGCAGATCGTCGATGGTGTGACGCTGCTCCTCGATCACGCTCTTGACAAGATCACCGATCGAAACCACGCCCAGCACGCGGCCCGATTCGACCACCGGCAGGTGGCGGATCCTGCGATCGGTCATCAGCCGCATGGCTTCATCCACGCTGCTGCCAGGCGGCAGCGAGACCACGGGCGCGGACATGATGTCCCTCACGGCCGTGGTGGCCGAGGATCGCCCCAGCAGGATGACCTTGCGCGCGTAGTCGCGCTCGGAAACGATGCCGGCGAGCTGCGTGCCGTCCATGACGAGCAGCGCACCGACGTGGTTCTGCGCCATGCTGCGGATCGCGTCGATGACCGAGGCACCGGGCGCGATGGCGTGAACAGCATGTCCCTTGGAATCCAGCAGCTGGCCGAGCAGTACCATTGCGCCCCCCGCAGGAAAAGATCCACTGCGGGAAAGTCTACGCCTGCTTCAGGGGCTAGTCATGACCACGGGCGAGTCGCTGCCCGCGCCCTCGGTGCGCACCACCATGGGCCAGGTGTGCTCCAGCGCGAATTCGAAGCGCAGGCCGACGACGAACGCATCCTTCACGCCACGATCGGCCCCGGGACGGTTCACCCACTGCGCGCCGGGCACCACGGCAGCCCAGTCCGACAATGGCGCCCGCCAGGTCAGTTCGACCTGCGTTTCCGAGGATCTCGGCACACCGCCGTCGGCAGTCAGCTGGCGCTGGAACGCGGAACTGGTGCGCGCATGCGCCACCGCGAGGCCGATTGCATCGTCAGGCCGACGCTCCCACAGGCGCGATGCCACGACGGCGGCGCCCAGGTAGCGGTCGGTGGCGTTGAACTTGCCGGTTGCGTAGCCGGCACGCACCATGCCGTCGAAGCGCACGCCGCCGATGGCGCCCATCGGACGGTCGGCCACCGCGTATGCGCCGCGGTTGCCTTTGCGCAGCGCCACATCACCACTGGCGGCGGCATCGAAGCGTTCGAAGCGTGAGGTGTAGCTCCAGGCGCCCAGCGCCACCTTGTTGAAGCCGCGCGGCGCATGCTCCAGCTCACCAATCAGCAGTGCACCCTGCCGGCGCGAGATGTCGACGGTGGCGAAATCACGCGGATTCGAAGATCCCGGCACGCCATCGAAGGCCGCCATGCGCCACTTGGTCCTTTCGCCGAAGCGACCCTCGAGGCGGATGCCCAGCGAGGTGATCGGAAACACCGCCGGGCCGTTCTCGCCGGTCTGGGCCAGGTCCGTGCCAATGCCAAAAGGAGGTCCCACGAAGAACGAGGATGTCACCGGCGCGTCGAATTCGGCGTTCAGGTCGAGGAAGCCCACGCGCGTGGCCAGCCCCTGGCCGAAGCGGATCTCGGTCCAGAAATCATAGAGCCGTACCGCGCCATCGGCTTCGATGTTGTTGAGGCCCTGCAGGTCGCCCACATACCGGCCGCTGATGTCGCCGCCCGTGGTGTGGATCAGCGAAGCGCTGGTCACCACCATCGCGCCGGGCCACAACCGGTCGGAAGTCCACGCCACGCCGGTGTGCAGCAGCCCCGAGGCGGCATTGCCCCGTTCAAGGCCACCGCTGGCATTGCGGCGCAGATCGGCCGTGTAGTTCAGCGTTACATCAAGGCCCGGGCAGTCTCCGACGATGCAGGAGATGTCCTGGGCATGGCAGAGCGATGACGCGGCTGCGAGCAGCAGTCCACCGGCAATCAGAACCCTGGCTTTTTGTTGTGTGCGGGCCATGCGCGAACCTCGTTGTCCCCGGGGGGAATTGCTTCTCGTTCCTGCGGGCAGTCAAAAGGAATCCCGGCGACGATTGCTCGGCGCCGGGAGTGCCCGGAATCGACTCAGAACTCTTTCCAGACCGCTTCGTCAGAACCACCCGCGGCTGCCACCGGCGCTGCGGGCGCCGCGGCCTTGGCGCGGATCGCCTGCGTGGCGGGACGCTTGGCGGCCCAGGGGCGGCTCGCCTTGCGGCGCTCGACCGATGGCGCCGCGCTGGCCTGGGAAGACGCCGATTGATCGGCACCCACGTCGCCATTGACCTGGTACTTCTGCATCGAGTCGTTGAGGCCCCGCGCCTGCTCGGCCATCGCCTGGCTTGCGGCCGAGGCCTGCTCCACCAGCGCCGCGTTCTGCTGCGTGAGTTCATCCAGCTGCATCACGGCCTTGTTCACCTGCTCGATGCCGGCGGACTGCTCGTTCGACGCCGCGGCGATCTCGGCCACGATGTCGGTCACCTTCTTCACGCTCGAAACGATCTGCTCCAGCGTCGCGCCCGACTGCGTGACCAGGTTCGAACCCTCGTCCACCTTCTTCACGCTGTCCTGGATCAGCGCCTTGATCTCCTTGGCCGCTGTCGCGGAGCGACCGGCCAGGTTGCGCACTTCGCTGGCCACCACGGCGAAGCCGCGGCCCTGCTCACCGGCGCGCGCGGCTTCCACCGCGGCGTTCAGCGCCAGCAGGTTGGTCTGGAAGGCGATCTCGTCGATCACGCCGATGATGTCGGCAATCTTCTTCGACGCGTCGTTGATGTCGGACATCGCGCGCACGGCCTTCGAGACCACCGCGCCGCCCTTCTCGGCCTGGTCGCGGGCGGCCACCGCCAGCTGGCTGGCCTGGCCCGCGTTGTCGGCGTTCTGCTTGACCGTGCTGGTCATCTCTTCCATCGAAGAGGCGGTTTCTTCCAGCGACGAAGCCTGCTCCTCGGTGCGCTGCGAGAGGTTCGCATTGCCCTGGCTGATCTCGTCGGCGCCGCGGCTGACCTCGGAGGCCGCCAGCTTCACCTGCGAAACCAGCGCCGCCATGTTGTCGGTCAGTTCGTTGATCCCGGCGCCGATCTTCACCAGCAGGCCCGGCTTGCCCTCGGTCTCGATGCGCTTGGTCAGGTCGCCCTGGTTCGCGGCAAGTACCAGCCCCTGCACTTCCTCGACCACGGTGCCGATGGTGTCAACGAGGCCGTTGACGTCATTGCCAAGTCTCGCGGTCAGGCCGCTTTTGCCTTGCACCTGGACGCGACGGCTCAGGTCGCCGCGACCGGCGCCGGCCACGATGTCCTGCACGTCGTCGACGACGTCGGAGGTGCCGGAGATCATCACGTTGATCTTCTTGGCCATCAGCTGGTAGAAGCCGGTCTTGCCCTCTTCGGCAATGCGTTGCTTCAGGTCACCCTGCAGGAACGCATCGACCACGGCGTCGATTTCCCGCTCGGAGTGCACGGCGGCCGTCTGATCCACCCACTCGACCACGGTGCCCAGGCGCTGACCCTCGTCGCCGTATATGGGGCTGGCCGTGAAACCGATGTTCTTGCCACCGGCGATGAACTTCGCGGCATGCGAACCCGTGAGCTTCGCGAGCATGCCCTGCTGGCGCGACGGATTCTTGTGGAACACGTCGATGTTCTGCCCGACGAGCTTGCTGACGTTGAACGCCGGCAGGTCCTTGCGCAGCTCCATCTCGATGGCTCCGAACATGGTCTTGGCGGCATCGTTGAGATAGATGATGTTGTTGCTTTCGTCGGCGATCATCACGCTGGCGCTGGTGGCCGCGAGGCCGCCGCTCATGCGACGAATCTCGGCCGCATAACGGATGCGGTTCGCCCGGTCTTCACCGAGCTGCACCTGCATCTGGTTCACAGCGCTGAAGAGCTGTGCGATCTCGTCGCCGCCGTCGGCCTCGATCTGGTTGTCGAACTTGCCCGAGGCGATGACGGTGGTCAGGTCCTTCAGGCGGCGGATGGCGCCGATGATGCGCCAGCTGACGGCATGCGCCAGCTTGACGGACAGGGCGCAGAGCAGCAGTACCAGCGCAACGCCGACTACCATCGAGATCATCAGTCCGCGTTCCCGGCTCTCCACCATGACATGAGCGGCGTCCATCATCTGGTCGTGCACGGTATCGAGCATGTCGGGGATGGAATTTCCTTCCTCCAACAACGCCTGGTAATCCGCACCAGAGGTCTTGCCCTCGCTCGCAATGATTCCGACCGTTTTCGTCCAGTGCTGGACCTTTTGGATCCAGGTGTTATCGACCTTGGACAGCACCGCAGCCACCTTTGGGTCACCCGCAGTCTTCTCTTTGACGACATCGAGCGCACCGATCGTGGCAGCAACGCGGTCATCAATGATGGCGGCATGGCGGATCATCTCAAGCCGGATCTCTGCCGACTGGGCGGCGCCATGGATGGATGCGCCGATCAGGCCCCGGGTAGTACCCACGCCATTGGCAAGCTCAGGCACCTTGTTCACGGCTATATCGAGGATGTAGTAAGACTCGGCGACTGGATCGAGCGCCATGCCCCATTCGGTGGCAATGTACAGCCGCAGGTCCGACAGCTTCGCATCCAGCTCCTCGTGACCGGCAAGAGATGACTCGAGGTCCTTGAACGTCGATGTCTTCAGTTTCGCCCAGCTCTCCTGGATGCCCTGCCATTTGGCGCTGGACCCTTCTCGACCGTACTGCTTGTCGAGCTCGTCCATCTCGACCATCAGCTTGTCGATCTCGGCGTCGGTCTGGCTGGTGTTGATGGCCTCCCCGGCAGCAAGGGCGGCGCCCATTTCCGCCGAGCGCACGTTGACCACGCCGCCGATTTCTTCCAGCGGATGGTAGTAGGCGAGGCCTTCGATCTCGTCGCGGACGAAGCGGATGTCGGCCCACTGGTTCCCGGCGTAGATCGCCATCAGCGTGAGCAGCGGGATGATCATCGCACCCACCACCACCGCCATCTTTCTGCCGATGGGCATGTTGCGCATCAGGCGGGTCTGCTGCTTGCGGCGTGGGGCGGGCTTGGTGGAAGCGGACTGCGACTCGGTGGAAGACGACATGGGAGCTCCGGTCAGGTTCTTGTTAGTAGCGCTGGAAAGTGAATGGGGTGTCGGGTGGCCGCGCTCAGGCGGCCTCTGTGCGTTCGACTGCCGCGGCGAGGTCCTGCTGCAGCAAGCCTTCGATATCCATCAGCATGACCATGCGGTCATCGCTCTCGGCGACGCCGAGGATGAAATTGGCCAGGCTGTGGCCGTTGAGGGCCGGGGCGGGACGGATGGCGGAGGGATCCAGGTCGACCACATCCGAAACGCTGTCGACCACCACGCCGCATTCGCGCGTGCCGCCCTTCGGCACCTGCAGCGAAAGCACGATCACGACGGTCACGGGCGTGAAGTCGGCCGAAGCCAGCTCGAAGCGGCGGCGCAGGTCGATGACGGGCACCACCGCGCCACGCAGGTTCAGGATGCCCAGGACGTGTGGTGGGGACTGCGGGATGCCGGTGACCGGGGTCCAGCCCCGGATTTCCTTCACCCGCAATATGTTCAGGCCATATGTCTCGTTGCCGAGCCTGAAGGTCAGATACTGCGCGGCGGCAGTGCCAGTGCGGGCTTTGTCGGAAGGATCCAAGAGACAACCACCAGGTGATTTGACCTGTATGGTTTCTCGGCACCCTGACCCCAGTCTTGATGGGATCAGGTCACAGTTCTGCTGCGCTCAGCAAAACCCCTAGTGGTTAAACGCCCGACTAGCTGGCGGGAGCCCGACTAGGCGTTGGGCTGCACCAGCAGAATGGCGCCGTTCACCCCGGTCACGCGCACGCGCGCGCCGGCCGGGGCATCCGCCCCATGTACCAGCCACACGGTATCCCCGACCTGGATCTTGCCGTTGCCGCCGGCCAGCGCCTCGACCAGCGTGAATTCCTGGCCGATGTACTGAACGCCACGCTGGTTCAGCGCGGGCTGGTCCGATTCATTGCCGTCCTGGAAGCGGTAGCGCCGCCACAGGAAAATGGCCGCCACGCCCAGCGCGCCGAACAGCACCAGCTGCAGCTGCCAGGGCACCGGCACGATGAGCAGCAGCGCGCCCACCACCACGGCGGCGGCCGCGAACCAGATGGCGATGGCCCCCGGCACGAAGGTTTCCGCGGCGGCCAGCACCGCGGCGGCGATCCACCAGTGCCACCAGTCCAGTTTTTGCGCGAATTCCAACATTAGCTGCTCCTCGAGGAACCCTGCTTCTGCATCGCGTCCTTCGCCAGTTCAGCGATGCCACCGATCGAGGCGATGACGCTGGTGGCTTCCACGGGCAGGAAGAACACCTTCTGGTTGGGCGAATTGGCGAAGGCCTTCAGCGATTCGATGTATTTCTGCGCCACGAAGTAGTTCAGCGCATTCACATTGCCCGCCGAGATGGCCTTGGAAACCATGTCGGTGGCGCGTGCCTCGGCTTCGGCCGAACGCTCGCGGGCCTCGGCGTCGCGGAACGCGGCTTCCTTGCGGCCTTCGGATTCCAGCACCACCGACTGCTTCTCGCCCTCGGCCTTGAGGATGGCGGCGGCGCGATAGCCTTCGGCCTCGAGGATGTTGGCGCGCTTCTCGCGCTCGGCCTTCATCTGGCGGGCCATCGAATCGATGAGGTCCTGCGGCGGCTGTATGTCCTTGATCTCGATGCGCGTGACCTTGATGCCCCAGGGCGAAGTGGCCTCATCGACCACGCGCAGCAGGCGCAGGTTGATCTCGTCGCGCTTGGAAAGGGTTTCGTCCAGGTCCATCGCGCCGACCACGGTACGGATGTTGGTCATCGTGAGGTTGGTGATGGCAAAGCGCAGGTTGTCCACCTCGTAGGCGGCCTTGGCCGCATGCAGCACCTGGTAGAAGACCACGGCGTCCACGCCCAGCATGGCGTTGTCCTTGGAGATGACCTCCTGGCGCGGCACGTCGAGCACCTGCTCCATCATGTTGATCTTGCGGCCGACGGCCTCGAAGAACGGCATGATGAAATGCAATCCCGGTTCCATGGTGCGTTTGTAGCGCCCGAATTTTTCCAGCGTGTATTCGTAGCCCTGCGGCACCGTGATCAGCGACTTGGCGGCCACGATGAGGATGGCCACCAGGATGATGATGGGCAGGTAACCGATGTTGTCGAGCATGAAGAATTCCCCGGATGTCTGATTGGGCTACTTGGGTGCGATGGCGATCAGCGCGCGCAGTTCGCGCAGCTTTGCCTTGACCGTGCGCGCATGGGCCGGGCCCATGCGCAGCAACAGCTTCTGCCCCGATGATAGCCTTTCCAGCGCGGCATCCTCGTACTCATACAGTACCTTCGGCTGCACAAGTATTACGGGTGCGGCCGGCTCCGGCGCCTGCAGCAGATCGTCGATGGCCTCGACCACGCGATCATTGAAATACCGGTCCGGGTAGCCCAGGTCCTGATATGCCTGCTGCAGCAGCGGATAGAAGCGCCGGTAGGCCTGCGCCAGCTGTGCGGCGTCCGTCCCGGCCAGCAGCGCCACGGCGGTGTCGTAGCGCACCGCATTGCGCGCGCTGAGCGTGATTCGCTCGGCGCCGGTGGCCGCATCGATCACCGTGCGATCCACCAGCAGCACCTCCGGCGGCGAACGCAGCGGGCGGCGCTTTTCGAGCGGCACGTTGCGCGGCAGGTTGTCCACGGTGGCCACGAAGCGGCGGGCGATCTCATCCGGCACCAGCCAGGCCTGCACCGCGGGGGCGCCGATCAGACCCTTGAGCGCTTCGGCCAGCGCGCCGTCGCTCTCGCCCACGGCAGGCAATGGCTCGCCCGTTGCGGCGGGCTCTTCCAGGGGATGCTGCACCGGCGGTGGTCCGGCGGGCGATGCCGGTGCCGAGGAGGCCTGCGGCGGCGCTTCTTCGGCAACTGCCGGTGCTTCAGCGGCGGGCGAGCGATGCAGGTACCACCACGCGCCACCGCCGGCCAGCGCCAGCACCAGCACCAGCCCCGCGGCGATGCGCAGCGTGCTGGCGTTCTCGGAACCCGGGTCATCGGTGCCTGCCATGGAACCTCCTTCAGCCGGTGCGTTTCAGGTGTACGAGCAGCAGCGACAGCGCCGCCGGCGTGATGCCGGGAATCCGCGCCGCCTGGCCCAGCGTCTGCGGCCTGGTTTCGGTCAGCCGCTGGCGCACTTCATTCGATAGTCCGCCGACATGCGCGTAGTCGAGATCTGCGGGCAGCGCGGCGCCTTCGTGCTTGCGCTGCCGCTCGATCTCCGCCTGCTGGCGCTCGATGTATCCCGCATAGCGCGCGCGGACGGTCAGGTCGATCACCGCCTGCCCGGCGATGCGCTCGTCAGCGTGCGATGCCACGCCGCCGCCGATGTCGGTAACGATGTCTTCGTAACGGGTTTCTGGCCGGCGCAGCAATTGCAGCGCGCTGTGTTCGCCGCAGCGAGTGCTCCCGAGACGCGCGAACTCGGCTTCGATGGTGGCCTGCTTCTCGCAGAAGAAGCGCCAGCGCTCGTCGTCCACAAGACCCAGTTCGCGACCCAGCGGCGTCAGGCGCGCGTCGGCATTGTCCTCGCGCAGCAGCAGCCGGTATTCGGCGCGGCTGGTGAACATGCGATAGGGCTCGGGCGTGCCCTGCGTGGTCAGGTCATCCACCAGCACGGCCAGGTACGCCTCGCTGCGATCAAGCTTGAGTGGCGCCAGGTCGCAGGCCAGCGCGGCCGCGTTGGCGCCGGCCATCAGACCCTGCGCCGCCGCCTCTTCGTATCCGGTGGTGCCGTTGATCTGGCCGGCGAAGAACAGTCCGCCCACGGCGCGCGTCTCGAGCGTGGTCGAAAGATCACGCGCGTCGAAGAAATCGTATTCGATCGCGTAACCGGGCCGCGTGAGATGCGCGCGCTCCAGCCCGGGAATCGTGTGCACGAAGGCCTGCTGCACATCGAATGGCAGGCTGGTCGAGATGCCGTTCGGGTACACCTCGTATGTTTCCAGTCCCTCGGGTTCAAGGAAAATCTGGTGCGATGTGCGCTGCGCGAAGCGCACCACCTTGTCTTCGACTGATGGGCAGTAGCGCGGACCCACCCCTTCGATCACGCCGGTGAACATCGGCGAGCGATCGGTGGCCGCACGGATGATCTGGTGCGTGTGCTCGTTGGTGGCCGTGATGTGGCAGCTGACCTGCCGCGGATGATCCGCGCGGCGCCCCATGAAAGAGAACACCGGCCTCGGCTCATCGCCAGGCTGCTCCACCAGCCGCGCATAGTCGATGGTGCGACCATCGATTCGCGGCGGCGTGCCGGTCTTCAGCCTGCCGGTGCGCGGCGCCAGCTCCCGCAGTCGCGCGGCCAGCCGCAGCGAGGGCGGATCGCCCGCGCGGCCACCGGAGAAATTCTCGAGCCCCACATGGATGCGACCGCCGAGGAAAGTGCCCGCCGTCAGCACCGCGGCACGGGCGTTGAAGCGGATGCCGCTGGCGGTGATCACGGCGGCCACGCGGTCGCCGGCCAGCTCGATGTCCGCGACTTCCTGCTGGAACACATCGAGGCCGCGCTGCGCTTCCACCGCGTGGCGGATGGCGCGGCGATACAGAGCGCGGTCAGCCTGAGCGCGGGTGGCCTGGACGGCGTGTCCCTTGCTGGCGTTCAGCGTGCGGAACTGGATGCCGGCCGCATCGGCGGCCCGGGCCATCACGCCGCCCAGCGCGTCGATCTCGCGCACCAGGTGGCCCTTGCCGATGCCACCGATGGCCGGGTTGCAGCTCATGGCGCCCACGGTTTCGATGCTCTGCGTCAGCAGCAGCGTGCGCGCGCCGCGACGCGCGGCCGCCAGCGCCGCCTCGACGCCGGCATGGCCGCCGCCGATCACCACCACGTCGTAATTGCCTGCCGAACCCATGCCGCCATTGTACCGGGGGTGCCTGCGCGGCAAGGGCCGGAGCGGCGCGATAATGTTAAGGTGCCGCCCCGTGGCGCAGCGCAGCTTCATCCTCAGGGGAATGCTCCAGATCGCGGTCGTGGCAGCCGTCTGCTTTGCGGCGGCCGCTCCCGCGCTTTCGGCCACGCCCGCGGCCGCGCCAGCCTTCACCCGCTGCGAGCTGGAACACCCGCTGGGCCTTGCCGCCGTCGAGGCCCAGTGCACGCGGATCACCGTGCCGGAAGATCCCCAGCGCCCCGGCGGCCGGCAGCTGCAGCTGTTCGTGGCGCGCATCCCGGCCCTCAGCCGCCAGGCTGCAGCCGAGCCGCTGTTCATCCTGGCCGGCGGACCCGGTCTCGGGGCCAGCACCTTTTACAGCAGCGCAGCGCCGGTGTTCGCCCGCGTCCGGCGCCGGCACGACATCATCATCGTGGACCAGCGCGGCACCGGCCGGTCGCATCCACTGCTGTGCCAGTTCGACGAGCAGCAGATATGGGAAGCGGGTGAGGATGAAACACGGCGCGTGATGCGCGAATGCCGCGCCACGCTCGAGAAGACCCACGACCTGGCGCAGTACACCACCAGCGTGGCCGTGCGTGACCTGGAAGCCGTGCGCAAGGCGCTGGGTTATGGCCGCATCAGCTTCTACGGCAGTTCCTATGGCACGCGCGTCGCGCAGCACTACGCCCGGCGCTATCCGGCCAGCACCGAGGCGCTGATCCTGGATGGCGTGGTGCCCCCCACGCGCATCCTGGGCACCAGCACGCCGCTCGACGCGGAACACTCGCTGCAGCAGGTGTTCGAACGCTGCCGGAAGGATGCGGCCTGCCAGATGCGCTTCGGCGATCCCGCGCAGGATTACCGCGAGCTGCGCGAAAGACTGGCGCGCGCGCCGGTTGACGTATCCATGGCCGATCCGCGCACCGGCGCGCCGCGCACGCTCGCCTTCAGTGACAGCGCGCTGGCCGGCGCGCTGCGGCTGGCCACCTACAGCACCGAGCAGGCAGCGCTGCTGCCGCTGGCGCTGCACATGGCCAATCGCCAGAACCAGTTTGGCCCGCTGGCCTCGCAGTTCCTGCTGACCGCCGCGGGCTACGACGCCGTGCTCGCCTATGGCATGCACAATTCCGTGGTCTGCGCGGAAGACGTGCCGTTCTTTGGCGATGCGGCCGTCGAGCGCGATCAGCTGCGCGCCACATTCCTGGGCACGGCGCAGGTCGATGCGCTGCAGGCACTGTGCGCCGACTGGCCACGCGGCCCCGTCGATCCGGATTTCCACCAGAGGCTGGACAGCCCCGTGCCGGCGCTGCTGCTGTCGGGCACCGCCGATCCGGTGACGCCGGCCACCTTCGGCGACGAGGCGGCGCTGGGCTTCCACTACGCGCTGCACCTGAAACTTCCGGACCAGGGTCACGGCCAGCTCGGCCAGCCCTGCATGGACAGCGTGATGGCGGCATTCCTCGACGCGGCTCACCGCAGCAGGCAGCCCAGGGTCGACTCCCAGTGCCTGACGAAGGTCGTGGCCGACCCGTTCTTCCTCGACATGGGCGGCCCCGGGCCATGATCGAAGCCCACGGACTGCACAAGCGCTTCGGCGCCGTCACCGCGCTGGCGGGCGTGGATTTCAGGGCGCAGGACGGTCGCATCACCGGACTGCTCGGGCCCAACGGCGCGGGCAAGAGCACCACGCTGCGCATCCTCTACGCGACGCTGGCCGCCGATGCGGGCGAGGCGCGGGTGGATGGCGAAGTGGTGAGCGCCGACAACACCGCGGCGCGCGCGCGCATTGGCGTGCTGCCGCACAACGCCGGGCTGTACCCGTCGCTCAGCGCGCGCGAGAACATCGAGTACTTCGGGCGCCTGGCGGGCCTCACCCGCGTTGCCGCGCGCGCGCGCGCCGACGAGCTCATCGAGATGCTCGACATGCAGGACATCGCCACGCGCCGGGCTAAGGGTTTCTCGCAGGGGCAGAAGATCCGCACGGCGCTGGCCCGCGCGCTGGTGCACGCGCCGCGCAATCTCATCCTCGACGAACCCACCAACGGGCTCGACGTGCCCGCCGTGCGCAAGCTGCGTTCGCTGCTGGTAAAGCTGCGGGATGCCGGCCACTGCATCCTGTTCTCGAGCCACGTGATGCAGGAAGTGGCGCTGCTGTGCGACGAGGCCGTGGTGATCACCGCGGGTCGCGTGGTGGCCACGGGCACGCCCGAGGCCCTGCGCGAGCGAGCCGGATCGGCCAGCTTCGAGGATGCCTTCGTTGCGCTCACCGGCGAAGGCGGCATCTGATGCGCGCCATCCTCACCGTCTTCGCCAAGGAGTTCCTC